>Ga0315280_10009554_pt1 | contig 12405 bp, 7 predicted proteins | sample YL17G06_40_MG_FD_203697 | JGI IMG/M metagenome (GOLD analysis project Ga0315280, IMG submission 203697) | Sediment microbial communities from Yellowstone Lake, YNP, Wyoming, USA - YL17G06_40 | ecosystem: Environmental > Aquatic > Freshwater > Lake > Sediment | place: USA: Wyoming | collected... | reverse complement strand
TTGGGTTGTTTAGTTTTTGCCGAATCCAATTTAACCCAAGGAAGGTCCGGCCGTCTCCCTGTTTCGCAGTCGGGTCAGACCCTGGCTAGGATGTTTGATCTCGAAAAGCTAATTTGGACAAGAGTGAGATTGAATTGGGCCTTGGCGTGCCCCTGCTCAGCCGCTCTCCGGTACCATTTTGCGGCTTCGGCGTAATCTTGCGGCATCCCTTGGCCACTGTTGTACATGATGCCGAGATTGAATTGAGCCTTGGCGTTCCCCTGCTCAGCCGCTCTCCGGTACCATTTTGCGGCTTCGGCGTAGTCTTGCGGCACCCCTTGGCCACTGTCGTACATGATGCCGAGATTGCATTGAGCCATGGCGTGCCCCTGCTCAGCCGCTCTCCGGTACCATTTGACGGCTTCGGTGTAATCCCGTTGCACGCCTTGGCCTCTGCCGTACATGTTGGCGAGATTGAATTGGGCTTCAGCGTACCCTTGCTCAGCCGCTCTCCGGTACCATTTGACGGCCTCTGCGTAGTCTTGCGGCACCCCTTGGCCACTGTCGTACATGATGCCGAGATTGCATTGAGCCATGGCGTGCCCCTGCTCAGCCGCTCTCCGGTACCATTTGACGGCCTCGGCGTAGTCTTGCAGCACCCCTACGCCAAATTCGTACATGATGCCGAGATTGAATTGGGCCATGGCGTACCCCTGCTCAGCCGCTCTCCGGTACCATTTGACCGCCTCCGCGTAATCTTCGTTCTGGTTACATTTGAATCCCAAAGCATACTGCGCCTTTGGATCTCCCTTTTCTGCTTTCTCTTTCAGTTCTTGGAAGGCTCGGTCTGTAACAGGCGTCGGTTTTTGAGCGCGAGCATTGTGGCCAAAAAACATTAAAACGAGAATGATACTTGGAAGGATATTCGCGTATCGCATCCGCATCGCGTACTCCTGAAATGTCATGATCCGCATCGGTCGGTGTGACCCCTCACCCCTTCCTTCGATCTCGACATTCTATTGGTAGATTCGAGCACTTTAGCGAAAAACATTCTGCCGTCGAGACAGGTGTACGCCTAATGATCCAGGATATCATGTTCAGATATCGGCTACTCAGGGCACAAAGATTATAAACATATCCAGGTAAAACCTTCTCAGACAATGAGCTATGGTTACGGGGTAAGAGAGCTGTAGTTGTCGGCAGCGCGTGCCCCGTCTGCCGCGACTCCCCGGAACCCAGGGCCGATCACAAACGGGACTTTATACCCGAATGATGTTGCCGGAAAGGGAGTTTTCACACACGTTTACTACCAACACGGCGGGGCTTGGGGGCTGAGTCTTCGCTTCTCGGCATTCTCCAGCGATGAGGTTGAACGAGCCGGCAGGCGCGATCCCGTTCGGCCCAATCTTTTGGGGGCACGGGGCGATCCTGCTCGGCATCGTGTACATAATCGCCGGCCAGGAGTTTCGGCCGCGGCCGAGGAGCGTTCTCCGCATGATGATTGCGGTCAATGTCTATGGACTGGCTGCTTTGAGTCTTGATCTGGCCTTCGGGTGGAACTACGGCTACCTGCTGCACAAGCCGGCGCAGTCGTCCCTGCTCGACTATATGGGGCCGTGGCCGTGGTACTTGATTGCCATTGAGGCAATCGGTCTGCTGAGTTTCTGGCTCCTGGGATTACCGTGGAAGATCCTGGATCACCTTCACGCCCGCCGCCAACCTGCTCATTGAAACGTTGCGATCACGGGGGCGTGGTCGGAGGGTTTCTCGCCTTTACGCTCGCCACGATCGATCTCGACGGCAACGCACCGCTTGGCCAGAGGTGCGCTCACCAGGATATGATCAATGCGCAGGCCCCAACCGCGATGAAAGGCGCCGGCACGATAGTCCCACCAGGTGTACAGCCCGCCCTCCGGGTGGTGCATACGGAGAGCGTCCACGAGACCCCAGTCGACGATGTTGCCCAACGCGGCTTTCTCCGGGTCGCTGAATAGAATCTGCCCGCGCCATTGCTCGGGATCCCAGACGTCGCGATCCTCCGGCGCAACGTTGAAATCGCCGCACACGAGAACCTCGCTCTGACGATCGTGGCCGTCGAGAAGCGCACGCAGGCGGCGATACCAGTCGAGCTTATAGGCATACTTGTCGGATCCCACCGCCTGGCCGTTCGGGGCGTAAATATTGATGATCCGCGTGCCGGCTATTGCGGTCGCCAAGAAGCGGCTTTCGGCATCCGCAGCATCGCCTGGCAGCGACCGCATTACTTCGGACGCCGGAAGGAGCGACAGGATCGCGACACCGTTATAAGTCTTCTGCCCACGAACGAGGCAATGGTAGCCGAGACCCTCGAGAGCGCCGGCGGGGAAATCCTCATCGACCACCTTTATTTCCTGGAGACAGACTACCGACGGCTTCCTGCGCTCCAGCCAACTCACCAGTCGGGGCAAGCGGCTGCGCACGGAATTGACGTTCCAAGTAGCCACCGTCAGCATAACTACCCTTCAGCCACTACCGTTTGTAACGCCCCATCAGTTGTCCCTGCGCAAGGACGTGCCCTTTCATGGCCTTCTCCAGATCGGCCTTGCTCGCGCCCGGCGGGAGGTTGAGATTCGCATCCAGGGCATACAGCTTGAAGTAATACCGGTGCGGGCCACCCCTGGGAGGGCATGGGCCGCCATAGCCGGGGCGTGAGAAGTCATTCCGGCCCTGGCGTGTGCCATCCTTGAGCTCCGCCTCTTTCGGCACTCCTTCCGGAAGCGCGCGCGTCTCGGCCGGAAGGTTGTAAAGCATCCAGTGCACCCAGGTACCGCCGGGAGCGTCCGGGTCATCCATAATCAGGCTGAAGCCTTGCGTGCCGGCCGGCGGATCGTTCCAGTTCAACATCGGCGAAACGTCCGCGCCGTCGCAGGTGTGTTTCTTCGGGATGTCGCCCTCGTGGGCAAAGGCAGGACTGTTCATGCTGAGAGTCATGACATCATCTCCTGTAGCTGAGCATCCGGCCGCGCTGCCGCATAAAAGCAGCACTGCGAGCAGGCAGCCACACGCGTTGATTCCCTTTTTCATGTTTGGCATTTCCATTGCTTCGGGATTGAGCAATTTTCTCAAGCCCGGCATCAATCAAGGGCGAAGGACAGGGATCGTCAACGATTCCCGTCCTTAACTGGGCTGACATTATAAAACAGTGGAAAGCTTAATGCGAACAACGGTTGTTGCTTCATCTATACTTGCCATGGGCTGCGGGGCGATCCCGGTCCCGGACTAGCTCAGTGCACGGTTTCGTAAATACGGTAACGTTTAACCTCCGAAGGGGCGAAGAGAATGTGGCCCCGGGTTCGCTCCGCTCACCCGAGGTTAACACGGTCTGAATACGTCACCATATTTATGAACTGGCTCACCAGGTTCGACATTGTCGAAAGGGAGACGGTATGACAACTCGATGGCTTTCGGCGATTCTGACGGCACTGCTGTTGCAGGCTACCGCCGGCGGTCCGGCGCAGCAGCAGGCGCGCATCGAATCCTTCTCCCCACAGGGCACGGTCAAACGGGTCCGCCAGGTACAGGTCCGTTTTTCAGAACCGATGGTTCCCTTCGGCGACCTGCGGGCCGTCAGTCAACCCTTCGACATCACCTGTTCTGAAAAAGGCACGGCCCGATGGGCCGATGATCGTAACTGGATCTACGACTTCGACCATGATCTATCCGCAGGCGTGCGCTGCGAGTTCCGACTGAAAGATGGATTGCGCACGCTGGCGGGCGGGCAGATCACCGGTCAACGAAGCTTCAGCCTCTCAACCGGCGGACCGGCGATTCTGAGATCCATGCCATACGAGGGATCCGGCGCCATCGACGAGGATCAGATCTTCATCCTGCAACTGGACAGCGACGCCACCGAGGCGTCGGTTCTCGCGCACGTCTCCTTCGCGATCGACGGAATCGCCAATCCTGTAGCCGTGCGCATCGTTACGGGCAGTGAGCGGGAGGAAATTCTTAAGGCAAGATACGCATACCGGAGGACCTTGCCGAAATACCTCCTGTTGCTGCAAGCCAGGCAGAAATTTCCGACGGAAACCCGAATCAACTTAATCTGGGGGCGCGGCGTCGCATCCCCGAGCGGAGTCGCCACCGAACAGGACCAGACGTTGCTATTTATCACGCAGGAGCCATTCACGGCAACATTCCATTGTCAAAGAGAGAATCCGGAGGCCGCCTGTGTCCCGATCACGCCGATGGTGGTCGACTTCAGCGGGGCGGTGCCAGCGAACGTGTTGAGCAAGGCGGTCCTGAAGGGCCCTGGCGGCAAGGAGTGGCTGCCGCAAGCTCCAGAGTCGGAGGAGGTGTCTGCATATCAGGTCTCCTTCAAGCCGCCGTTCCCGGAAAAGTCGACCTTCACGATCCATCTTCCGCAGGGAATCACAGACGATGCGGGACGCGCGCTGACCAACGCCGGTAACTATCCGCTGACGGTCAGGACCGACGAGTATCCGCCCCTCGCGAAGTTCGCAGCGCCCTTCGGCATCCTCGAATTGAAGGGCAGCCCTTTGCTTCCGGTAACTCTCCGAAATGTCGAAGCCTCGGTGGCGGCACGCATGATGGAGGTGCAGGAAGGTCAGGAAAACATTGATCCCTCGAGAGAGCTAGCGCTCGGGGTGAACGACGAGGTCGCTGCTAAAATCCGAGGCAAGATCTACAGAGTACCCTCCAACACCGCGAATGAGATGCTGTTCTGGATCAAAAAGATCAGCCGCCGGCCTTCCGAAGACCGCGACAAATCGATCTTCGGCCCGGTCACAAGCGCACAGGCGAAGCGATTCAGCGTTCCCAAGCTTCAAGGTCCAAAGGCGTTCGAGGTGGTCGGCATTCCGCTCAAAGCGCCGGGATTCTATATCGTCGAACTCGAGAGCGAGCTGTTGGGCGCCGCGCTGCTCGGCCAAACCAAACCGATGTACGTTCCAACTGCAGCCCTGGTCACCAACCTCTCCGTTCACTTCAAATGGGGACATGAAACCTCCCTGGTCTGGGTAACCTCGCTCGACAACGCCAAGCCGATGGCCCAAGCTGCAGTTCAGATCCGGGATTGCGAAGGCAACCTGCGCTTCGAGGGCCAGACAGACCGCGACGGCATCGCCCGGGTCGGCAAGCTTCCCGCTCAGTTTGAACTGCCGCGCTGCTCCGGCGATCCGCTGGACTCGGGGCTCCTCGTGTCCGCCCGGGCCGGCGATGACATATCGTTCGTCCACACGAGCTGGAACGAGGGAATCGAGCCCTGGCGGTTCCAACTCCCCATGGAATGGGACCCGGAGCCGGAAGTCGCGCATACGATCTTTGATCGCTCGCTCTTTCGTCCCGGCGAGACCGTGCACATGAAGCACATCCTGCGCAGGCGCGTTCTTGCCGGTTTCGCTGCCGTTCCCGAAAAGGAGTTCGGCGACAGCGTCCAGATTGTCCATGAGGGCAGCAACCAAAGATATGAAGTGCCGCTCAAGTGGAACGCCGACGGAAGCGCCGAGACCACATGGACCATCCCGAAAGAGGCGCGGCTCGGCTCCTACCAGGTCGACCTCAGCATGACGACGAATCCGAACGGAATTACATCTCCCGGACAGCGAACCCGGTCCTTCATCTCTGCGGGCAGCTTCAGGGTGGAGGAGTATCGCGTGCCTCTGATGAAGGCGATCATTCGAGCCCCCTTGCAAGACCTCGTGTCTCCGTCGACTGTGCCCGTGGACCTGACCGTGAATTACCTGGGAGGCGGCGGCGCCGGGAATCTTCCTGTCAAGTTCCGATACCTCCTGGAGACACGCTACGTGCCGGCGCCTTCATCATTCGAGGGCTTCACCTTCACCAACGGTAAAGTGCATGAAGGACTGGTTCGCGGCGAAGGCGAGGAGCAGCAGCCGGAAAAGTTCCCGATCCAGAGCAAGGATCTGACGCTGGAGCGCTCCGGCTCGATCCGAACGGAGATCGCCGGCCTGCCCAAGATCGAAGAGCCGATGGGCATCCTGGCCGAGCTGGACTTCAAAGATCCTAACGGCGAGGTGCAGACGGCGTCTGCACGCATTCCGTTATGGCCGTCCTCGTGGCAGATCGGCATCAAGCCCGACAGTTGGGCTCTTTCGCGCGAGTCGGTCAAATTCCAGGTCGCAGTGGCCGACGTGTCGGGCAAGCCGGTGGCCGGCGCACCGGTGAGAGTCGATCTGTTCGAGAGCAAGACCTACTCGCATCGCAAGCGCCTGATCGGCGGCTTCTATGCTTACGAAAACTCGACGGAGATCAGCAAGGTTGAGATGCTGTGCGCCGGAAAAACCGACAAGCGCGGTCTTCTTTTTTGTGAAAAGCCGGTCTCCGTTTCAGGCAACGTGATCCTCCAGGCGACCACCACGGACAACGCGGGGCGTGAAACGGCAACCCACCGGTATGTGTGGGTCGCGGGATCCAAGGACTGGTGGTTCGCCGCTACGGACAGCGATCGCATGGACGTGATTCCCGAGACCAAGCACTATGAGCCAGGAGATAAGGCGCGCTTCCAGGTGCGCATGCCGTTCCGCAAGGCTACGGCGCTCATCACGGTGGAGCGTGAAGGAGTCAGGGAAACTTTCATCAAGGAGCTTTCGGGAAAAGAGCCGGTGATCGAGCTGCCGGTGAAAGGAAGCTGGGCCCCAAACGTCTTCATCTCCGTGCTTGCCGTGCGGGGCCGGGTCAACGACGCGCAGCCCACAGCGACCGTGGACCTCGGGCGGCCTGCGTTCCGGCTCGGGATCGCGGAAATCCAGGTCGGATGGAAGGCGCACGAACTCAAGGTTCGTATCAACACGGACCGGCAAGTTTATAAAGTGCGCGAGAAGGCACAAGCAAAGATCGCCGTCGCCACGGCGGACGGCCAGCCGCTTCCTGCAGGAAGCGAGGTGGCCGTGGCGGCGGTCGACGAAGGGTTGCTCGAGCTGATGCCCAACACGAGCTGGGACTTGCTGGACGACATGATGGGAAGGCGCAGTTACGGCGTTCAGACCTCGACCGCGCAGATGAACGTGATCGGCAAGAGGCACTTCGGCTTGAAGGCACTTCCGCAGGGAGGCGGCGGGGGAAAGGCGCTGACGCGCGAGCTATTCGACACGCTGCTGCTGTGGAAGGGCCGCGTCAAGCTTGATGCGCACGGCGAGGCTTCCGTCGAGATTCCGCTCAACGACTCGCTCACCAGCTTCCGCATCGTTGCCGTCGCGACCGGCGGCGTCGACCGTTTCGGCACAGGATCGACTTCGATCCGAACCACGCAAGACCTCATTCTCTTTTCCGGCGTACCGCCGCTGGTGCGCCAGGGGGACAAGTTCCTCTCGACATTTACCGTGCGCAATACTACGGAGCGCGCGCTGCAGGTCCGCGTAACCGCACGCGTCGCGCCTCCGGTGGGATCGCTGCAGCCGCAAGATGTCGCTCTGGCCTCGAGCGAATCGAAAGAGATCGGCTGGAATATCACCGCGCCTTCGGGAACGGACGCGCTCAAATATGAAATCGAAGCCACAGGAGAGGGCGGCGCCGGCGACCGCATGTCCATTGCGCAAAAGGTGGTGCCTGCCGTGCCGGTCCGAACGCTGCAGGCCACGCTGACCCAGGTCGAGAAAAACTACACGATGACGGTCGAACGGCCGGCGGACGCGCTCCCCGGCATGGGAGGCATCCGCGTCTCGTTCCAGCCGCGGCTCGTGGATGGACTGTCGGGTGTGGCGGAATACATGAACTTTTACCCTTACACCTGCCTGGAGCAGTTGGTCTCCAAGGCCGTCGCGCTGCGCGATACTGCCCTTTGGGGAAGAGTCATGGGAGTGTTGCCAGCATATCTGGACGGCGACGGTCTCGCAAAATATTTCCCATCGATGAATCAGGGCGACGACACGCTGACTTCCTATGTCATCGCGATCGGAGACGAGGCCGGCTGGGAGATTCCGAACGAGCCCAAAGCGAAGATGCTGGCGGGCCTTCAGGGCTTCGCTGAAGGACGCATCGTCCGCTACTCCGCGCTACCGACCGCCGATCTCGCGATTCGCAAGCTGGCGGCCATCGAAGCGCTTTCTCGCTCGCAGCGGGCGCAGCCCGGCTTCCTCTCATCGATCACGATCGAGCCGAATCTCTGGCCCACTTCGGCGGTACTCGATTGGTTCAACATCCTGTCGCGCATGCCGAACCTGCGCGATCGCGCCACGCGCCTGGCGGAAGCGCAGCAGATCCTGCGCTCGCGCCTGAATTTCCAAGGCACGACGATGGGATTTTCCACCGAGGGAACCGACTTTCTCTGGTGGCTGATGATCTCGGTGGACGAAAACGCAGTCCGCCTGCTTCTCAGCGAGTTGACCGTTCCCGAGTGGAGGCAGGACATACCGAGACTGGTGCGCGGCGCGCTCGGCCGCCAGCATTTCGGCCACTGGATAACGACGGTCGCCAACGCCTGGGGCGTGCTCGCCATGGAGAAGTTCTCGAAGACATTCGAGAGCACACCCGTCAGCGGCCAGGCCACGGCGACGCTGGCGGGTCAAACGCAGACCGTCGATTGGCAGGCGACTCCGAAGGGTACTGCTCTTCCCTTCCCGTGGCCCAGCGGGCGGAGCGTTCTCGATCTTGGCATGCGCGGGACAGGAGCGCCGTGGGCCACGATCCAAAGCCTCGCCGCGGTGCCGCTTCGTGCGCCGCTCTCGAGCGGATTCAGGATGCGCAAGACGCTGACGCCAATCGACCAGAAGGAAACCGGGAGCTGGAACGCCGGCGACATCGTGCGCGTGAAACTCGAAATTGAATCGCAGGCAGACATGACGTGGGTCGTGGTCAGCGACCCGATTCCTGCGGGTTCAGCAATCTTCGGCACCGGCTTGGGAACCGACTCCCGTCTGGCGACGAAGGGAGAGGAAAGCAAGGGATGGGTTTGGCCTGCTTTCGAAGAGCGCTCGTTTGAAGCCTACCGGGCCTATTACCAGTTCGTGCCCAAGGGCAGTTGGAGCATCGAATACACGCTCCGGCTCAACAACGCCGGCGTATTTCAACTGCCGCCCACGCGCGTCGAGGCGATGTACTCGCCTGAAATGTTCGGCGAACTCCCGAACGCGTCCGTGCAGGTAAAGTAAGAAGATGAAAACCGCGGAAACCAGGAAAACCTCGAAGAATCTGCTCGTAATTCTTCGCAGCCTTGTTGGTCTTATTGGTTTGTTTCTCCTGCTGGCAGCCTTCACTTTTTGGCCCGCTTCGTATGGAGTTCCATCCTTCAATCAGGTGCGGGCCGCGCACAGCCGGTCGGAATCCGTCCTGCTCGATCGTCATGAGGAGATCATTCACGAGCTGAGGACAAACAACACTGCAAGAAGGCTCGACTGGCTGCCGATTCAGAGCGTCTCTCCTGCTCAGAAAAAGTCATGCTCATCTATCTCGTCTTCCGGTAGTGCGCAGGCAATCGGAGGCGGTCTGCAGCCTTTCGGTTTGTCGGATGCCCCTCCGCATTCGATATGCATCTATCACGAAGTGGGTGAGACCTCTTTCCTTGCACGGAAGTACAAGGACCGTTGACGCCAGGGCTTCGGGCACCATACAATTAGGTGTTGAATGTGGGAAATAATTCGTTGGAAACCGTTATGAGCACTCGGCCGCACCGTCCGAAGTATCTTCCAGACTTCGATAATCCCCCAGTTGTCGAGACGGTCCTTGGTGTTCAGTTTGAGCCCTTGCCGTTGGTCCAGACGGCGCACCTTGGGCTCCTTTGGGATGAATTTCGATCATCCTTCCCGAAAACCGAGGATCGACCCCCTCTCGACCCAGTAGTCGAGCGGTTCCCCGAGAAACCATCAGCCCGGTTTGGACTGAAGCTGCAGACATTCGACAAGCCCCCTGTTCCCCGGTTCTGGTTTGTAAACGAGCAAGGGAACGAGATGATCCAGGTCCAAAACGACCGGTTCATAAAGAACTGGCGAAAGCAGGGGGCCGGAGAGCATTACCCTCACTACGACGGCACCATCCGATCTAACTTCGATCGCGACTACCGCATCTTCCTGTCCTTCCTCGACAGGAACAAACTCGGCACCCCGCGCGTCAATCAATGTGAAGTGACTTACGTGAACCATATCCTCTCTGGGGAGGGCTGGGAGCAGTATAGCGAATTGGACAAGATATTCACGTTCTGGCGGTCCCCGGATCTCACTCCGCCCGGTGCCGCTGAGGATCTACGGATGCACGCGCGATTCGTGATTCCGGGTGAAGCCGGCAATCCCATCGGCCGCTTACATGTTGATTTGCAGCCGGCAGTAAGGAGTTCGGATAATCAGCCGATGTATGTATTGCATCTGACTGCACGCGGCCAGGTTGGCGACAATCTCGCCTTCTTCGAGATTGGCCGTGAGTGGATTGTGCAGACGTTCCACAGACTGACCAGTAGTTCGATGCATGACGTATGGAGGATCAAGAGCAATGACAACCGCTGAGCTAACGATACAGGAACGCGGGATTCTCGCTACCAGCGCTGGCGCGGCATACCTGGATCATTTCTCGAGAGCTGATCGTAGCCCCATCAGCACACTCCAGCTGCCCAGCCTCAGCGTCCGAAAACGGAGATATTATTCCCGCGGACAGATGTTCCTGGTCGAATGGCAGGACTACGAACAGCCGCTGCCAGCTTGGTTTGACCCTTTGATGCAAGGCTTTGTCGATCTGCTCACACTTCCAAATAATTGGAATAGCTACGGCGCCGGACCGATCGACTCCGCTTTGATTCATGAAGCGATGGAGTTTATGAACAACCTGCTCGGTCCATCAAATCCTGCTCCACGCATGGTGCCGCTTTCGAGTGGCGGTCTTCAGATCGAATGGCATCGGAAAGGTATCGATCTCGAGGTTGTGTTCGATAGCGGCGAAGAACCCTACTTCTATTATCGAAACCGCATGAACGGCGAGGAATCTGAGCATACCCTACGCGAAAACATCCATCTGCTTAGCTCTATTATCAACAACCTGGAGTAGCCGCTCACGAGCATCGGAATGCCGAGCCGCGTTTTCGTAGATGACCCAAGTATCCCGGGAAGCGAAAGGCTATTTCGCCGCATCCCTCGTACCTGGATCGATTACGATGATAGCGGTTGCCCAACAATTTCATCCGCTGCATTCAAGGACGAAGAACTTTCAGTGAACCTTGAATCAGTGATGGTGCGCGATGGCCGGCAGCCCGCAGATGCCATCCGTAATTATCCGGGTTACGGCTTGGCGTCGATCACCGCAGCACATGCTCGCTCGCAGAATCAAAAGGTGCTACGAGATCCTCTGCCCGAGGAACCAGCGCACGGCATCGTCCACGGTCAGAAAAAACGTGGAGGAATCGCCAGCGCGTTGCGGGATGGTGCTCTATGGGTCATTGCTCCAGTCCGAGCGAGCCAATAGATCATGGATTTGCCGTCCCCATCGGCCCTCAAACGAGGGGGCTGAGCTGCAATGCCGCCCCCTGCTCCCGCACGGCCAGCAGATCCTTGCTACTACCCTAGAGAATCGCTCCCGCCTGAACTTCGGCCTGCTCCTGCTCAAAGCCCACACCAGGCCTCGTGAGCTCACTGCGCTCCATGTTGTGATATAGAGTGGCCTTCGCTATAGCGCCGCCCTGCCACACCGTGACCAGCTCGCGCAACATCGCCGGGTACATCGACTGTTCGAAAAACTCAGTGCTCAGCCGGACCGTTACATTTCCTGACGCGCCAGCCCAATCGGCAAACCACTGAAGCACAATCGTAAGCGCCAGACTGGCGGTGTTCGCAATCGTCGTCAGCGCTACCTGCTCCCCGCCCAACCTGAGTCGTATCGCTTCGGCGGCGCGCTTGGGATCTTCCAGCAGGCGGGCCCCCAGTGCGGCCATCATGGCCTCTTTTTGGGAAAGCGCCTTTTCCAACGCCCCCAGACGCTGGCCAGTGAACTCCAGGATGCCGGCCTTCGCATCCGTACGGTCTGTAATCCAGGCCGTCTGACTGCCGATCCGTAGCTCCGTTCCTTCGGTCGGAAACCCTGCCACCCAGACGGTTGGAAGCGCCGTATAGTGGCGTCCGTGCTCCAGATCCGCAGAACTACGATAGTGGGACAGGTTCACATCGACCAAGTCTTCGCTCGGTAACTTTTCGACATCCGGCAGGATCGTGTTCGGGCCGATGAAGCAGAATGGAATAGAATCCAGCGGCTGGCCCTTCAGCTTTGGCACATACTCCGCGACGGGAGCCCACGAATCTGCATCATTCTTGTCGACCTGCCGCCACACTCTAACCGCGTACGTGCTAAGCGCATCGCCCTCAAGCGTCAGCACCCGATACTGCTCCACGTTCTTGATTTCGAACGGATCTTCCGGCTGGGGATCTGCCTCAGTTTCGCTGAGCACGACCATGGACAGGACCACGTCTCCCTGCCGACGGGCAGTCTGCCAGTTGA
>Ga0315280_10009551_pt1 | contig 12408 bp, 9 predicted proteins | sample YL17G06_40_MG_FD_203697 | JGI IMG/M metagenome (GOLD analysis project Ga0315280, IMG submission 203697) | Sediment microbial communities from Yellowstone Lake, YNP, Wyoming, USA - YL17G06_40 | ecosystem: Environmental > Aquatic > Freshwater > Lake > Sediment | place: USA: Wyoming | collected... | reverse complement strand
GTTAGTCCATCAGCATGTAACTGTTTCAATTTTGAATATTAAGCATTTGTCCGCGAAGACGGGCCCAAAGGGCGAAGTCGGGGTACTCAAAATTGTACGAAAAAATTATTCACTAATATTCTAATTTTTTAAGAATTTTGGTATAACCCACGCACCAAATCTCGACAAAGTCTTTCATTAATATCTTCATTTAGCTCCGTTAAATCGCCTACGGCTTTTTCCTACCATTTATCCGTCTCTCTGAGCAAGATTGGTGCGGGGTAACGAAATTCTAGAAAAAAATTTATTCACTTCGTTCTAAATTTTTTAAGAATTTCAATTATGTTTGAAGAAAAAACAACAACAGAAAATCCAACTGAACCAGAAGATATTTTGGCTGAGGTAGATGTGCCAACCGAACCCCTGGTGGTTGGCCCTCAAGGACCAATTACTATGCCAATCAAATCATCTGGAGCAGGAAATGAACGAAAAAAATTTTTTACTTTAATTATTGGGGTTTTAGTTGTAGTTTTAATCGGCTTCAGCGCTTGGTTAACTTATGCTAAATTAATCCGAGTTAATCAAGAGAAAACGAGCCCAATAACACCCACCCCAACCGAAACAGCACCAGCGGCCATTCCCAGCCCAAAATCTGAAACTCCGGTTCAAACACCGTCTAATTTAGATAGTGACAACGATGGTTTAACTGACGCAGAAGAAGGACAATTAGGCACTGATCCGTTTAAGGCTGATACTGACGGCGATGGCTTAAATGATCATCAAGAAGCTAAGGTTTATCTCACCAATCCTTTAAATCCCGATACCGATGGTGATGGCTATTTAGATGGGGAAGAGGTGAGTCATGGCTATGACCCAAAAGACCCGACCTATGGGGCGAAATTAGAGAAATAGATTCCATGCGAATTAAAATGCGAATTTTATGCGAATTATGCGAATAGATTCCATGCGGATTATTCGTAATTCGATAAAATTCGTAATTAGTAGGTTAATTTGTATTTATGGCTATTCCATTTTCAAAAAAAAATGAAGAAATGTTTGAAACACCGGAATTAGCGAAACGCGAGATAATTAAAGAAGAAATTTCAGAAAATTTAAATGAGGCGATTTATACTATACCAAGCAGATTGAGAAGAACTTCTGTTAGTCCGGTCCAAAAATTTATTAATTTTTCAAAAAAATTTTGGTTTGTTTATATAATTATTCTTATTTTAATATTAGTTATCGGTTCAATCGCATTTTATCGCTGGGCAGATAAATATCTTAAAAGAAACAAGCAATCCGAACAACCAATTGCGCAAAGGGAAGAAAAGACCCCCAGCCCGGAAGCTGCAGTCACAACAGAATCGTCAGAACAGACATTGAGGGCGGAGATAAAAGATATAAATAACCAGGTTATAGCTTGGGCCGAACTTCTTTTGCCAGCCGGGGCAATTAATCCAGACCTCGGTTTGGAATTAAAAGGAGAGATTGCTTCGCCAGAAATACCAACCGGTAATTTTGAAGTTATCGCTGGTTTATATAAAATTCAGGCGACATCAACCACCACGCCAATTATTTTAAATAAACCAATTACCCTTAAAATTTCTTATCAACCAAATTTAGTCAACACTGAGTGGGAAAAAAATCTTCAGATAGGTTATTTTAAAGACAATCTCTGGACTTTGACGGATAGCGAAGTCGATTTAAATCTGCATCAAATTAGTATTAATTTTGATTTTTTACCAGCCGATACATTCGCTATTTTAATTGAGAAATCAAAAATGTTTGCTGAACGGCAAAGCCCTATTGCCCCGCAAATTCCCTCAAGCCAAGATTCCGACCAGGATGGATTAACCGATGTTGAAGAACAAATTTATCAAACTAATCCGAATAATCCTGATACTGATGGCGATAATATAGCTGATGGCTTGGAAATAATTAATCTTTCTAATCCTTTAAAATCAACGGGTAATTTAGCCCTTTCTGGTTTAGTTAATGTTTATCTTAATTCAAACTTTAATTACAGTCTTTTTTATCCGGCCAGTTGGCTGGTCAGAGCGATTCCAGAAACGGAAAATAGCGAGATTTTAGTTATTACCAACACCGGTGAGTTTTTTGGTTTAACGGTTGAAGATAATTCGGATGAAATTAGTTTAACCGAATGGTATCTTAAACAAGCGCCAAAGATCAGCCGATCAATTTTAAAAGAAGTGACTATTGATAACAAAAAAGCGCTTTGGAGTCCGGACGGTTTAACTGTTTATTTGACAAAACCCGATAGCAGTAATCCCGTTTATATTTTAAATTATAATATCGGGACGGAAACAAAAGCTAATTTTAAAAGCACATTCGAGATGCTTATTAAGAGCTTTCAGTTCACCATTCCAACCCCGTCGCCGACCTCTACGCCGGTATTGTAACTGATTTTCTTCAAAAATTTCGAGCCGTGGAGTGAAGAAATTTTTGGTAGAAAATCGTTACCGAGCACTCAACCTATGCATCAAATTTTTAAATTTACTTTCGAGTTTGATCAAAGTCAATTAACCACAGGTTGAGTGCTCGGTACTCAAAATTTCTAAAAAATTTACTTCGTCTCCGACTCGTAATTTTTAAGAATTTTGGTATGAGTAAATCCAATCTAAAAATTATTATTTTTTTAATTGCAGTTTTCATCCTGCTAATTTTTTTTCATTTGATAAATCTTGATCAGAAAATTATTTATGAATTTTATCAACTCGGATTTAGATTTGGATCTAAAATTGGCAATTTATCCGTTTTTAACTTTAAAAATTATCAACAAGAAAATTTATTTTTAAACCAACAACTAAAGAAATTATTAGCAGAAAACATTCAATTAAAAATTTTTGCCGAGGAAAATAGAGTCTTAAAAAAATATTTAAACTTTTCGGGCAAAAATAAAGAGCGACTTGTAATCGCCAATATTATTGGCAAAAGATCAGAAATGGGTTTTAATTGGTTTATTTTAGACCAGGGCAGTCAAGATGGGATTCGGCCATCTCTAGCGGTGATTGATGAAAATGGATTTTTGCTTGGTAAAATTAGTCGGGTAACAGAAAATTTTTCCTACCTCCTGCCTTTATTTGACAGCCATAGTTTGATTGCTGCTGATATTGTCAAATCAACTGATGATAAGGGGGTGGGTAGTAGATTGACCAGCGGCTTGGTTCAAGGAAAACACGGCCTATCAATGGAAATGAATTATATTCCTTTAGATAAATCTATTGAATCCGGCGATTTTGTGATTACTTCGGGATTAGAATCAGAAATTAGAAGGGGATTGATTATTGGTCAAATTGAGGAAGCAATAAAAGAACCCGGCGCCCTTTTTCAAAAAATTACCATTAAACCATTAATTAATTTTGACACGGTAAGAATTGTCGGCGTATTAATGTCTCCCTATGGGCAGTAAATTCATTTTTTTAATAATTTTAATTTTTATCTTGACCTTAATTCAAGTCTTTTTTTTGTCAGCCCTGCCGATTTTAAAAGAAATTAATTTAATACTTTGTTTAATAGCTACCCTATTCATTTTTTCTTATAAAAAAAGACCTATTTATTTATTGGTCCTTAGCCTAATTGCTGGATTAATTTTAGATTTATTTTCTTTATTTCCCTTCGGTTTTTTTATTTTAGTTTTCCTGTTGCTTGGTTTTTTCCTTTTTTGGCTTTCAAAGCAAATTCAGCTCGAGAAATTTTTGTTGGTCGTTTTTTTTGGAATCCTGGCGAATTTAGTCTATTATTTTTTTTCTATAATCTTTAACCAAATTTTTTATTTAATTAAAATCAGTGATTTATTAATTAACCTTAACTACTTTTATTTTTCCCAGATTATTCAGAGTCTTATTATTAATACCTTGATTATCAGCTTATCCTTTCTAATTCTGAGACAATTTAAAATTAGCCACTAAATAGCCGACGCCAAAGGGTCCCTCGTAAGATAAAATTTCCGGCTGATAATTTAAATTTTTGAGAATTCCTAAAAGCATAATAATTGAACGTAAGCCGCATTCGCCAGCTTCCTCAATTAAATCGGGATCTAATTTCATAATCGTTTTAGTATTTTTTTTCTTAATTAAATTAACCAGTTTCTGGTCAAAAATTTTCCCTTTTGGAGAATAGCCGGCTGGCGCATCAAATGTTAAACGATGCGACAGATCTCCGGAAGCAATGACTGCCACCCGCTTATTAGAGGAGATTATTTCCTCTTTTATTTTTTCTCCGAATTCAAAATGTTTCTGAAAATCTAAAAGAGAATAACCAACGGGAATAATAGAAAAATTTTTTAGATTTCTAGTCAAATAATAAAGCGGGATAAGACTGCCATGATCAAGTTCAACCTCGGTTATCAAATTAAGGGGTATTTCAGCAACCGCTAGTTTTTTTCTGAGTCGATATGTTAATTCTAAGTTGCCGACAAAATTCATTTCATCGGTTGTAAAGTCACCAAATTGACGGAAGTTGCCCTTAAATTTATCTGATAAATTTAAACAAAAAGCATCAGTAAAAATTGGACCATGTGGCGAGATAATGATAACAATTTCCGGATTGACTTCTAGAAATATTTTTTCCAATTTTTTCATCGCCTCAACAGTCTTTTCAACTATTGTTAAATTTTCTCTGCCAATTGCAGGAATAATAATCGGCGGATGGGGTGTGATAGCGGCAAAAGAAAGCATAACTGAAATTCTTAAAATTTATGAGTTACGAAGTAACGAAATAAATTTTGTAGAATTTCGTTACCCCGCCCTAATCCGAGAAAAAAGTTGGTATCCAAATTAAATAGAGCCGTCAGGCGAGCCACTCTCGTAAAAGTCTATTTTTAAGGATAAGTCTATTGGGATTAGGGCGTGGGTAAGGCTTCGCTATTTCGACATATCGACATATCTATGGTAATTTATTGATATCCAGTGTCTCGCCCAATGGATGAATATTTAAAACCTTTTCAGAAACAGTAATAATATTTTCCCATTGATAGCCAAGGGCCTCAAAGGTTTCTTCTGAGTAAATCGGCCGTCTTTTACCCTGAACAACGACAAAAACGGCTGGGCTACCCGATGTTTTGATTAAAGTTCCGTCATTAAACTTTACTGGTTCAACCGAAATAAATCGGTTTAATTTTGCCGGGTCAGCGGAAATTATTTTTTGATAAGGGAAATTGTTTAACAGAATATCTTTTGACCAAAGTGGGTATTTAAATTCATCTCTAACATAATAAATCGCACCCGTAGTTTTATCTTGAAGCAAAGCGCCATTTGGATAGGGGCTAACAATCGGTTTTCCCTCGGAGTATTTTTCCAAATCGGACCAACTTGCCTTAACTACCTCATCTGGATGAAAACCAATTTCCTTAAATATTGTTCTGGAGATGGGTCGTTTTTGACCATCAGCTAAAAGAAAAATTTGTTGGTCAGGACTTTCTAAGAGAGAATATTGGGGAAAGTCCATTGGCTCGCCAATTTCATATTTTTCCAAATCTTGACGGGAGATAGTTTTTACCTGATCAAAACTATATTTAGCTAAAAATACTTGACGTGAATAAAACGGTCTTCGCTGGCCATTCTGGATTAACCAAACCCCAATTTCATTTTTGACTCTAACCAACGATCTTTCTAACTGATCGGCCTGCTTTTGAAACCAGCTTTGCCAAATTTGCCAGAAAAGTCGATTGCCGTAAATGTGAGGCGTATAATTATAAAGGCCGGCGGTAGCTAAATTTTCTGGTGTGACCAAATAGCGATCAATTCGATAATTTAAATTCGGTCGAAAACGAAACTCCCAAGGATGCTCTAAAAAGTATCGAAGCCGCCAGGCCGCTTGATCAACCTGGATAGCAAAACCTTTAAATTTTTGAACCGGCTTTTGACCATCATAGGCGGCAAAGCCAGTGGCCCAATCATATTGGGAAATTTTTTGGGGCGATTGGGTAATTAGAGTTTGCTCTTTTTGAATCAATGTTAATATGACTTGGGGATTAATTTGATGAGTTTGACTAGCCTGATAAATAATTTCAGCGGCTGTTTTAAGGCGGCCGTCCTTATCGTTGGTTAAATAGGTAGCTAAACTACTTTTATTCTCTTCTAAAAAATTTTGGATCTGTTCGAGAGACATCCGTGATTCAACCAGATCCCGATCGGAAATCAAATAGTTTGGATCGAAATTACGCGCATCTGCCGGGCAGGGGATAAAAGCCGAAATCAGAATAAAAATCAAAAAAACTTTTTCCAGTTTAATTTTCATATTATTTTTGCACCCCATTAAATTACAATTTTCCCGTTTTTAACTTCAACATTTACTTTGTCTCCTGCCTGAATTTTGCCTTCAACTATTTTCAGAGCCAACTGATCTAGAATTTCTTTTTGGATTAATCTTTTTAGCGGCCGGGCGCCAAAAAGTGGGTCAAACCCCCGTTCAGCTAATATTTTTTTTACTGTCTGACTAACCTCAATTTTTATTTTTTTATCAGCTAAACGCCTGGTTAGTTGGTTAATTTGTAAATCAATGATTTTCTCAATATTCTCTCTAGTTAAAGCGTGAAAAATAATTATCTCGTCAATTCGGTTCAGAAACTCGGGTTTAAATTTCTCCCTTAAAGATTCCTGGATTTTTTCCTGGATTATTTTTTCTGAATTAATTTTCTCCCTTTCGGAGATAAAACCAAAATCTGATTTTTTGGCGTAATCTTGAATTAACTCACTCCCTAAATTAGAGGTCATAATAATAATGGTATTTTTAAAATTAACCATTCTCCCTTTGGCGTCAGTTAATCGGCCGTCATCCAAGATTTGAAGCAGGATATTAAATACTTCGGGATTGGCCTTTTCTATTTCATCGAATAAAACTACGCTATATGGTCGGCGTCGAATTTGTTCAGTTAATTGGCCGCCCTCTTCGTAACCAACATATCCAGGGGGTGAGCCGATCATCCGGGCAACCGTGTGCCGTTCCATATATTCTGACATATCAAGTCTAATTAAGGCCTGTTCTGTATCAAACATAAATTCAGCCAAAGCTCGAGCTAATTCGGTTTTACCAACGCCGGTTGGCCCAAGAAAAATGAATGAACCGATCGGGCGATTTTCTTCGGCAATGCCGGCCCGAGAACGCCTAATCGCATTAGCTACCGCTTTAACTGCTTCCTCTTGATTGATTAAACGCTTGTGAATAACTTCCTCCATTTTGGCTAACTTTTTTGTTTCTTCTTCCAGCATCTTTGAAATTGGGATGCCGGTCCAACGGGAAACAACTCTTGCGATATCCTCTTCGGTTACTTCTTCTTTAAGAATCCGATGCTCTTTTTGAATTAGGGCTAACTTTTTTTGTCCACCGACGATTTTCTTTTCCAGAACAGGAATTTTACCATATTTAATTTCAGCGACTTTCTGCAAGGCACCTTGGCGTTCGGCAATTTCCATTTCTTGTTTTAAATGATCAATCTCTTTTTTCTTTTCTTGAATTGAAACAATAATCTCTTTTTCTGTTTTCCAGCGGATTTCTAATCCCTTAGTTTTTTCTTGAAGTTCGGCTATTTGTTTTTCAATTTCTTTAAGCTGGTGTTTTTCTTCTTTATCTTTTTTCAAGGCAGTTTTAGCAATTTCTAATTGCCTAATTTTTCTTTTTAGTTTATCTAATTCCTCGGGCTGACTTTCAATTTCCATTCGCAAAGCCGAAGCTGCTTCATCCATTAAATCAACTGCTTTATCCGGTAAAAAACGATCGGTAATATAGCGCTGGGAGAGGCGAGCAGCTGCTATTAAAGCCTGATCAGTAATATGAATCCCATGATGAACTTCATATTTTTCTTTAATCCCCCTTAAAATTGCAATTGTGTCCTCGATTGAGGGTTCTTGAACATAAACCGGTTGAAAGCGGCGTTCTAAAGCCGGATCCCTTTCAATATATTTTTGATACTCTTTAAGAGTAGTGGCGCCAATACAGCGAAGTTCACCGCGGGCTAAGGCCGGCTTAAGCATATTCGAAGCGTCAATTGCCCCTTCAGCCGAACCAGCGCCAACAACAGTATGAAGTTCATCAATAAATAAAATGTAATTTCCTGCCCGCTTTATTTCTTTCAAAACCGCTTTGAGACGATTTTCGAACTCGCCGCGAAATTTTGTTCCTGCCACCAAACCGCCTAAATCCAGGGAAATTAATTCTCTCCCTTTTAATGATTCGGGAACATCGCCGCTGACAATTCTTTGGGCCAAACCTTCAGCAATAGCTGTTTTACCGACTCCTGCCTCGCCAATTAAAACCGGGTTATTCTTGGTTCGGCGAGAAAGAATTTGAATTAAACGTCGAATCTCTTCGTCTCGACCAATGACCGGATCCAATTTTTCTTGTCTGGCCATTTCAGTTAAATTGGTGGTATATTTTTCTAAAACCTGATACTTGCTTTCCGGCTCTGGTTCAGTGATTCTTTCTGTCCCTCGAACATCAACTAAAACTTTTAAAACTCGATCATAATCAACTCGGAATTCTCTTAAGAGATCTCGAATAATCGAGGGAACCTGAAGAAGGGCCAAAAGGAGATGCTCGGTGCTAACATATTCATCTTTCAAACGTTGAGCTTCGCGGCTTGCCTGCATCACTGTTTTTTGAAGCAGGGGAGTGATATAAATTTCGGCTAAACCGCCCGGGCCGACTACAGTTTTTGGCAGGCGTTCAATCAGGTCAATCACTCTTTTTTTAATTTGATCAATTGGTATCTCTAATTTTTTAAGAATAGCCAAAACAACTCCTTCTTCTTGATCAAGGAGGGATAAAAACAGGTGAGGCGTATCAACTTGCTGTTGCTCATGCTCCATAGCTAAAATATGTGCTTGCTGAAGCGCCTCCTGAGCTTTGATGGTAAAGTTATTCATGCCAAAATTGTCGAAATTTATGAGTTACGAAGTGACGAAATAAATTTCGTCACAATTTTGAGCACCCCGCCTCAATCTGTAAAAAAGACAGTCGAAACAAAATTTAAGGAAAGGCGCAGCCGATTGAGCGGGAAACGAAGTCTTTTATTTAAATTAACCTCAGTGAGATTGGGGCGGGGTTACTATAATAATCTGATTATAACACTTTTAATTTTAGCAGTCAAGGGTTGGGAGTGCTAATATAAAATTATCCACAGACCAAGATTGACTAATTTGAGAAATGGTCTAATCTATTATTAGACTGATTAAAAGGAGGAAAAAATGGATGAAAAGTGGGCATTAGTTGAGCTTTGCGATATAATAGCTGAAACAGCAGCTGTCTTGCGCGTTCTTTTTCTAAAAAAGCAAGATAGCGAACATATGAAAGGCATCTGGGTACCCAAGAATGAAAATCCACTAACTGAAGCTGATAAAAAATTTATTGCCTCGATGCTTATACGGTTGAAGCTCCTTATTGAACATGAGCTCAACACGCACTATCCGGGAGAGGAGCCAAAATAGGCTCCTCTCTTTATTCATCAATAAAAGTAATTTTTTCTCCACATTTTTGACACCGGCCGTTTTTATCAAATCGTTTAATTTGGTATCCAATCCGTTCAATAACCAATTCGCCGCATTTTGGACAATAAGTATTTTCGCCGCGATCGCCAGGCAAATTTCCAGTATAGACATATTTTAAACCTGCTTTTTTGCCAATTTCATAAGCCCTGTGGATAAGTTCTGGCGGGGTAGGCGGGGCTTCTAATAATTTATAAGTCGGATAAAATCGAGAAATATGCCAAGGCGTTTCCGCTCCCAGTTCATTTTTGATAAATTTAGCAATGTCTTCAAATTGCCTGCCCTGGTCAGTATAGCCAGGGATAACTAAAGTGGTCACTTCAACCCAGATTTTATGTTTCTTCATCCATTTTAAAGAGTCTAAAATTGGTTGTAATTTTGCTCCGGAAATCTTTAAATAAATTTTCTCGTCAAAAAATTTTAAATCAACATTAGCCGCGTCTAAATAAGGAGCAATTGTTTCTATTGTTTCTTTGGTCATATAGCCATTTGTCACCCAGGTATTTTTTAGCCCCACCTTTTTAGCCAGCTTCATAGTATCTAATGCATACTCAACAAAAATAGTTGGTTCGGTGTAAGTATAAGAGATGCTCGGGACATTAATTTTTAATGCTTCTTTAACAACTTCTTTCGGAGGTAAATTTTCTCCCATAATTTGTCCGTTTCTGTCGCGCGGCATTTGGGAAATATCATAATTTTGGCAATTACCTACAGCAATAAAACTGGCTAGATAAGAATGATCTCTCTTAACCTCTAAATTATAAACCGGCCCAGAATATTTTTCTCTCGAAACTTTCGAAATGGGAATGAAATAATAATTTTTATTTTCTATGAATTTGATATGCCCTTTATTTTTTTTACCTATCTTTATTGTTTCATCTGGTTTAAGAAACTGTTTTTTAAATTTTTCCGTGCCTAATTTGACATAATACAAAGTTGATTGATTTATTACTCGCTTTTCTATTTTTTTCTTTGGAAGAGGCCGCCATTCATAATAGCGAGGGAGAAAACCAATTTTTAACCAGAGCCAATAAATCCCCAAAGCAAGATTTTTAGAGATAGTATTTATAGCTATTTCATTTTTTAAAACACAGCCATCCCCATCAATATAAGCAGATAGAAACGCATAAACAATATTTTTTGGGGCATAATTAATTATATTAGGTACTATTTTATTTTGCGCGCCACTGCCACATAATGTTTTAAAAAGAAGAGCCACCGAACTTTTTGTTAAGACAATCGCTACCCCTGTTCTTCTAAACTCTAGATAAGGTTTGATCCCAAAAATTTTGTATAATGATTTTTGAACCTCTTTTATCTGTTTTTTTTCGTGAGAGCCAAAGGTAAATGTTACGTTAAAAGAGTTCGGTCTATTTTTATGTTTGCGCACACACCCTTCTGCACAATAGTAACCCAAAAGTCTAGCAAAATTTTTATCAAGTTTAATAAAACGCGGTATAAACGGCCCCTTCTCTGTTTTAAATTTTATTAGGTCAGCATCTTTTTCTATTAAAATATTTTGATCAAAAAATAACGTTGATAAATTGTTTCTGTCAATCTTTCGTAATTTTGTGTGTAAATATCTAATATATGTAGGATGAAAATTAAAAGTTTGGCCAATTTGTCGGGAAGTACATTTATTTTTTAACATCACCATAATTTTTTTTATTATCTTTGGTGTTATCTTTGTACTTTTTTTATAATCACTAATTTTATCTTTTAAAATTTCTTTTACATCTATAACAATATCACGAGTTGATGAGGCATATTTTTTTGGTATTACTAGGTAGTGTTGGTTTGTAAGCCTGTTGGCCTTTATTTTCTGAATTCTTCCCGAAAAAGGATTAGCTGAAGCAAACAATTGATGATCAGGGGTGCATCTAATTATTGGAGAATAAAGGGGTTTTATTCTAAACAAGTCACCATTATAATAATGTTTTGAAGCCCTAAGAATCTTAGATAGTTTGCCTGTATGAGTGATGGTTTTGTGATTAGGGATTTTTTTTAATAAAGTATTCCCTGGTTTATACTCGGTATCAATCCCTGATTCAAATATTGACATAATTGTATCTACGCCATTTTCTGTAATAACTACAGTATCTGGAGTAAAGCAATGCAAACATTTAAAATTACAACCAACCGTGGCAATAGACAAAGATTTGGTCCCGGGCAAAAAATGGAAAAAGGGCTTTTTTTCAATCGGGTCAACATTAACGGCAATAGCCTTGCCATAAACTAAAGAATAAAGAATACCGTCTTGATTTTCCCGAACCCCGCAAAATCCTCGCTGACCGGGTAGAATTAAGCAACGATGAGCGCAAGCCTGACAGCGAACTTTTTTATCTTCGAGTTTTTGATAGAGAATTGCTTTGTGCATAACTGATTTTGTTAGCGAGAGCGAGCCCGAAGGGCGAAGTTCGAGCTCTGCAAAATCGTTACCCCGCCTAAATCCGAGAAAATCATAATAACATTTAAACATTGTAACATTTTAGCATTTTTACGAATCCGCGAGATAGAATTTGGTGTTTTGATGTTAAGATGTTATCATGTTATAATGAACATGGGTTGGGATTTGGGCGTGGGTAGAATTGCTTAAGTGTTTATTATTATACACGAATTTAGTAAAAATAGAATAGAGGTGAGATATCCCCGCCCCAATCTCGCCGAGGTTATTTTAAGAGGAGGATTTACTTCCGATGAACCGCCTCCGGCTTTGTTAATTGGTATTCCGACTTTATCCTACAGATTGAGGCGGGGTCCTCAATTTTGCTTCCGCTCGACCGCCTCCGACCACGGTCGGAGTTGTCTCGCGGGCAAAATTGGGACCGTGTCAAGCAGTATAACTAGGTAACCGAAGTCTGATTTTTTCTGCAGCATTAAATGTAACCATAGTTGGATGTAATTTTTTATCAATTTCGACCTTTTGAGT
>Ga0315280_10009549_pt1 | contig 12409 bp, 10 predicted proteins | sample YL17G06_40_MG_FD_203697 | JGI IMG/M metagenome (GOLD analysis project Ga0315280, IMG submission 203697) | Sediment microbial communities from Yellowstone Lake, YNP, Wyoming, USA - YL17G06_40 | ecosystem: Environmental > Aquatic > Freshwater > Lake > Sediment | place: USA: Wyoming | collected... | reverse complement strand
GGTTGAACCACCGGCGATTATCGTCATAGGTGACGCTGCGGATAGTGACACGCGGCTGAACTGGTTTATGAAGAGACCACTTTTCGGCAAGAATATCATCGTGACACGGGATGCTTGTGGCAATGCCGAGTTTGCAGCCAAAATTCTCGAGCGCGGCGGTAATCCAATCGAGCTTGCAACGATAAAGATTGAGTCTTTAACAAATACAAACCGGTTCATACGCGCGCTTGTTAAACCGTCAGAGTACGACTGGATAATCTTTACCAGTTCAAACGGCGTAGAAATTGTCTTTGATTTCCTGCGAGGGTTGGGCAAGGATTCCAGGGTTTTTGGCTCCGCAAAGATTGCTGCTATAGGTAGTGAGACCGCTGCCACATTGAGCGCGTTCGGAGTAAAAGCGGATTTTGTGCCCACTATCTATACCAGTAGAGAACTAGGCAAACAATTGGCTGTGTGTTGGAATCTGCACGGCAAGAAAGTCTTGCTTTTGCGCTCGCAGGCTGCTTCAAATGAGCTTATTGAGTTGCTCGGACACGCCGGTGCTGAAATTGAAAATGTGCCCGTCTACCGTGTTGTCACGGCGAAAAACAAATGCAACTGGCTAATAAAGAAAATTGCCGATGGGATAATTGACTGGGTGACATTTGCCAGCCCTTCTTCGGTCAGGGCTTTTTTTGAACAAATTCAGCCTGACCTGGTAAATTCAAGCAGCGCTAGAGTGGCATCTATTGGGCCGGTGACGTCTGACGAATTGCGACGATTCGGGGTCAGGGTCGATGTGACAGCCAAAGAGCACACCATCGACGGATTGTTAGCTGCGATAGAGGAGGCCTGCTGGTGATAAATATCTCAAAACTATATTGCGGGCTTTCAGGTGAGTCCGACCATCTAAGATATTCAGCGGATAATTCCTTTGGTCCGGTAGTTGTCTATAATTGTACGGCCGGCTGCAATCTGAATTGTTTGCATTGCTATAGCTCTTCAGGAGCACCCGATTGTAATGATGAATTGACCACGGCCCAGGCCAAGCGAATGCTCCAGCAAATTGGGCAGATGAACTGTCCCGTGGTGTTATTTAGCGGCGGCGAGCCAATGCTGCGAGATGATTTATTTGAACTTTTGAACGAGGCACAACAGTTGGGCCTGCGAACCGTGATTTCAACCAATGGGACGCTTATTGACATCTTGGCTGCGAAAAAACTTGCCGAGGCCGGCGTAAGTTACGTGGGCATTTCCATTGATGGAGACCAAGAGTTTCACGATAGTTTCAGGCGTGCGCCTGGCTGTTTCAAGGCCGCAATCAGAGGCGTTGAAAACTGCATAAAGGCGGGCATGAAAACGGGACTGCGATTTACGATAACCAAAGCGAACGCAGAACGAGTGCCGGTGATTTTCGATATTGCGGCCTCCGTGGGCGTGCGGAGGATTTGCTTTTATCATTTGATCCGGGCGGGCAGAGCGAAAACGTTGGAGAACCAAGCCCCAACTGCTGAGCAGACTAGGCAAGTCGTCGATGTGATTATAGAAAGAACGCAGGATTTTGTCGCAAGGGCACTCGTAGACGAAGTGCTCACTGTGGATAATCACGCTGATGGGCCTTATCTTTTGCTGAAGATGAAACGGCAAAATAATCCGCGATACGAACAGGCACGAAAGTCTCTTCTTGCCAACGGCGGCAACAGGGTTGGCGAGAAAATTGGCTGCGTCGGCTGGAACGGTGACGTGTATCCGGACCAATTCTGGCGGAACTATTCTCTCGGCAACGTCAATCGGAGCCCATTAAAAGCTATCTGGCAAAACGCGGGCGATCCGGTATTAAACAAACTGCGTAATAAATCGCGTTTTGCTGATGCAAGGTGCCTTAAATGCAGGTGGTTCGCTCTGTGCAAAGGCAACTACCGATTCTTGGGCGATAGTCCGGAGGATCGGTATTGGCTCAATGAGCCAGCTTGCTACCTAAAGGATGAAGAGATAACAAAATAAAAAATTCTAAATGCGAATTTCTAAATCCTAAACAATGTCTAATAACCGAAATTCAAATGGCCAAAACAACAAGTTTTGAACGTTTGAAAATTTGAATTTTGAATTTGTTTAGAATTTCGGATTTAGATATTAGGATTTCTCTGAAGGAGTTCGTTATGGCTTTTCCAAAAACAAGGATGCGAAGGCTTCGCAGCAGCGATGCGATGCGAAGGCTCGTGCGCGAAACCACTGTGAGTATAGACGATTTAGTTTATCCACTATTTGTTAGATATGGCAGCGGCGTCAAAGAGCCGATTAAGTCGATGGCCGGCTGTTTCCATTTTTCGCCCGACACAGTCGCTGATGAGGCAGCCGAGGTCGATTCACTTGGAATACCAGCGGTGCTTCTTTTTGGCCTGCCCAAGAAAAAGGATGACACCGGCTCCGAAGCCTGGGCGGAAGACGGCGTTGTGCAGCGCTCCATAAAAGCGATAAAAAAGCGAGTGCCGGAACTTTTGGTTATTACCGATGTCTGCCTTTGCGCTTATACTTCTCACGGCCATTGTGGTGTGGTGAAACAGTCTGGTAAAATTGACAACGATGCAACCTGCGAGCTTTTGGCGAAAATTGCTCTGTCGCACGCTCAGGCCGGTGCCGATATTGTCGCCCCCTCGGATATGATGGATGGCCGGGTCAAATATATTCGGGAAGCCCTGGAGGAGAACGATTTTCACGATGTGGCTATCATGTCCTACGCGGCTAAATATGCGTCGGCTTTTTATGGCCCGTTTCGGGATGCCGCCGAATCTGCGCCTGCATTTGGCGACCGCAAGACTTACCAGATGGATCCGCCTAACGCCCGCCAGGCGATGCAGGAAATCGCCCTTGATATCGAGGAAGGAGCCGATATCGTTATGGTTAAACCGGCTCTGGCTTATCTGGACATAATATATCGCGCCAAGCAGCGTTTTGATTGTCCGATAGCCACCTACAACGTTAGCGGCGAATATATGATGCTGAACACCGCCGCCGAAAAAGGTCTTCTGGACAAAACTGCCGCAATGCTGGAAATGCTTACCTCCATCAAACGCGCCGGCGCAGATATAATCATTACGTACTTTGCGAAGGAAGTGAAAGAACCCCTCAACAAGTTGAGGGGCTAAATACCAACGGATTTTTATGGCAAAAACGGTTGGATATATGATTACTTGGACGACATACGGCACCTGGCTGCAGGGTGACAAGCGCGGTTACGTCAAAAATGGAAAAATCCTACCCACAAGTCGATCTCTCGAAGATTCAAACAAACACAATCTTTCAAAAGAACCAGTAAAACTAACAAAAACTCATCGACAAATCGTTCAAGATGCCATATTTGAAAAGGCCAAGCAACTGAATCAGAAGATTTATGCTTTATCAGTGTCCTCCAATCACGTACATATTGTTGCCGAGTATATTGCCATGCCGATCGGTTTGGTTGTCAGGCATTACAAAGGTTCTGCACAGGCCGCGCTTCGGAAACGCGGCCTATCAGGTAGAATCTGGACAAAAGGATTCGACAAACGTTATTGTTTTGACCAACACACCTTGCAGAACAGGATCAATTACGCAAAATCCCATGACAACGAGTCAAGAAATATTTAGCCCCTCAATTTATTGAGGGGTTTATGGGAACCCCCGAACAAGTTCGGGGGCGAAATAATATGGTGATTAAACAGGAAAAGCCGCGACTTATCGCTTTTGAAGTTACTCGCAGGTGTCGGTTCAATTGTCTGCATTGCCGGGCGGATGCCGGTGCGGATGGCCGGCAGGAACTAAGCACCGAACAATGCAAAAAGATACTGCGTGCGGTCGCGCGGTTCAGTAAGTGCGTGATAATCCTGACCGGCGGCGAGCCGATGGAACGCAGCGACATCTACGAGCTTATTCGATACGGGCAAAAATTGGGCCACTGTATGGTGACGGCCAGTTGCGGGTATCTAATCGATCAGGAATCAATCGCCAGGCTGAAAGAAGCCGGTGTTTTGGCTCTTTCTTTCTCGCTTGACGGCGCCTCAGCCGAGACCCACGACAAATTCAGACAGGCTAAAGGCGCGTTCGACGCGGTGATCCGAGCCGCTGAAATTGCCCGGACGGCGGGGGTGCGCTTTCAGATCAATACCACCCTGTGCAAAATCAACATTGACGAAGTGGCTGGAATTATTGAGCTGGCAAAAAGACTCGGCGCCTACTGCTTCAATCCCTTTATTCTTGTACCGACCGGCCGGGGCAAAAATATGGCTGATGAAATCCTTGACCCGTTACGCTATGAAGTGATGCTCAACGAACTGCTGCGATTGAAGCTGGAATCGACTATCGAGGTGCGAGTGACATGCGGGCCGCAATTTGCGCGCGTATGCCAGCAAGCCAGGACGAAAGGGCTGACCGGCGAGACAAGCGGCTGTATGGGCGGCAGAGGCTTCGGATTCATAAGCTACCGTGGTGACGTGCAGACCTGCGGATTTCTGGACATATCGGCGGGGAATTTGGTAGAAAACGGCTACAACTTCAAGAAGATTTGGCTTGAGTCGCAGTTGTTAAAGAAAGTCCGCGACTTGTCGGGCTACACGGGCAAATGCCGAACCTGCGAATACATTGCCCTTTGCGGCGGCTGCCGGGCAAGGGCTTACGCCGCAAGCGGCGACTATTTAGCCACGGATCCGCTCTGTGATTACCGCCCCAAGGGAGATGAGCCTTGAATTTACGTTTGACGGGATTCCAGAAAAAGCTGTGCAACGTCCTTCAGGAAGGCGTGCCGATTTGCTGGCGGCCTTTTGCTGAGATTGCTGCGGCTTTGAAAGGCAGCGAGCAAGAAGTCTTACGGCAGACAGGTCAGTTAAAGGAACTGGGAGTGATCCGGCGGATTGGTGCGCTTATAAATTATCGTGCGCTTGGCATGGCCAGCACTCTGGTCGCTGCATATGTTCCGCCCGACATCGTCAAGCAAGTTGTCGAGACGGTCAACTCGCTGCACGGCGTTTCGCATAACTATCAAAGGAATCACTACTACAACTTGTGGTTCACCTTGCGGGCACCCACCGCATCGCAGATTGAAACGACTCTGGCAGAACTTTCAGGGCGTTTCGGCGTCGATTTCCACAGTTTGGAGGTTGTGCGGGTTTTCAAGCTCGATGCCCGTTTTGATGCCCAGAGCGAAGGGCGAGAATTACTGCAGGGTTCCGAGAAAATCGCCCCCCTTAGCCCCCGCCTTTCGGCGGGGGTACCCCGGCCACTGGCCGGGGCTAACAAACCGGCGCCTGTCCAGATAAATGAGGGTCAAAAGAAAGTAATCGCAAAGCTGCAGGGTGCCTTGGAAGTAACCGCGGAGCCGTTTGCTTTTCTTTGCAGCCAAGGCCAGCAAAAAGAAGATGTTCTGAGGATTATAACCGAGCTGATAGATAAGGGCGTAATTCGTAGGATAGCGGCGGTTGTGGACCACCGTAAGCTCGGCTTCGTCGCTAACGTTCTGTTTGCCTGCGAAGTCTCGCAGGATAAAATTGTCCAGACCGGCGAAAAGTTGGCAGCTCTGCCGATTGTCAGTCACTGCTACGAGCGGCAGACCTTCCAAGGCTGGTCGTATAATTTATTTGCCATGATGCACGGGCACAATATAAACCAGATTCAGCACGCGATAAACAAGTTCACTGAGGCGGAGGCGATAGATTCATTTCAACTTCTGCCTACTATAGCGACATCTTGACTGCTCGGTGCCGCCGTCTACTAATACGGCAGCCGAACATGGTGGTTTTTGCCGGACCAACCTCAGATAGTTGGACTTCTTGCACGGCGTTTGTCATAATGGTTACACCTATACTTTTTCAATGTATTTCCTGCGACCCCTATTTAGGGGACAAAGAAACTTGACAGCGTGTATAGTAAGTTGCTATGCTCCAACGAGTTAACCAGTGAAGCGCCTGTAGCTCAATTGGATAGAGCGTCGGTCTACGGAACCGAAGGTCGTGGGTTCGAGCCCCTCCAGGCGCATTTGCACCATTTTTTGATTGACATGTGTCTTTAACGCCCTATAAAATCTTAGCGATTTTTGATATCAGGGAGCAATGGTATAGAAGGAGCTTCGTGTTTCCTACCAATTTCTCTCCTATGAACAATAGCCTCGTTGTGGTGCTTGGCAGCGGGCAAAGCATAGACTCGAGGGTGGGCCGTATCCGTCTGATGATGGCAGAACTTGGGTGGCGCAGGAGGCGCAGATGAATCATCGCGCAATCATGATCATTCTGCTGTTGTCTGTTGTTGGAGTCGTCACAGTTATGTTTGTTCATGGCTGTGCACCTACTCTGACCGGGCTAAAACACTGTGATGGTTCCGCGGGTGCTGTTAGCCTAACGCCCGCTGAAAGGAAGATCGCCTGGCAGAAGATGAAGAAGCGGCGGAGTATACATAGGCAGTGGTTTGAAAATGGCAAAACAGACTCAGCAAACCGACAACTAGTCGAGACCAGAGGAGCTATGCCCGTGGCTATTTCTGAATAACATAGGTGTATTGCTGTCTGACGTCGCAAAGCATACGAACGTCAGAACGATCTGTCGTTATGTTGCCTGAAGGAGCTTAGGAAAGTGCAGGAGGCATAAATGAACTATCGCTTCGTAATGGTTTTTCCACTATTTGCTCTTGCTGGAATTGTTACTGCCGTGTTTCTTCGCGGCTGTGTGCCAGTCTTGGCGCGGATCCGGATGTGAGCGCGGTATTGCTACACATCTGGGCGCAAAGTGCCTGGCAGCATGTGTAATGTCCAGATGGGACAAGGCGTATGAAAAAAGCCGGAAGAGCCTATAGAATCTCCGGCTTGTAATCACGACTAGGACGTGGGCGAGGGTGATTCGGGTAGACGCCACTCCCTTGTTGGCACCCTGCCGCAATCAACGGCCGTCCCTACGTATAATTCCTGCTATCCGGGCGGCACCACCCTGTCGACCAAACACATCTGGCCGCGGTGAGCAGATACCGCATGGATCTCAGACTCAGTCACACAGAGAAGAGAGAGAGTCTCTACCGTCGCACTTCTGGTTCAGCGTTCTTACTATCTGGGCTTTACGTAGATATCAATGTCTGCAACGTGCATGTTCTGGCCAGGCTGTGCGCTCAATAAATCCGCTTTCGACAGCTTCACACAAACGGTTGTGGTTCCACCGGGCTTATCGATATCTTCTGGGCTTATCGAGCAGCCCCAATTTCCGGCCAGATAGGTTTTGTTTACTCCACAGAGCAGTGTACAGTTGAAATTGGTCTCTACTATAAGGTCCTTGCATCCTTTGAAACAAGGCCAGTCGCCGGGGCCTCTACCCAGGTTTGCGCAGTCTACTTGCTCGAGTACAATCTCCCAATCCTTCTGGTTTACGATCTTGATGTACCACGGTATAACCAATTTCACTGGGAAATCGTCCACAAACTGCGGATCATAGGTAATGACCGTATGGGTGACCCAGCCCTCGTACTTTTGCTCTCCGGCCAATGCCGGCAGCCCCAGTAGTGCTACTACTACAACAGCAAACAACAGACTCCTCTTCATACCCTACCCTCTCTAAAAACTTGGTGCCAAAAAAAGCACCTGACTCTGTTCCGAGTCCGTTCGTTTGAGGCCGTTTGCTTTCATGCTGTTGCCGTAGTGCCTCCTCCGTCCTTCAACGGCAACTGCTCAATTCGCTCTGTGTTCCTCTCGTGGTCCTACCGCAGAAAACATCAGACCTCAAGAGACTGTAGGTCGAAATCAACCCACGACCTATACTAATTTACCCAAATTTACCATTTCTCCCAATTCATGTCAATAGTAAAATGGAAAAACTTGTTTATTTTTTCGCCGCTTAGCCATTTTTCCTATTCTATCGAGATTTTCACGAGTTCTGGCTTGTTTTTGGCGTGGCTGCCACGTTTTGTGGGGTCAGCAATTTTTGGGTAGCCGTTCGGGGGTAGTATGTCCAATTTTGGCTGTTTTCTGCCCATTGCAAGCGAGGTCCTTCGATCGCACTCAGGGTAAACTCCGCCGATCGCGGCAATCTCCGGCCCAAGATTGGCAAGATTGCTTCGGCCCAAAGGCCTCGCGATGACATAAAAATGCCGATTTGCTACTGTGAACGCTTACTTTCTTGCTTTCGGGCGGAATTTTCCGACAGATGTGGCTGAAAACCCTCAGAACGTGGCCTCTGGGCTGCCGGAAGGCAGTGCTCAACCCATCTATGGTAAAGGGTGTTCTTGGTCTAGCCGAAATGAGTAGATGGGCCGAGATTGGCTGGGAAGGCTGAGAGACGTATATCTGTGTTAGGCTTTTGACAGATATGCCGTTGAATTTCTGGACATCTGGGGCTTGAGGTAACTGCCGCGCGCAACAGGATTATGCGAGTAATGCTCGGTTGACAGGTGGAGTCCGGCAATATAGGATTCTCATAGACAGTAGGCCCACAAAAGCAGAAGAATTTGGCCGTTCTTTCGACGGTGGCCGGTACGCAGAATCTGCTGACAGCCGGTGCCTGTATCTTGGCCTTCTGTGGTCCTGCTTGAGGGCATAGTTGGTGACATGCACAAGTAGACAAGAATGGCGGCAACAAGCGGCCAAATGGGGCTTTTCAGCACGCAGTTCAGCGGGAACAATGAAGCTCTGGCAGGCTTGGATTCTGGCTATCGTGCTTCTGGTAGCCTCAGGCATAATCTACCGCCTATTGGCGTCTCACCTGAACCTCGTAGTTAAAGCCCCCATAGCCTTGCCTATCCCACTGGACTCTTTTCCAAGCCGAATCGACTATTGGAGTGGCACAGACATCGCTATTCGGACTACCACCCGTGAATACATGGAAAGGAACTTTGCAGATGACTTTTTGAGTCGAAGATATATCAGCCGCGAGAAGAATATCTACGCTGATGTTTACATTGTGTATTGCTCTTCGCGGCCTGGGGGAATCCTGGGCCACCGGCCTGGCGTCTGTTATCCCGCACATGGTTGGATTCATGATAGTGTCGAGCGGTCGCAGTTTGTATCTCGTGCCGGTCGGCAGGTTGATTGTCTGGTAAATCGGTTCCATATGCTGGCCCCTGCATACGAGCAGGTCGTTGTGTTGAACTTCTACGTACTGAATGGCCAAATTACTGCTGATGAGAACGATTTTTCTGGTCCTTTGGGCCGAAGACCGAATCTTGCCCGCGACCCGGCTCGATACGTGGCACAGGTGCAGATAAGCTCGGTTCTTGAGAACTCAGTGCGGACCGCAGCAGCCGATGTAACCGATACGATATTGGACTTTTTGCCTGATAAAGATGGCCAGGTTCGGGCAACTTGGCTTTATCCTACAGAAAGTGGTGCACTAAGATAGCCGATAACGATTGTCGTTAGAAGTACGTTTTGAACTAGTGGTGAAGTAATTCTGTCAAGGGACCAGACTATGAGTGGACAAACTCCAGAGAACCTGCAATACGCTAAGAATGTAGCGGTCATAGGTTCTGGCTATTGGGGCAAGAATCTGGTAAGGAACTTTCACAGCCTCGGCGCCTTGCGGGTTATTTGCGACACCGATCCGACAAGAGAGCCATGGGCAAAAACGCAGTATCCTGATGTCGCTTTCACCTCGTTTCTCGAATCGGTGCTTGAGGATGATCAGATAAAAGCGGTTGCCGTTGCCACGCCCGCGGTCACTCACTACGAAATTGCCAAGGTTGCACTGCAAGCCGGCAAGGACGTCTTTGTGGAAAAGCCGCTGGCTTTGCAGGTATGGCAGGGCGAGGAACTGGTTGGCCTGGCAGAGAAGAACGGCAGAATACTAATGGTGGGCCACATTCTGCTGTACCACCCGGCTGTAATTAAATGCCGTGAGCTTATCAATAAAGGAGAACTCGGCAAGATTCAATACTTGTACTCGAATCGGCTGAACATCGGCAAGATTCGCACCGAAGAGAACACTCTCTGGAGCTTTGCACCGCATGACATCTCTGTTATGCTGGCTCTTCTTAATGAGGAGCCATCCGCTGTTTCCTGCCATGGAGCCAACTATCTGCATCAGGACATCGCGGATGTGACGATGAGTGAGTTTGTATTCCCCAGCGGCGTCCAGGCTCACATCTTCGTTAGCTGGCTGCACCCATTTAAGGAACAGCGGCTGGTGATTGTTGGTTCAGACAAGATGGCTGTTTTCGACGACACGGCGGATGACAAATTAGTTCTTTACCCGCACAAGATAAGCTGGAAGGACAGAGTTCCGGTAGCGGTTAAAGCAGAGGCTGAGCCGGTGCCGATCGAGATGAAAGAGCCGCTTCAGGCTGAATGTGAGCACTTTCTGGAGTGCATCCGGTCGCGAGGGCAACCTCGCAGTGATGGGAAAGAAGGATTGCAGGTGCTCAAGATACTGAGGCAGTGCCAGGAGTCTATGGAGACTAACCGAGTCGTTGCCGTGACCAAGCCGGTGCCTGCGGTTGAGGAAAAGCCATATTTTGCCCATCAGACCGCTTGTGTGGATGAAGGCTCCCAAATCGGGAAAGGTACGAAGATTTGGCATTTCTCGCATGTGACGAAAGACGCCAGGATAGGGGAGAACTGCATTCTTGGCCAGAATGTGTTTGTCGCCGGCGGCGTGGTCATCGGCAATAACGTCAAGGTGCAGAATAATGTTTCGATTTACACAGGGGCAATTATTGACGATGATGTTTTTCTTGGACCGAGCTGCGTTTTGACGAATGTTACGAATCCGCGGTCGCAGATTGTACGCCACGATCTTTACGAGAAAACAACTATTCGCCGGGGAGCAACCGTTGGGGCGAATTCAACTATCGTCTGCGGAGTTGAGCTTGGGCGGTATTCGTTCGTTTCAGCCGGTGCCGTTGTGACCAAGAGCGTTCCCGCCTATGCGTTAGTAAAAGGTGTTCCTGCCAAGCAAACCGGCTGGGTGAGTCGGCACGGGATTCCGCTTCCGCAGCCGAATGCCGAGGGTGTTATGGTTTGTCCAGAGAGCGGTTATCGTTATAAAGAAGTTGAGCCAGGTGTAGTTAAATGCCTGGATTTACATGAGGATGCTCCGTTGCCACGCGAACAAGCGATTGGCAAAGTTTGCTATCGTGACCTCAAGGCAAAAAAACAGCCATCGTGACAAGAAAGTGAGAAGCAAAATGCAGGTGCCTCTTTTGGATTTGAAAGCACAGTATGCAACGATAAAAAACGAAGTTTTGGCGGCAGTCTCGGCAGTACTGGAATCTCAGCAGTGCATAGGTGGCCCGAAAGTCGCTGAATTGGAGGAGAAGATAGCTGCCATAAGTGACTGTAAGTACGCAGTAGGCACTTCAAGCGGAACAGATGCGATTCTGAATAGCCTGATGAGCCTGGGTATTGGTGCCGGCGATGAGGTGATTACCACGCCCTTTACTTTTTTTGCCACAGTTGGCTGCATCGCGCGGATTGGAGCCAAGCCAGTCTTTGCGGATATTGACCCCAGAACCTATAACATAAGTCCTGGCTTGGTTGAGCAGGCAATTACCGAGAGGACCAGGGCGATTATGCCAGTGCATCTATTCGGCCAAATGGCTGATATGGACCCAATTATGCAACTGGCCAACAGATACAATCTCGCAGTCATCGAGGACGCCGCCCAGTCGATCAGCAGCACTTATAAGGGTAGAAAGGCGGGGAGCATCGGTACAATCGGCTGTTTTAGCTTCTTTCCCAGCAAAAACCTCGGTGCTGCCGGCGATGGCGGAATGGTCGTTACTAACGACCAGGACCTGTACAACCGGCTCAAGATAATGCGCAACCACGGCGCCAATCCCAAATACTATCACAGAATCATTGGCGGTAACTTCCGTCTCGACCCCCTCCAGGCCGCGGTTCTCCTGGTTAAATTGCCGCACCTGGACCAGTGGTCAGAGGCTCGCCGCCGCAATGCCGCATTTTACGATGAGAAGTTTGCCGGCACGATGGTGCAGACGCCGTACATCAACCCTGGTTGTGCAAGCATATATAACCAGTATGTAATCAGGGTGCCGAAACGCGACGGGCTGGTTGCTTACCTCAAAGAGAAAGGCGTCGGCTGCGAGATCTATTATCCGCATCCAATGCACCTTCAGGAATGTTTCGGCTATCTCGGCTGCAAGCCGGGCGACTTTCCTGAATCAGAAAAGGCGGCCAAGGAAGTCCTGGCCCTTCCGATCTATCCAGAACTCACGGAGGAAATGCAAAATTACGTGGCAGAGAGCGTTTTGTCGTTTGTTGCCACTGTGGTCGGCTGCCATGCAAGATGATGCTCTTTGATGGTTGGCATCTCTGAAAGCGACCCACGCCCGTTTGCCTGCCTGCGCAGAAGTTTTGTCAATTACTCATCAACTGAACTTTTGCAAAATTGAGATTAGGCACACTCTGAAAAGGAAAAATTTGTTGTCTTATTTTTCCTTTTCAAACATTAACTACTTGATAGATAATTAC
>Ga0315280_10009548_pt1 | contig 12409 bp, 5 predicted proteins | sample YL17G06_40_MG_FD_203697 | JGI IMG/M metagenome (GOLD analysis project Ga0315280, IMG submission 203697) | Sediment microbial communities from Yellowstone Lake, YNP, Wyoming, USA - YL17G06_40 | ecosystem: Environmental > Aquatic > Freshwater > Lake > Sediment | place: USA: Wyoming | collected... | reverse complement strand
GACTCAGCCGCGGCGTCTACCTGGCCCTGTTCCTGACCCTGGCCATGCTGCTGCTCCAGGCCCTGGCCTTCTGGTGCCTGGTGCAGGGCTTCCATCTGAAGATCGGGGTGCTGGAGACCGCCGCGGTGTTCATGATCATGCGGCTGGGCACCGCGCTGCCCAGCGCCCCGGCCAACGTGGGCACCTGGCAGGGCTCGGTGGTGTTCGGTCTGAGCACGGTGTTCGGCGTGAGCAAGACCCAGGCGGCGGGCTTCTCCGTGGTGGCCTTCGTGCTGCTCACCGCGCCGCTGTGGATTATCGGCTTCCTGGCGTTTCTGGGAAGCGAGGCCACGCTGCTGGAAATCCGCAAGGAAATCGACCGGCTGATGGAGCACCACGGCCGCGGGCATTAGCATCAGGCTTCAAGTCCCACGTTGCAGGCGGCCCCTGCGGTCGCCCGTACATGGCATGGCCGTTACCCGAATGGCACATTGGAGCGTCAGTTAAACGGTATTGGGATTAGGGGAGTGTCCGGAGCGCGGAGGCCTGCTGGAGCGGCGAAAACGGCTGAACCCCGCGTGGTTCGCAGTTGCCAAGGCAGGCGGGGTTCGGGTAACATCCTTGCGCAGTTCCATTGGTTAATGGTCATGTCCAGTCCTGGCGCCCAAATGGTCTCGCCTGATCCGGGGGCCTTACTTTTTCATATCCAGGCGGAGTTGTTGCGCGAACTGCGCGCCTGGTTCCCCGACGCCGGCACGCTCGAGGACCCGGCGCGGCCGGCCCTGGAACAGCCCGCGGTCATCCTTTCCGACACGGCGACGGTTTTCACACCCGCCCTGCGGGAGGCGATTGCGGCGCAACGGGCGCTGCTCATATACGCGCCGGCGCGCAGCGGGGAACTGCCCGCCGAGGCGGCCGGGTTCCCGGTCTTTTTCTTCCTGTCGCCGCCGCTGGAGCGCCGGGTGGTGGAAAGCACGGTGCGCGCCGCGCTGGACCAACTGCGCCTGCGGGGGGCCAACCGTGAGCTCGCCGAATCGCTGAACCGCGCGCACAGGGAAATCGACGAGCTGAACAGCATCGGCATCGCGCTCTCCGCCGAGCGCGACGTCCAGGCGCTTCTGGGACTGATCCTGGAAACCAGCCAGCAACTGACCAGCAGCGATGCCGGCTCCCTGTACCTGGTCGAGGAGAATGAGACCACCGGGGAGAAGCTGCTACGCTTCGCCTACACCCGCAACGACAGCCTGGAGGTGCCCTTCGCGCAGTACACCATCCCCATTGACGCCAGCCGCATCTCCTCTTATGTGGCGCTGAAGGGCGAATCGCTGGCCCTGGATGACGTGTACACGCTTCCCGCGGGCGTGCCCTTCAGCTTCAACCGCGATTTCGACGCCAAGATCGGATACCGCACCAAGTCCATGCTGGCGGTGCCGATGAAGAACCCCAAGGGCGAGGTGGTGGGCGTCCTGCAGTTGATCAACTGCAAGAGGGAACGGCGGGACCGGGTCACGCCGGAGAACGCCGAGGGGGTGGTGATCGGCTTCCCGGAGCGGGTGCAGAAGCTGCTGGAATCCATGGCCAGCCAGGCCGCGGTGGCGCTGGAAAACGCCCGCCTCTACGAGGCCATTCAAAAGCTGTTCGAAGGCTTCGTGCAGGCCTCGGTGGTGGCCATTGAAGCCCGCGACCCCACCACCTTCGGCCACTCCTTCCGCGTCGAGAAGATGACGGTGGCCCTGGCCGAAACCGTGGACCGCCTCGATGACGGGCCGTACCGGGACGTCAAGTTCACCCGCGAGCAGTTGCGCGAAATCCGCTACGCCTCCGTCCTGCACGATTTCGGCAAGGTGGGGGTGCGCGAGGAGGTGCTGGTCAAGGCCAAGAAGCTGTACCCGGCGCAGATGGACGTGGTGCGCGAGCGGTTCGCGCTGATTCGCGAGAAGTACAAACAGGAAAACTCCAGCCGGCGGCTGCAGTACCTGCTGGAAAAGGGGCGCGACGAGTACCTGGCCCGCCAGACCGAATTCGACGCCCAGATGGAAGAGCGGCTCAAGGAGATGGACGCCTGGCTGCAGTTCGTGCTGCAGTGCAACGAGCCGACCGTCCTGCCGGAGGGCAATTTCGAGCGCCTGGCCGACCTGGCCGCGACGCGCTACTTCGACGATTGGGCCGGCGAAGAGCGCACCCTGCTGCAGCCCGGGGAGGTGCGGCTGCTCTCCATCTCCAAGGGCAGCCTGGACCCCAAGGAGCGCCTGGAAATCGAGTCGCACGTGGTCCATACCTTCAACTTCCTGAACCAAATCCCCTGGACCAAGGAATTCCGGAACATTCCGGCGATCGCGCGCGCTCACCACGAGAAGCTGGACGGGACCGGCTACCCCTTCAAGCTGGCTTCCACCGACATCCCCATCCAGTCGCGGATGATGACCATTTCCGACATCTACGATGCCCTGTCGGCCTCCGATCGCCCCTACAAGCGGGCCGTCCCGCCCGAAAAGGCGCTGAACATCATTGAGTACGACGTCAAGAAAAACCTGATCGACCCCGAGTTGTTCCGCATCTTCCTGGAAAAGCAGCTCTGGAAACTGACGCTGAAGTAGCGGGAGTGGCAACAGAGCCGCGCGGGTATAGAATGGAGTCAGAACAAAGAAAACGCGAGGTGCGTCATGCTCGCTGCTCGTCTGATCCGCCTCATTGAAACCCATGCCGATGAACTGACCAGCGGCCTGGTCCAGCAGCTAAAAACCAACCCCCGGACATCCGCGTTCCGCCGCTTCTCGGACCTGGAGATTCACAACCGCGTTCACAACGTGTACAAGAATCTCGGCGCATGGACTGCCGGCACCAGCGAGAGCGAGGTGCGCCGCCATTACGAAGAACTGGGCGGCCGGCGGTTCGCCGAAGGGGTGCCGCTGCCGGAGGTAATCTGCGCCCAAATCCTCACCAAGAACCACCTGCTGAATTACGTGCAAACGCACGGCCTTGGCGGCACGGCCCTGGAGATTTACAGCGAGCAGGAATTGCGCCGCAAGGTGGAGCAGTTTTATGACAGCGCCATCTACTACACGGCGCTGGGATACTGCAACGCGCAGCAGGAAGGCAAGGCAAGAGGCGGAGGCCAGGGTTAAGAATTATGAATTATGAGTTATGAATTACGGGTTTTGCGGGGGCACCAGGCGGCCGCCAATTCCTAGTTCTTAATTTTCAACTCTTAACACTTACTTCCCCCTCCTCGGATCGAACCAGCGACAGCAGAGCCTGCACGACGATGGGGTCGAATTGTGTGCCGGCGAAGCGTTCCATCTCCTCCGCGGCCTGCTCGATGGTCTTCGGACCGCGCCAGGGGCGTGGGGAAGTGAGGGCATGGAAGGCGTCGGAGACGGCGATGATGCGCGCTCCGAAGGGAATCTCCTGGCCGGCCAGCGCGGAGGGATAACCGCTCCCGTTGAAGAACTCGTGATGGTGCCGCACCATGGCCACGATGTCGGGCTGGATGCCGCCGGCCTTCAGCAGGGAGGCGCTGGACTCGGCATGGCGCTTGACGGCCGCGAATTCGGCGGGACTCAGCTTGCCGGGCCGCTCCAGCAGGCCGGCGGGAACGGCCAGGATGCCGATGTCGCGCAGGCGGGCCGCCTGCCGGATGACCTCCTGGTCGCGCTCGCTCAGCCCCAGTGCGGCGGCGATGCGAACGGCATACTTGGCCACCCCATGCTGGTGGCCGGAGCTTCCATAGACGCGGCGGTCCACGCCCTCGGCTACCAGGGCCAGACCTTCGGCCGCCGCCAATTCCAGATCCCCCGGGTGTTCGCCGAGCGAGGGGCGAACCTTGTCCACCCGCTCGAGCACGTCCTCAAAAACGTCGGGGCCGGTGGAGGTCAGGCGGCGGCTCAGTTTCTCCAGGTACTCGCCGAGGGCATGGCCGCCACGCAGGCTGATGCCCATTCGCCGGAAGTGCTCGGCGACCGCCACCACGTTGCCGCCCCGGTGCTTGGCCAGGTACAGGCCGGCGTCGCCGGCGCGGATGATCTCCTCGGGAGTGTCGCCGTGGATGGGGTAGGTGGCCAGTCCAAAGCTGGCGGTCAGCCGCCGGTCGGAGAAGACGGGATCGGTGGCGATCCACAGCCGCAGGCGCTCGGCGAGGATTTCGGCCCGGTCGGTGCCCGCCTCCGGCATCAGGATCATGAACTCATCGCCGCCATAGCGGGCCACCACGTTGGATTGCCGGCACCGTTGCTCCAGGATCTTGCCCAGCCGCGCCAGCACCAGGTCGCCTTCCAGGTGGCCCAGGGTGTCGTTCACCTGCTTGAAGCGGTCCAGGTCCAGCACCACCAGCGAGAAGACACGGCCGGAGCGGGTGGCCCGTTTCCATTCCCCCTGCAGCGACTCCATGAAATAGCGCCGGGTTTTCAGCCCCGTGAGGCCGTCGGTGATGGCCTGCTGCTGCGTGGTTTGGAAGACGAAGGCATTGTGCAGCGCGGTGGCCAGGTGGTCGGCCAGGGTGCGCAGGATCATCACTTCTTCCTCGCGGAAGGCCGCTTCCTGGACGCTTTCCACGTTGAGCACGCCCAGCGTCTGGCTGGCGTAGATGATGGGCAGGCAGAGCGCCGAGCGGGCGTTGGTGAGCACCGGCTGCAGGGTCTTCTCCTGGAGAAGGTCCCGCACCAGGATCATCTCGCCGGTGCGCGCCACCCTGCCGATCAGCCCCACGTCCAGCGGGATGCGGCGCCCCACGGCCTGGGCGTGCAGGCCCGCTTCCGCCTTGATCTCAATCTCCTTGGTCTGGTAATCGAGAAGCCCGACGCCGAAATGATCGTAGGCAAAGTTTTTCTGGATCTCCCGGGCGATCTCGGACAGCATCTCGTCGGCGTTGAGAGTGGAGATGGCGATACGCGTGATGTTGTTGAGGAAGGTGAGCTGGCCCAGGCGCCGCCGTTCCTCGCTGAACAGGCGGGCGTTCTCCAGCGCCGTGGCCGCCTGCGCCGCCAGCGTCTGCATGATCCCCAGGTGGCCCTCGTCGTAGGCCTGTTCGCGCTCGTAGTTCTGCACGGCCATGACCCCGATGGCGCGGTCGTAGAGCAGCAGGGGCACCCCCAGCCAGGAGACAGCCGGGCGACCGCTCAGCGCGATCCCGCGCGATTCCCGGAATTCCGCGATCTGCGACTTCACCAGGATGGGCTCGTGCGTCCGCAGGATGTGCTCGGTCATGCCCCGCCGCGGCGGGCGCTTGCGCTTGGGCAGGTACAGCCCGTTCTCCACCTCCAGCTCAAACCGGACTTCCTGCTGCGGCTCGTCCCAGAGCGCGATGTAGAAGTTCTTGGCGTCCATCAGTTTCTGTATTTCCTGATGGATCAAGTGCAGCAGGTTATCGGTGTTGAGCGTGGAGCTGATGGCCCGGCCGGTCTGGTTCAGCAGGTGCAGCTCTTCGGCGCGCCGGCAGGAATCCTGGACCAGCAGGAAATTCTCGACGGCCATGGCGATCTGCCCGCCCAGGGTGGCCAGCAGGCGGAGTTCGGAGGCGGAGAAGGCCCGGTGGGGGGGATGGGCGAGGATCAGGACGCCATAGCAGCCGCGCTTGGTCTGCAGGGCGATGCCCATCATGGCCTTGATGCCGGCCTGCCGCATCAGCTCGCTGAACTCCCGATAGGCGGGGTCCGATTCCAGCCGGCCGGCCTCGCCGGGCGTCTCCAGGCCGCGTAGCACCAGCAGGCCGCCCATGCGCGCCACCAGGGCAATGGCCATGCGGTCCATGCGCCGCCGCTCCCACTCCCGGGCTACTTCGGCGGCGAAGCCCAGCATCAGGTGCTGCTCGGGCTGGCGCTCCGCGCCGCCCAGCGCGATGATCCCCTGCTTCACGCCGCACACTTTCAGGACCCCGGCCAGCAGTTGCTCCAGGATCTGGTGCAGATTCTGGGCCTGATAACCGCTGGTGGTGAGGTTGAGGCTGGCCAGGCCCAGCAGGTCTTCTTCGATCACCCGCTGGGTCTCCTCATAAATCACCACCACCATGGCCACCGCCAGCAGCAGCAGGCCATAGCCGCTGCTGATGTGGCCGGCTACCAGCAAAGCCTCTCCCGCGGCGGGCACGGAACGCACGGCCAGAACGCCGCCAAACAAGCCCGCGGCCAGCGCCAGCAGGCGAGGCCCGAGGGTGTCCTTGCGGCGGCTTTGCCGCCAGAACAGGACCGCGGCACAAAAGAACAGCGCCGAACCGATGGCGGCCGGAGGAAGCAGCCGCGCGTAGCGATGAACCTGATAGGCATGGAGCCAGCTCCAGGCGCTGCCACCCAAGCCAGCCAACAAGAGGCGGACGTCCAAGACCGCCCGACCAGCAGCGGGATGCGCCATGGCTACCAGCGACACCGCCGCCCAGATCATGAGCATGCCGTAGGCGGCGCCGATCGCCGGATGCCCCCCTCCCAGATCCAGCATCTCCAGGCCCTGATAGCTGGCCAGCAGCACCCAGGTGACGAGGCCGGAGAACACGTAGGCTTCGCGTCTTCGCCGGTACAGAGCGTACATGACCGCGGCGGCAACCACCGCCAGGCAAAGCGCGAGAACGCCAAGGATTTGCGAAGCCATGAGAACCCGTTGGGCGCACTATACCGGCCCCCAACCTCCCGGTCAATATGACAAAAGTACCGGCTGGGCCCGCATGCCGGTGCCGGCCGCGCCCTGGCGGCGCCTGAGCGCAAAACGCAGGCCAAACCTGGTCCTTGACGAGCGCCCGCTTCAGGCGCATCTTACGGGCAGCAGAGGAGGAGCATATGCCCGCCGCGAAACTGTTCCTGACACGCCGTCAACTCGTGCTTGGTTCCGCAGGCTTCCTTGGTTCGCTGTGGCTGAACGCCGGTGAGCCGCCGGCCGGCAAGCCGTGGGCAGGGCCCGCTACGGTCCGAAAGGTTTACCTGGCCGGCGCACGCGCCGGCTGGCCGCGCCCCGACGTCGATCTCAACCAGGATGTGGCCGCCATCGAAGCCCGGCTCGCCGAGCTCGAGCGCCGCTATCCGGGCCGCATCCGGTTCACGGGCGGCGAGCTGATCCGCAGCGCTCAGGAGATGTCGCAGTGGATGGAGAAGGCCGGCGAGGCCGACGTGGTCCTGGCCTTCAACATGATCACCATCATCCTTCCGCTGCTGAAGGTCCTGGTCGATTCCGGAAAACCGGCGCTGATGTTCGCCGTGCCCTACGCCGGCCACGACTGGACGCACGCCGCCGCCTACATGCAGAAAGGGAAGAAGCTGGATCTGATCGCCAGCAGCGATTTCACGGACCTGGACGCCTACGTGCCCTTGTTCGGCGCCATCCATCACCTGCGGCACAGCAAGGTGCTGCTGGTCTCGCCGCCGGCCGCGCGCCCCAAGGCCGAAGGCTACACCGAGCAGTTCGGCACCGCCTTCTCCTATCCCAGCTACCTGGATTTAAAAGCGGCCTATGAGGCCGTCAGCCTGGAAACGGCGCGGAAGCTCGCCGAAGAGTTTGTTCGCGGGGCCACGAAGGTGGTGGAGCCGAGCCGCGAGGAAATCGTCGATTCCCTGCGCATGTCGGTGGCGCTGCACAACCTGCTAAACCAGGAAAAGGCCAACGCTATTGCCATTGACTGCCTGGGCGGCTTCGGCCGCAAAGAGCTGCCCGCCTATCCGTGCATCGGCTTTTCCAAGCTGAATGACGCGGGCTTGTACGGAGTCTGCGAGTGCGACCTGGACTCGGCGATGACCCAGTTGCTGATCACTTCCTTCTCCGGGCGGCCGGGCTTCATTTCCGACCCGGTGTTCGACACCAGCCGGAATGAGGTGATCCACGCCCACTGCGTGTCGGCGACGCGGCTGCAGGGTATTGCCGGGGCCGCATCTCCTTACATGGTCCGCTCGCACCTGGAGGACCACAAGGGCGCTTCCATGCAAGTGCTGGCGCCGGGCGGAGAGCCGGTCACCGTGGCGCGCTTCGCCGGTCCCGGCAGGCTCCTGCTGTCCACGGGCGAGGCGCTGGGCAACGTGGACGACGAACGCGGCTGCCGGACCAAGATCCGCACCCGCGTCAAGGACGCGCGGAAGCTGCTGCAGGGCTGGTCGGCGGCGCTCACCACCGGCCCGGCCATGCCCGGCACGCGCGACCTGCTGCATCGCGTGGTCTTCTACGGGGACCACACCGAACAGATCGAGCGCCTGGGGCGCCTGACCGGCTTCCAGGTGATCCACGAAGCGTGAACCGCGTTCATGTGCGGTGATTTCCCGGGTTATGATTTGCGGCGATGGAACCGAACAACTCGCCCGTCATTGATTTTCACGCCCACTACGCCCGGCAGCCGGATTTCCTGCCGCGCCTGCTGGAGGAGATGGACCGCGCCGGCGTGGACCGCATCTGCCTGTGCACGGCGGGCGAAGGCTTCGACATGGAGCCGAACGAGAAAGTCCGCGAAGCCTTCGAGCGGCACCCGGACCGGATCATCGGGCTGGGCTTCGTGCAATTGGGCGGCGACCCGCCGGAGCTGGTCGATGAACTTCACGGCCAGGGCTTTCGCGGCCTGAAGCTGCACAACCCTTACTCCGGCTACGACGACAAGGCCTTCTACCCCGTCTACGAACGGGCCGAGCAGCACGGCATGCCGGTGCTGTTCCATACCGGCATTTCCATGCGCACGCCGGCCGACCGCAAGCGCGACGTCAATTCCGACCGCCTGCGGCCCATCCGGGCGGATGCCGTAGCGCGGGCCTTTCCGCAAATGAACCTGGTGCTGGCGCATCTCGGTGTTCCCTGGCACGAGGAGGCTTCCACGCTGGCCCGCCTGCATCCCAACGTTTACGTCGACCTGACGGGCGCGGCCAGCGGCGGCTGGCGCGCCAACAAGAACGCCGATTTCTACCGCTATCACTTCTGGTGGCCGGGCGGCTTCGAGAAGATCCTGTTCGGCACCGACATCCTGAAGGTCGAGGAGTACGCACAGGCCAAGCAGTGGCACGACGGGATTTTTCGCGAATTGCGCCTGCCGGCCGATACCCTGCGCAAGATTTACGGCGCGACGGCCGCCCGCCTGCTGCGGCTGTGATTTGCGCTGGACTTTCGCCGCCGATTTGGTGTATAGGATAGCGGGAGTTAGGCGTATTCGGATAAGCGGTAGAGGGATTGCTAACAAACACAGAGCGTGAGGAGAGAGCCATGAATCAATTGTGGCGGAGAGCCGCATTTGTCTTGGTGGTGGCGTTTGTGTGCCTGGTTGCCGCCGTGCCGGCAACATGGGCGCAGTCCGACACCGCCCAAATCTCGGGATTCGTGAAAGACCCGACCGGGGCCGTCGTTCCCAACGCCGGCGTGGCGATCAAGAACGAGGCGACCGGCCTGGAACGCAAGACCACAACCACGGCAAGCGGGTACTACGTCGTACCCAACCTGCCGCCCGGCTACTACACCCTGACGGTGGAAGCGCCGGGTTTCAAGAAGTACATCAAGACGCAAAACAAACTGGACCCCAGCATCCCAGCGACGATTGACGCCGAATTGCAGGTGGGCGCCTTGGCCGAAACCGTGAGCGTGACGGCCGAGGCCGTCATGCTGCAGTCGGAAACCGCAACGGTGGGCAAACTCGTTGACGGCAAGCAGATCGAGAACATGATGCTGAACGGGCGCAACCCGTTCTTCCTGGCGCAGTTGAAGCCGGGGGTGCAAGGCGGCACGCTGGCGGGATTCAGCTACGGCCTGTCCAGCGGCCTGCGAATCAACGGCGGGCGCGACCAGGACAACCTGATCGCCATCGACGGCGCCCCCGCCATTCGTACCCGCGCCAACGGCACCTCGATCGGCGTCGTCGACGTCGATTCGCTGCAGGAAATCCAGATCCTGACGGCGAATTACAACGCCGAATACGGGCGGGCCGGCGGCGGCCAGATCCGCTTCATCACCCGCAGCGGCAGCCGCGATTTCCACGCGAAAGTCTTCGAGTATTTCCGCAACACGGAACTCAACGCCAATAGCTGGTCCAACAACAAGGCCGGCGCGAAGCGTCCAGCCGACAAGTTCAACCAGTTCGGCTACAACTTGAGCGGGCCGGTCTACATCCCGGGCAAGCTCAACAAGGACCGCAACAAGCTGTTCTTCCTCTGGAGCCAGGAGTTCATCCGGCGCCGGCGCGAGAGCACGGCCATCATCACCGTGCCCACCAACCTGATGCGCCAGGGCAACTTCTCGGAGCTGATCGATCGGGCCAGCCCGTACTACCAGAGTAAGACGGCGATCAACGATCCGCAGCAAACCGGCGCCGTGTTCGCGGGTGGAATCATCCCGCAGGCGCGCTGGAGCACAAACGGCATGGCGTTCATCAACGCGCTGCCGGCGCCCAACGCGCGGCCGGGCATCGATCTCGCCGGACGGAACAACTTCATCCAGACTCGCCCGCAACCCGAGGACATCCGCAAGGACACCATCTCGGTGGACATGATTCCGGGGCAGAACCACAACTTCCGGTTCCGCGGGCAGAACTTTATGCTGCACTCCATCGACGCCTTCCGGGACAACACGGATCGCGCCGTCACCACTTGGAGCCGCCCCAACAAGACCACCTCGCTGAATTACATCTGGACCATCAGCCCGACCATGGTGAACGAATTCAACGCCTCGGCCAGTGTGGACCGCGTGTTCATCGGAATCCTGCAGGAAGGGCAGCGCTGGGACCGCACCAAGTACGGCATCAACTACCCGTACATCTTCCCCGAGAAAAAGGAGATCTACAACAAGATCCCGACGGTCGAGATGTCGAACTTCAACATCTTGCAGGGCAGCCCGTATCCCTCCAGCTCGACGGGCCCGATCTACGTCTTTTCCGACAACATTAGCAAGACACGCGGCTCGCACACGCTGAAACTGGGCGTGCTGTTTGAGCGCTCGGGGCAGAACGACTTCGACCAGATCAACGTCTCGGGCGTGCCGGGCGGGTCCACGAACCAGAACGGCCGGTTCGTGTTCACCGATGGCCGCGCCAACGCCACGGGCATCGCCATCTCCAACGCGGCCCTCGGCCTGTTCGACACCTACGCCGAGATCGGCCAGCGCGCCTCCACTCCCTATCGCGCCCAGATGTTCGAGTGGTTCGTCCAGGACTCCTGGAAGGCCACCAACAAGCTGCGCCTGGAGTTCGGCCTGCGCCACACCGTGCAGACGCCTTACTACTACAGCCTGTGGGGCAACATCGCGGTGTTCGATCCCAACCGCTACGACCCGAAGAAGGCCGTGCAACAGGATCCGAGGACTGGGTTTATCAGTCCCGGCGTCGGCGATCTGTACAACGGTGTGTTCTTCCCCGGCAAGGGCTGGCCAAAAGCGGCCAAGGGGCGCATCCGGTTGGCCGACACGGGCGAGTTCGACCGCCTGTGGAGCGGCTCCGACACCAACTATTGGGGCCAGCGGCAATGGCTAAACTTCCAGCCGCGCGTGGGTGTCGCCTATTCGCTGAACACGAAAACGGTGGTGCGCGCGGGGGGCGGCCAGTTCACGGCGCGCCCCGCTGTCAGCGACAACATCTTCCTGGGCGGCAACCCGCCGTTACAGCCCATGGTGTCGGTGTCCAACGGCCTGGCGGACAGGCCGGGCGGGACCGCCAGCGCCTCGTTCCCGCTGTTCTTCATGACCTCGGACCCGGTGTTCAAGATCCCCACCGCCTGGAACTGGAATTTCACCGTACAGCGCGAGATCGGGTTCGGCACCACGGTGACAGTTGCCTACGTGGGCCGCGTGGGCCTGCACCTGGAGCGCGAGCGGAACCTCAACCAGCTTCCGGTCGGCACGCTCAAGAACCCGGCCAACAGCGGCCTCAACACCGACTACCTGCGGCCCTACAAGGGCTTCGCCAACATCCCCATGTCCGAGACGGCGGCGCGCTCCAAGTATGACGGCCTGCAGATCGAGGTGAGCCGCCGCTTCACCAAGGGCTTGCAGTTCGGCGTGGCCTACACGCGCTCGGCGGCTTACGACAACGGCTCTTCACGCCGCGACCGCTACTACACCGTTTACAAGAACTACTGGGGCTACTTCGACAACCACACGCCCCACATGATGGTCATCAACTACACCTACCAGTTGCCGTTCCTCCGCGGCGGTACAAAGCTGGCGAACAAGCTGCTGGGCGGGTGGCAGTTCAGCGGCATCACCCAGTTCCAGACCGGCGGGCCGTTCAGCATCGGCTACACGGGCGACTACGCCGGCATCGGTTCGTCGGATGCCCAGCCGTGGGAAGCGAAAGGCAGTCCGATCATGGACCGCGGCGCGCGTAAATTCTCGATGGGCGCCGCCGACAGCAACTACTGGATCAACGTGAAGGCCGCCGACGGCTCGGCGCTGTTCACCGAGCCGGCCTCCGGCACCTTCTCCAAGACCGTGGGCAAGCAGATGTACTGCTGCAACCCCGGCTTCCAGAACTGGAACCTGGCCCTCTTCAAGGACTTTGCCA
>Ga0315280_10009547_pt1 | contig 12409 bp, 8 predicted proteins | sample YL17G06_40_MG_FD_203697 | JGI IMG/M metagenome (GOLD analysis project Ga0315280, IMG submission 203697) | Sediment microbial communities from Yellowstone Lake, YNP, Wyoming, USA - YL17G06_40 | ecosystem: Environmental > Aquatic > Freshwater > Lake > Sediment | place: USA: Wyoming | collected... | reverse complement strand
TAGCAATGTCCGGCTTTTCCTTCTCCAGAAGCTCACGAAAATCTCCATACTTTTTCGGTTTCTCGCCGGATAGTTTCTCGATTTCCGCAGCAGCAGGGTCCAGAAAATTGCGGTCAACATCGCACATCGCTACCATTTTGCACTCGCCCGACTTTGCCGCAACACGACCGATATTCATACCCCACCACCCGCTGCCGATAAGAGCGGTTCGGTATTTTTTGCCAATTTCGGCTGTTAGTATGTTTGGAAATCCGAAGGCCAGACCAGCAGCGACCGAACTTTTCAGAAAACTACGACGGGTAATAGACATATAAATACCTCCTTTTTGCGTTGAAAGAATTACAATAATTCGGTTCTTATTTACCCCGGACAGACCTACGAATACTGTCCGCTTCTGTTTTCAATTTAGCAGCGTACCCCCTTTAGTCAAGCGAAAAATCCCCGTCTGCTACCAGCACAGCGGGATTTGCAAAACGTGGTGGACTTGGCCAGACTATTTGGATATTATGGACGATTAGAAAAACGGAAAAGTTTATAAAGGAGTCCACACTATGAAAAAGATGTATGTCTTTTCAATCGTAATTGTCGTATGTTCAATGCTTGCAGATAACAGAGCGGTTTTGCGAGCGGCTGAAGATGGTTTTACGCCTTTATTTCCCACCGACAACTTGGCCGGCTGGAAGGTCAGCGACTGGTCGAATGTCGCGACACCACAGAAGGTCGAAGGGACGCCGTGGCGGATAGAAAAAGGCACTCTCTACGGCCTGAATAAACGCACATGGATTATCTCGCCGCAAGAATATGGCAACTACATCCTGAAGCTCGAGTCTCTGATAAGCACAGGCAGCAACGGCGGCATCGGACTACGGTTCCCGCCTGAGGGCGACCCCGCCTATACAGGGATGGAAATTCAAGTTGTTGACCACGAGGTCTATTACGGCGGCCAATCCCGGCCTGAGCAGCGAACCGGCGCGATTTATGACGAGATAGCTCCGAGTAAAGAAGTCGTCAAACCGCCCGGCCAGTGGAACTCCTGGGAAATTACCGTACGAGGTAAGCAGGTGACAATCGTCCTCAACAGTGAAAAGATTATCGATGCGGACTTATCCCGTGAAACAAAAGCCAGGCAGCAAAAAGGCCCTGCTCTCGCCCATCGCCCGCTCAAGGGACATATCGGCTTTCAAAACCTCAACGGCACAATCACCCTGCGAAATATTATGATTAAGCAGTTAGACGGTGGCCAGATGGAGTTTGTGCCTTTATTTAATGGCAAAAATCTCGATGGCTGGGTGAACGTCAACTGCGCACCTGAAACCTGGACCGTGCGGGATGGAATAATTGTCTGCACCGGCATCCCGACAGGCGTGCTGCGAACCGAAAAACAGTATGAAAATTATATCTTGGAAATTGAATGGCGACATATGAAAGAAGGTGGTAACGCTGGCTTATTTATTCACTCGGATGCGTTATCTGCGCCAGGTCAGCCATTTACCCGTGCCATTGAAGTGCAGATACTGGACGGCCGCAATACCGAAAACTACACCAGTCACGGAGATGTATTTGCCATTCAAGGGGCCACTATGACGCCGGACAAGCCCCATCCAAACGGCTGGATGCGCTCCCTTCCAATCGAACGGCGATGCAAACCAGCCGGCCAGTGGAACCATTACCGTGTTGAAAGCAGGGATGGGGCGGTTACTCTGGCGGTTAATGGGAAAGTTGTCACTCGCGGCCATCACTGCAATCCCCGCAAAGGATATATCTGCCTTGAATCTGAAGGAAGCGAAGCTCACTTCCGCAACATCCGTATCTGCAAACTGCCCGATTCCAATTCTCCTGCCGATGCGGTCGCACAAAAAGACGAGGGCTTCCGCTGCCTCTATAATGGTCTGGACCTTCGCGGCTGGAAGCAGGTGGCCGGAAATGAAAACCACTGGCGAGCAAAGGACTGGATTCTGGATTACGACGGCAAAAGCGAAGCGAGCGATGACAAAAATCTGTGGACAGAAAAGGATTTCGGGAATTTCGTTCTTATTGTGGATTGGCGGCTTCCGGCTCAGCCCACAACCGATAACGTCCCTGTAATTTTGCCGGACGGCAACGAAGCCACCGACCCGAACGGCAAAACACAAACTATCCCTGTGCTCGATGCAGGTGACAGCGGTATCTATTTGCGTGGCAGTTCCAAATGTCAGGTCAATATATGGAATTGGCCTGTCGGCTCCGGCGAAATCTGGGGATACCGCACGGACAAAAATATGTCCGCCGATGTTCGTAAGACCGCAACGCCTATCCTCAATGCCGACAATCCTCACGGTCAGTGGAACCGCTTTGAAATTACCGTCATTGATGACTATGTTACAGTTGTGTTGAACGGCAAAACTGTAATCCGCAAGGCTAAGCTTCCGGAAATGCCCAAACGCGGCCCCATCGCCCTGCAGCACCACGGTGACCCGATTCAGTTTGCCAACATTTATATAAAAGAACTTAAGTAAATTTTTGTCCATTATGTCTAACAGGAAGGAGAATCCGGGTATGGCTCGAAGCAATGTAACACGTTATGCACGACGTGATTTCCTGAAGCGCAGCGGTTACGCACTCGCTGGCACAATGTTAGCTTCACAAGCTGCGATAGCGGTCAACACCGCACCGAAAAAAGTCCGCATGGGCGTCGTAGGCGGAGGATTCGGAACGGCCTTTCAGTGGCACGAGCATCCGGACTGCATTGTTGAGGCCGTCAGCGACCTGCGCGAGGACAGGCGTAAACTATTGATGAAGGTTTATAATTGCCAGAAGTCCTACAACTCTCTCGAAGAGTTAGTGCTCGACAAAAATATCGATGCGGTGGCTATCTTTACCGATGGCCCGCTTCACGTCCAGCACACCGTCGAGGCAATGAAAAACGGCAAGCACGTAATTACCGCCGTCCCCGCCGCCTGGGGGACAATCGAGCAGGCAGAATTACTGCTGGACACAGTAAAAAAATACGGCCTGACTTATATGATGGCCGAAACCGGCTACTATCAGCAATCAACAATTTCAGCCCGCAGGTTCTATCAGCAGAATAAATTCGGCTCCCTCTATTACTGCGAGGCCGAATACCAGCACCCGGGTCTGGAAGTGCTTTACTTCTGGAACGGCAAACGGACCTGGCGCTATGGCGTAGCACCGATGCACTATCCCACACACTGCACCAGCCAATTAGTTGGTGTCACTGGCGAGCGGCTGACCGAAGTTGTGTGTCACGGTTGGGGTGACGATAGCACCGTCCTCAAGGACAACGTGTACAAGAATCCATTCTGGAATGAGTCTGCAATGTTCAGAACAAATCGCGGCAATGCGTTCCGCGTAAATATCTGGTGGAAAGGTGCTCACCGCGGCTGTGAGCGGGCGCAGTGGATAGGCGATAAGATGAGTTTTTACGCCTCTCACCCGAATGGCATCGGCCCTGTCATCATTCGCTCCGGCGAGCAGATGGAAAAAGACGATGCCGGTTTTGTCCGCAAGGCGCCGGACTTTGAGCAGTACAAACAGGTGCAATGGTGGAAGATGGATTCACTGCCGGAGCCATTGCGGCACGACAGCGGCCACGAAGGCTCGCATACGTTTTTGACGCACGAATTCATCGATGCTCTGGCTCATAACCGCCGGCCCGCTGTTGATGTGTATGAATCTTTAGCTTATACAGTCCCGGGCATTGTCGCCCACGAATCTGCACTGAAAAAAGGCCAACATATAAAAATTCCTCAATATGACCGCCCAGTATAAATGGAGATACAATTATGAACCGAACTATCACCCTTTTAATCCTATCAGTCGCATTTTTAGTCCTGCCGACCAGTACTCAAGCTGAAGAAAAGACCTTTCGCATTGGCATCATTGGTCTTGACACTTCACATGTCATTGCGTTCACCGAACTGATTAACAACCCCAACAAAAACTACGGCTGTAAAGTCGTGGCAGGTTTTCCCGGCGGCTCGCCGGACATTCCTTCTTCCATCAACCGCGTTGAAGGATTCACAAAGCAGCTTCGCGAACAGTTCAATGTGGAAATTGTTAATAACATCGAGCAACTCTGCCAGAAGGTCGATGGGGTGCTATTAGAAAGTGTTGACGGTCGGCCCCATCTGGAACAGGTAAAGCCGGTAATTGCAGCAAAAAAGCCCGTCTTTATCGACAAACCTATGGCCGGAAATTTACCTGACGTGCTCCAGATTTTCCAACTCGCAAAGGACTGTAATGTCCCCTGCTGGTCAAGCTCTTCTCTGCGCTTCTGCCCCGGCATTATCGGCGCCAGAGCTAACAACGATATCGGACAAGTGCTTGGCTGCGATGCGTTCAGCCCGTGCAGTCTCGAAGAACATCATCCTGACCTCTATTGGTATGGTGTGCACGGCGTTGAGATTCTCTTCACGATAATGGGACCCGGCTGCGAAACTGTCAGACGAATACAAACTAAAGACAGCGAATTCATTGTCGGCCTCTGGAAGGATGGCCGAATCGGCACCTACAGAGGTCTTCGCAGCGGCAAAACCGATTACGGCGCTTTAGTCTATGGCACAAAGGGTATCGTTCCAAGCGGCAGATATACCGGCTATGACGACCTGGTAAATGAAATCGTCAAGTTCTTCAAGACCGGCCGGGTCCCTGTGCCGCCGGAAGAAACTATTGAAATTTTTGCTTTTATGTCCGCCGCCGATGAATCGAAAGCTCAAAATGGAGCCGCTGTTTCTCTCGCATCGGTAATCCAGAAAGCCCAGGAGTATAATAACCTCCGCCGCTCAGGGAAAGAGACCTCAAAGCAGTCACCTTAACATATTTTCGGACAAAATTACCCGATTTATGGTATGTCACATCCTTAAAAAAGGAATTGGTATGAATACTCCCAAAAAAGCAGTTGTGGGACCACGGATATTTTCGATTTTCGATTTACGATTGCCAATTGTAAATGGACTTTGCTGCTGGCGGCGCTTCTGTTACCCACCATCCTATTTCTGGCAACACCTGCAAAAGCAGTTGGCGTCACATATAAACTGACTGAAAAATTTTTTGCAACGCTGAAAAATCCCGCCGTCTATGGCAAGGCCAAGAATCCAAATGCCACGGCTAATAAGACGAATTCCGAACGGCCCGTTGTTTTCCCACTCAAAGTCAGTGACAACTGTCGGTATCTGGTTGACCAGAATAACCGACCTTTTCTCTACCACGCCGACACCGGCTGGCAACTTTTCCTCTGCCTCAGCGAGGGTTCTACAACATCCGCATATCGGCCCATGGGTCCACTGGTCGTCCACCCGGATAATCCACGCTACTTCCAGAACAAAGCGACCGGCGAAGTGGTCTATCTTACCGGCTCACATACCTGGGCAAATCTGGTCGATATCGGTCCAAAAGACCCGCCGCCGCAATTTGACTTTAATGTGTATCTTGACTGGATGCAGAAACTCAACCACAACTTTATCCGGATGTGGACCTGGGAATTGGTGACATGGAACACCGAGGCAAACAGAGATAACAAAATTCATACTGCAACTCCTCAGCCCTGGGCAAGAACAGGACCGGGTGTAGCCCTCGACGGCAAACCAAAATTTGACCTGACAAAATTTAATCCCGACTACTTCGACCGATTGCGCTCCCGCGTCTCTACCGCACGCGACCGCGGCATTTACGTATCGATAATGCTCTTTGAGGGCTGGGGAATGCAGTTTTCACCAGGCGCCTGGGATGGACACCCCTTCCATCCGCAAAACAATATAAATGGTATTAATGGCGACCTGAACAAAGATGGCAAAGGGCTTGAAATCTATACTCTTGCCAAGAGGGATGTAACCGGCTTACAGGAGGCCTACGTCCGCAAGGTCATCGACACCGTCAACGACCTGGACAATGTTCTCTACGAGATTTCTAACGAGAACCACCCGCCGTCCACCGAATGGCAATATCACATAATCCGCTATATCAAAGAGTATGAGAAAACCAAGCCCAAACAGCACCCTGTTGGAATGACCTTCCAGTATGGCGGCGGAAAAAACCGGACGTTATTCGAAAGCCCAGCCGACTGGATTTCACCGAACCCGGAAGGCGGTTACAGAGATGACCCACCCCCAGCGGATGGTAAAAAGGTCGTCCTCAACGATACAGACCACCTCTGGGGAATCGGGGGAAATCAGCAGTGGGTATGGAAAAGCTTCCTGCGGGGACACAATCCGATTTTTATGGACCCTTATGATGGCGTAGTCCTCGGAGACCACCTCGACCCAAAGTGGGACCCAATCCGCCATAGTTTAGGGTACACTTTGATGTATGCCAGAAAAATGAATATCGCTGCAATGCTGCCGCAAGGTGACCTATCCTCAACGAAATACTGTCTGGCAAATCCTGGAAAGGAGTATCTTGTCTATAATTCTGCAGCCGAAGGCCCAATCACAGTTAATCTTAAGGCAGGCACCTACAACTGCGAATGGTTCAATCCCAGCAATGGAAAAATTGAATCTACGAATACGATAGAGGCAAAAGATGGAGACCAGACCTTTGAGCCACCCTTCAAAGGCGATGCGGTGCTTTATATTGTTCTTTCCGCTCCTCAGAAGTCGCGCTAACAGTAATGACGCTTAAACACTCGGCAAGAAGCATACTTTTCTCGTTTGGCGGTTTGTTCGCTAATCTAAGAATTTCTTCATTATTGCGGCGGTGTGCATCGCAATAAGCATCAGATAGTCTAAGTCGCTCAAACTATAGTGCTTTTCCTTCATAGAGTTGTCAACATACAACACGCCGAAACAGCCGTTGGGCCGCATAATCGCCGCCACCAACCCCGAGCGTATCGCCTCCTCTTCCTCTATTTCAGCCGCAACACGCGGCATAACCAGAAACTGCCCCTTCTCGACTGCCTGAACAACTTTTTCCTTGAGCATTATCTGGTTTAGTTCCACCGTCTTGCCGTCTCGTTTCTTACCCCCGTGATAAATCATCGGCCCGCCCGGCAGCTTCCTGAGCGCACACCAGACGTGAAATGCCTCAAACTGCTCTAATGTGACATCCAACAATGTTACCAGCAACTGGTCGAGACTGCGGGCATCGCATATCCTGTCCGCAGCCGCTGAAAAATCCGTCAGCCTCTTAGCCGGCAGCCTCATTGCGGGAGCATGCCCTGCATCCGGCTTTCTTACCACAGTTTCGTGAGGCGGGATTGCCAGCGATGCTTCAAGATGAAATGTATCCTCCAGATGAATTGCCTCGTCGCCAACCGGCTCTTCGAGAATGACCTCGATGGTAAATTCGGTTATACGAAGCTGGTCACCGTGCTTGATTTCGGCCTTATGGATTGCTGCATCGTTCAGGTATGTCTTGCTCGCCGAGTCCAGGTCCTCGACCATCCATTTTCCGTCGCTGGTGCTCTGGATTATCGCGTGCTTTCTTGAGACCGCTCTATCGGGCAAAAAAACCTGGCTGTCGGCTGCCCTGCCGACAGAGATAGGGCCCTCTTTGAATTGGAATTCTTTCGTGGCCTCGTCTTTATGTCTTAAAACTAAACGCACTCAGTATCCTCCTTTTGTTCCATACCGAGTTTAATTTTAATCGCAGCCAATTCAGTTTTCAACACTATTTTTCCTCCAGCCAGTGGAAAGCGATGAGCGCAAAGTCCTTAAGGTTCACAATGCAGTCGCCGTTTATGTCGCCGGCGACGATGGTTTCGCAAACCGGCTCGCTAAATGAGCCGCTGTCGGACGAAGAGAAACAAAAGCACAACAGATAAAAAAAGAGAGAAAAAAAGGGAAAAAAGAAAATAAAAAAGTCGAAATTTAGAGGTTTTTGAGGGAAATTTTGAAAAATGGGGTGGTTGGCAATACCAAAAAGGGTGATTTTATAGGACTTATTTGTTTTTGGGCTAAAAATGGGGGTAAAAATTAGCAAAAATTTGCATTTTTTTGCAAAAATGAACGTGTTTTGAGCAAAAATTAACAAAAATGAACACTTTTTGAACCATTTTTTTGCACTTCTTGACTTTGGGAGGAGATAAGTAACCAGAGAAAATCCGAAATTCTAAACTCGAAATCCGAAACAAATTCAAATAACCGAAATACGAAATTCAAAACAAATTAGACGCGGACAAGTCCGCCTTCTGCCCCAAAACTAAAAACTCCTCCGCCACAGAGGGCCCGCCCAAACAATGGCGGGTAAACTCCGAGAACACAGAGAGTTAAAGGTAAGAAAGGAAATCCGAAATTCTAAACTCGAAATCCGAAACAAATCCAAATAACCGAAATACGAAATTCAAAACAAATTAGACGCGGACAGGTCTGCCTTGTGCCCCAAAACTCACTGCCTTTTTTAGACGCGGATTAACGCAGATTAACACGGTAGTTTTTTGCCACGAAGGCACAAAGACACAAAGGAAAATAGTTAATTGGTTAATTAGTGAATTGGTTAATTGGTGAGTGGATTCCGCCTTCGGCGGATAAACCTCGATGCCTGGCGGGACGGGCAAAAGCACGAATATCGAAATCCTAAATCCGAAACAAATCCAAAGTCCGAATGCTCCAATGTTCTAAACGATATACGACAAACGAGCAACGAAATACGAATTTGCCACAGAGCACCGAGTTAGGTTTTCAATTTGGATTTGACGGAATAGAAAATTTAGGCCCGGATTTCCCATATTTATCCGCCGTTCGTCCACCAAACGTCCGGTGGATAAATCTGGCGGATTAATCCACCTCCGGCGGATTAAGGTGGAGCATCTGATACTGGTTTGACCCCGATTTATCGGGATAGGCTCTAAGTTTGGCCATTAAAGGATTATTGTAATTCGAGGAAGATTTTGATATTATTGTAGCATTGAAAGGCTTGGTTGCGTAGCTAAGCGTTTAATCCGCCAGAGGCGGATTAATAGGGAGAAATAGGTATGGTGTCCCCAGATTTATGGGCAATCAGCAAATTTGGTAGAATAAATAAGTAAAGTAGGATAAATATAAGGAATAATCAAAATACATCAAATCGGCAAAAAGGATAGGAAAACCGGTCCTAGGAATTACAAGACCATGCGCCTTAATGAGCGATTTCTATCCACGCTGCTGTTTGCGTGCGCGATATCGTTGGGCGCTCCGATTGCCTTGGCTTATGCCCAGGAGCCTGGAATCGCTCTCAGTATTGAGTCTGAACAGAACATTAGTACCCTATCAACACCCGGAGGGCCGGGGCATGCGGCGACTATTGTTCAAACGTCCTCAGGGGCCGTTCTGGCAGCTTGGTGGAGCGGCCCGGAAAGAGCGTCAGAGACAGATATCTGGATGTCGCGCTTTAGCAATGGCACCTGGTCAGCTCCCTACAGGGTTTTTGACGGGGAGGAAGTTGCCAGAGATTACACCTGTGAAAACTGCATGCTCTTTCACCCGAAAAACGGTCAACTGATGCTCTTTGTCCTCGTAGGGGGTCCCGCATATAAGAAGCCGGGGGACAGTAATATCTATTATCATAATTTGCGGGGATATCTCAAAACTTCGACCAACGATGGTCAAACCTGGTCAGCACCCAGACCTCTGGGTAGCGCGCCGGAACTGGTCGGTGGACATCTGATTGGCCCCACCAAGAACCCTCCTATCCAATTATCAGATGGGACTATACTAGTTCCATCAAGCAACGAGTATGGTCTTCTGGAGAGCAGGCAATGGGAGAAATTTACGTTCCATTTTGAGAAGTCGATCGATGGCGGAGCCACATGGTCATTAGTGCATGTTTGTCCGGATCCACCAGATCAGAATATGTTTCCAATACAACCAGGTGTTTTGCGATTGGGGGCAAGCAATCTCATGGCACTAGGAAGAAATCAGTCAAATAAGAGCAGAGATGTCCCGACAGTTACCTCTTCAGACAACGGTCAAACATGGACCGTTCCCAGCTATCTTACAAATCTGAAGGCCCATAAAGCCGGTATCTGTCCATTGACGCTGAGTAACGGTACTCATGTCTGCTTTGTTAACAAATACCCCAATGCAACTGAACGAGGGACTCTGGATCTGATGGTATCGGACGACGGCATCAATTGGCGTTTTGGAATCACGGTCAATCCAGAGAGTGACGGTTATGAAGCTCACTATCCCCAGGCAGTACAGACGGCGGATGGAAAGTTGCATGTTGTCTATACTTATAACATTAAGCCCAATCCAGGGGTGATTCGACATGCGATCATTAAGACTGGAATTGCTCCCAAGCAGGGTGGCAAAGGAAGATGACTATATGGCGTTTTTTTCATCCTCCTTGCCCCGTATTAACCATAGGACTGAACCTTGTTCGTACTTCAACAAAGCATTAAAGGAGAATGCGTTATGAACTCACTTGAGAAGGCGAAACGGAATCGCCGAATCACGGAGACTGCACATAAAAGCACACTGGCCAGTATGCTGGGTAAGATTTGTCCATGACCGACAAGAGGAGACCAAACATGGAGATGAAAATGAGAAGAGCGATTCGGACAACTACGTCGGTTGCAGTAATGCTGGTCGCGTTGCCGGCTCTTGGCGCGCCCCGGCAGGTGGCGGACGCCATCCACGTTGTCGTCCGCAAACCCGACCACGGCCGGGCCTTCGGCTGGCCGGCCAATGGCGGCATCTGGAGCTGGGGCAACGAAATCCTCGTCATGTATCTCGACTGTCCCTACAGGGACCACCCTGGATTCTCCAACCATGACTCCGATCAGGAGCACCCCAGTTCCAAGTGGGTCACCTCCCGCAGCACGGACGGCGGTGAAACCTGGATAGAGCACCGCATCGCCTTCCCCGATCCTCGGGCCAATCTCGCGGCCGCCAAACCCGTGAACCTGACCACGCCTATCGATTTCAGCAAGCCTGACACCATCGTCAACTTCCACTGGGACAGCCTCAAAGCAGGTGCGAGAACCTATCTTTACCGTTCCACTGACCGCGGCCGAACCTGGAGCGGGCCGTACGACAACATCCCTCTCTTCAACTTCCAGGCGATGACCGGTCGGACCGATTACGAAGTCGCGGGCAAGCACAGCCTGACGGCCTATATGGGGTGTAGCGAGGTCGCTGAGGACAAATGTCACCGCGAGTCTGTCTATGCCATCACAACCAACGATGGCGGCCTGACTTGGACGAAAGGGCCGCGCATCAGTCGCCCTCTGTCACCCCCTGGGTCGGGACACAAGATCGAGTATGGCGCGATGCCCTCGAGGATCCGCATAGACTCACACACGCTGGTCGCGACCTTCCGCAGTGGCTACACGCCCGCCAAGGGCCGCCGGACCGGCTGGATTGACATCACCCGCAGCACGGACAACGGGAAGACGTGGCAGGTGGTGAACGGCTACTTGATGGAAATGCCGACCTTGAACAGCAGCCCGCCCGCCTTGAGCCGACTGCCTTCCGGGCGCTTGGTCTGTTCGTGGGGTTGGCGCTTGCCGGACGACGGCAGCGACCCGACCGCTATTCAGGCCAGAACCAGCGATGACAACGGAGCAACATGGGGTGACACCTTTACCTTGCGCCAGGACGGATTCGACTACGACATCGGTTACAACCGGCAGGTCGTGCGCCCGGATGGGAAGGTGGTCACGGTGTATTACTACCGCACGCAGGCGGATGGCCAAAGCCCAACCTACATCGCCGCCACAATCTGGGACGCTGATCGTCGCAAGAACCAGCCCACACAACCGAGGTGAAAGGCATGGGAAAATCGGAAGCAATATTATTCAAAAGTGTAACCTCATCGGAACCATCAGAGTCAGGATTTATGGTAATCCTGCTCCCCGAAATTTGATCCAAGTTGCGTTAGAGGATATTGTCTTAGAGCAGAACTCGTCATGGAAAAGTAGTCAGAAGGGTTGAGTAGTTTTAATGATAAATTTGATATCCTATTACGAATGAGGCTCAGCGGCGTAGATGAGCAAAATCTGATAAATCTGGGCTTAAATCTGGGGACAGCGGTATCGATTTTAGATTCCACCTCCGGCGGACAAGTGCCGATTCCGCCTGCGGCGGACCCCTGCTAACTGCTTGCAGGGGCAGGCAAGTAACCTGCCGTGAAACGCGGGTTAAATATAAAAGGGGGCATTTCACTATCGCAGAACCTTTGGTTTCGGAGTTTCGGCCCACATCGTAATTCAAATAATCAAGCACAAATTCCCAACCAGCCCTGTTTTTGTCTTTACTCGAAGTGCTAAGGACAAACAGTTAGCAGTCGTATTGCGTATATCGTATATCGTATTGCGTATTGCGTAGAATTATGAACGACGCACGACGAAATGCTGGCGGCGTGGTTTGCGGATACGATGACGGTAGTAATCGAGGATGACCGCTACCACGATAACGCAGCCGGTAATGAGACGTTTTGTCGATTCCTGGGCGCCGACCTGGGCCAGGCCGGCACCAAGAACCGCAATAATAAGCAC
>Ga0315280_10009546_pt1 | contig 12410 bp, 11 predicted proteins | sample YL17G06_40_MG_FD_203697 | JGI IMG/M metagenome (GOLD analysis project Ga0315280, IMG submission 203697) | Sediment microbial communities from Yellowstone Lake, YNP, Wyoming, USA - YL17G06_40 | ecosystem: Environmental > Aquatic > Freshwater > Lake > Sediment | place: USA: Wyoming | collected... | reverse complement strand
TTCCAGCCGGCGCACGCGCTCGTGCACCCGGCGCTCCATCCGTTCGAGGCATTCGAGGGATGCCACCGAGGCGTCGCAGCCGGCGATCGACTGCAGCAGCTCCAGGTAGCGGTCGGCGAATGGGTTGCAGGCGGCCGCCTCCGAGACGAGGCGAAAGAACTCGCGATCCGGCGGGCGAAGTCTGGTCCGGTTCGACATCCAATTATTGTATACCAGCTCTACATTTTCTGTACATGCCGGACGTTCTCAGGTGCCTGAATTTTCGGCTCATGACGCCGCTTTCCGCGAAAAACCCGCGATCTCTGCCGCGGCACGCGGCTTGAGATGCATCCGGCCGAAGTCCAAGGCCCAAGGCCCAAAGCCATTCTCATTCCGAAAGGAGCATCCCATGACACGCCGGCTGACGATCACGACGCTTGCGCTCGCCCTTGCGGTTCTGTCTCTCGGCATCGGGTCGGCCACCGCGCCGGCAAGGGCCGCGGCGCCCACGAAGATCGGCGTCTTCGATTCCCGCGCCGTTGCGCTCGCCTACTGGCGCTCGGACGTGGGGATGCGGGAGCTGCGCGCGCTGCACGAGGAGTACGCGAAGGCCAAGGCCGCCAACGACGAGACACGCATCAAGGAACTGGAGCAGGAAGGGCCGTGGCGCCAGGTGCGCATGCACCAGCAGGTGTTTTCGACGGCGACCGCGGCGACGATCCTCGAGAAGGTGTCGGACAAGCTGCCCGGTGTCGCCAAGGAGGCCGGAGTCAGCGCGATCGTGTCGAAGTGGGAAGTGCCGTACAAGGACGCGTCGATCGAAACCGTCGACGTGACGCTTTCCATCGTCCGGCTGTTCAACCAGGACCCGCAAACGCTGAAGATGATCCAGGAGATGAGTGCGCAGCCGCCCATCCCGTTCGAGAAGCTTCCGCTCGACCCCAACATGTAGTGCTGGTGCCAGGTGTGAAAAAAGCAACGATTCCAGACCTGACCCCGTGAGGTGTTGCTTTTTTCACGCCTCCGGGGTCAGGTCTGAAACCATCGCTTTTTTCACGCCTGACCCCGGGTGCCGGCTTGGTTCGGTAGAATGAGGGAAGCCCGCGCTGCGCCTGTTCAGGGAATGCGTGATGAAGATCTTCCCGGCCCTGGCTGTTCTTTGCCCGCTGCTCTGGTGTGGTTGCGGTGGAACGCCCACTTCGCCGTCCGCCGTCCCTGATTGGCTCGCTGCACTGATCGCGGGGTTCCAGAGCGCGCCCGCCGGCAATCCTCCCCAGTCGGTGTACCGCTATACCTACAACGGTCGAATCGTCTACTACGTGCCTGCCCGGTGCTGCGATCAGTTCAGCACGCTCTACGACACGGCGGGGCACGCCTTGTGTGCGCCGGACGGCGGCCTCAGCGGGCATGGCGACGGCAGGTGTCCGGACTTCTTTCAGCAGCGTCGCGAGGGGGTGCTGGTCTGGCAGGACCCCAGATCGCCATCGGTTTCTTCACGCCTGATCCCGAGGCTCACGACCCCTCGCGAGGACGCGCCGGTGCCGCCGCAACCGCTCTTCGATCCGGCGCGCGCGGTTCGCTACACGCGCACCTGCTGGCGCGCCCACTCGCGCAGCCCGAGCGGCCGGAACCCGAACTCCCTCTCGAGACCCGGCACGTCCGCGTCGTAACCGACGCGGTCGAACCACTCGAGCATGAGCGCGAAGTCCTGGCTGTTCTTGCGGACCTCGTCGATCGGAATCCGGACGAACTCGATGCGGCGGCCGAAGGCCTCGCTCAGTATCGCGGCCGCCTGCGGCATCGTGGCCGCGTCACCCGCCAGGTCGATATCCCGTCCGTTCAGCTCCTCGGCCCGCGTGAAGGCCTGCGCGCCGAAGCGGCCGATGTCTTCGACGGCAATCATCTGAAGCATCGTGTCCGCTTCAAGCGACGTAATCAGCTTGTCACCGTGCAGGAACCACGGCGAGGTGAGATTCTCCATGAAGAACACCGGCCGCAGGATGACGTGCGACGGGAAACTCAGACCGCGTACCGTTTCCTCGACACGCCACTTGTTCTCGAAATGCGGAATGCCGGTGCGCCGGTGCGCCGACCCGACCGAGCTGTAGACGAAATGCTGCACGCCCTTTTCGCGGGCGATGAGCGCAAACCGCTTTCCCTGTTCCTCTTCCCGCTCGACGCCTGCTTCCCACGTGTTCTGCACGGCGAAGGCACCCCACGCGCCCTCCAGGACCCGCTTCAGCGATTCCGCATCGTCCAGGTCGCCCTGTACGATCTCCGCGCCCAGCTGCACGAGCGCCCGCACCGCGTCGCCCTGCGGCTTGCGCGTCATGGCCTTGATCTGGAAACCCTGGCCGGCAAGCGAACGCGCGACGGCTCCGCCCTGCTTGCCCGTCGCGCCGGTGATGACCACGGTCTTCGCCATCGTTCCTCCTGCGGGTCGCGCGACGGTCATCATCGCTGATGGCACGCGCGCGTTCTGCGCGTACGCCCGCTCAATGCGGCGGCCGTGCGGTCTCGTGGCGTTGAAAGAAAGCCCACGAGCAGAATAGCAGGAGGGGTCCCGAAACCGAAGCTGAACAACTGGTCAGCGGCGGCGGCGTGGCAGCGCGGGGAATCCCAAGACCGGTAACCGTCGAAGATGGGGCCGGCCCCTTGACAATGGTTCTATCAAGAGGGCCGGCCCCATCTTCTCGCGGGCTGTCGTTACCGGGTCCAGTCCCGTCTGATGAAGGACTGTTCCAGCTTGTAATCGGAGGGCACCTCGAAAAGCGTGAGCGGGGGATTCGTGCGGACGATTCCCGTCATCCGGAAAGTGGTGTCGCCCACTCGTGGATCGCTGTGTTTGGTCAGGACGAGTACCTGGAGATCGGACGAGAACCACTGCTCGGAGACGATCTGAATCGGTCGATCGTTGCCGATTGCGCCGGCAGGGATGACCGTAGTGGTCCGTGTGCCGGTCGCGGGCACGCCTTCAATCGTCTGTTGTCCGAGATCCTCGCGCGTCGTCTCGCCCTCCGCAACCGACGCGATCGCCGGCACCAGGCCACCCTCGATGACGCGCGCCGGGGCAACTGCGCCGGTCCCGCCGCGCCCGCGGCCGCCGCCCCCGCCGCCGCCGACGAAGCCACCCGCCACGGCCCCTCCACCGGTGCCTCGAGCCCTGGCCTGGATCGCTACCTGCCCGTCGGCTGTCTGCGTCGTGCTGATCGTTCCCTGCGATCCGGGCGGGACGGTCGCCGCGACTGTGCCCGTGGGCGTCACGAGGATCACCCCGGTGCGGTAGGCCACGCGCGTTCCGGGGTTGAGCACGTAGCTGTTGCCCTGAACGGGGTCGCTGATGTTCACGCTCTGGACCTCGCCGTTCTCGTTCAGTTGCTCGGTGCGCGTGCGGCCATCGTCGCCTGTTTCTCGGGCGTGTTCGCAGGTGTCACGCTGGTCACGACACCCTGGGCGGCGGCGGGAACCGTCAGTCCCACCAGCGCAATTGCCATCCAAGTCGTTGTCTTCATCGGTTGCTCCCATTCATGGTTGTTTTGTGTCGGGTTCGGGGGACACAAGTCGAATCGCTCGCGGCTGTCCGTCCTGGCCGACCAGCATGTCGGCCCGCACCGGCCTGTCCCAGGCGTCGGCCGGGATCTCGATGCCGTAAAGACGCAACGCCGTCAGCGGGATGTCCATGCGAACGATCTCGCCGCGGTCGAAGTCGGGGAGACCAGCCGCCCACGGAAGCGGTACGAATCCCTCGGCGACGACGGCGCGCGGCGGCCGCGCGGAACGGCCGGCGCGGCCGCGGTGCGATCGCGGCGTTGCGGCCGGCGATGGCGCAGCCTGGCGGACTTGCGGCGAAGCCTGGCCGACGGGCGGTGTGGCCTGGACGTCCGGACCCCGGGCGACCACGCGCGGTGCGCGCCTTGGCGTCGAGGCCGTGCGCGGCTCTTTCACCGGCCGGGAACCAGCGGTCACGTGCAACCACGCCACTGTCCCCGCGGTGGTGAGCGCCAGGACCGCGGCGGCGCGCATCCACCAGGCACGCATCCCCTTCCCGGCGGTCGCCGCCGGCTCCCTCGACGCGACCTGCTCGTCGAACAGCGCCAGCAGCCGGCCCTCCAACGCTTCCGATGGGGCGCTCGTCGCTGTCGCCCGGGCCAGCGCCCGCAGGCCGGCCGTCAGCTGCTGCTCGTCGCGAAACCGCTGGGCGCAGGCCCCACACCCTGCGAGGTGCGCGCGCACGGGCTCGAGATCGGCCGCATCGCTGCCGCGGGCGAGATCGACGAGAGCCTGGACGCACTGGTCGCAATTCATGCGAAACACCTCCCGCCGGCAACCTTGGGCGTTTTCGTCGGCACCGCGCCGCCGATCAGTTTTCCCGCCAGCAGCTCCCGGCCGCGATGCACTCTCGATCGCACCGTGCCGATGGCGCATCCAATTGCCTCGGCGGCCTCTGCGTAGCTCATTTCTTCCAGCTCGCACAGCACGATCGCCTCCCGGTAGTGCAACGGCAGCGTGAGCACGGCTTTCCTCACCCGCTCGATGCCCTCGGCCCTCGCCAGGTCGGCCACTGGGTCCAGATCCAGCACGAGCCCCCGGTTCCCGCTCGCCTGGCTGTTCTCGTCCAGGGCCAGAAACGGGCGGTCCCGTTCGAGCCGTTGCCGGGCGCAGTTGCGCGCGATGCGGCACAACCAGGCGACCGCGCGCGACCGGCCGGGTCGAAACCGGATTGCCTCGCGCATGACGATCACGAACACGTCCTGCACCACGTCCTCCGCGGTCGCCGGTGCCCCGCTCATGTGCAGCGCGAAGCGATAGACGTCCAGTCGGCGCCGCCGGTAGAGCTCGGCGAATGCCGCCCGGTCGCCGGCGGCAATTCGCGGCAACAGGTCGTTGTCGCTGACGGATGTGAGCGGCCGGTCAGTCATGCGGATGCCAGTTTCGACGCCGTTCGGGGATATTCGGTCGGGCAGGGCGAAAAGTTCCCGAAATTGGGGGACGGCTCGGTCGCAGCGCGCCGCGTTCACGGGATCGAGACGCATCGCGCGGCGCGAGGCACCAAGGCGGTGGCACACGCTGCGACGAACAAGCTCGACGCGCTTCTGTTCCCCGGCGCGACGGGCGCCGCGTGCCGCCTGCGCTTGCGAAGTAACACGGCAAGCCTCGCCGGAGCTGCGCACCCGCGAAGCGCGCACCGAAGGCGGGCCGCCGCCGGAGTTCACGTGAGCCGGGTTGTACGCCCGGGTTTCCGTCAGCGGATCGGGGTCGGAGCAAACAGATCGAGAACTTCCGCGATCGCCTCGTCGACGCGAGCCATTGCCGCGGCACTCAGTCGCGTAAGCGGACCCTTCGAGAGCCGGCGGTTGTCGATGGCGCGCAGCTGGTCGACGAGGAGATCGGAGGGGCGCCGGAGGCCGCCGCCGGCGGGCAGGCGGATTCTGAGCGGCTCGGCGGCGTCGATCAGCCGGGTGGTCAGCGGGACGACGAGCGTGGACGGATGCTCGGCGTCGAGCAGCGCCTGCGCCTGCACGATGAGAACGGGCCGCGTTTTGCCCGGCTCCGTGCCGCGGCGGGGGTCGAGGTTGGCGAGCCAGACCTCGCCGCGCCTACGCATCGACGTCGCGCTCGACTGCCGCGAACTCCGCGTTGACGCGCATGCTCTCGCGGCGCACGCGGCGGGAAGCGACCGCGAGGCGCTCGGCCCGCATGCGGGCGGTGGTTTCGCGGTTCATCCGCTCGATGGCGCGGCGGATGTATTCCGCGCGCGACACGCGGAGCGCTTCGGCGCAGCGAGCGCTGGTTTCGAGCAGGTCGTCGGGCAGCTTGAGCGAGATGGCAGTCATCGGTACCTCGAACAGATATCATGAAATGATATCACGATCTGGCATCCTGGACCCGCGCTCCCGGCAACAGCTGCACCGGATCGGCCTGCCCTGAAAGGAGAAATGTGGCCAGGCCCTCTGGTACGCTGTGCCCGGTCTGCGGGAAGCCGGTGATGTCTTATCGCAGACGCTGGCGCCAGATGGCTTCTGCGGTCACGTCACGAGTACTTCTGCCCGAGGGCGTCTGCGAGATCGGACGCGAAGATCGGCGTGTATGGCGGGACCCGGCCTGCCGAGCGGATTGTACTACTCCAGCATGCTCTTACTCGGACGCGGCGACCTGGTACTGCTCGATCTTCCCGTCCGGCATCGTGAAGGTGGTCAGGCTCAGCATTCTTCCGGAGAACGCGATCTGGAACCGGCGGAGCACCATGCCGCCACGCAGCCCCTGGCCGGCGTGCGTGAACGCGGCGGGCTTGCCGAGCGGCGCGAGGCTCGACTGGAAGTCCTTCAAGGCTTCCGGCGTGAAGTAGGCGTTGGCGTTGTCGGTGAAGAGCGACCGGTCGATCCGTCCCTGCTGCAGCTCCTCGAAGATCCTCTGCGCCTGTTCGACCGCCTGTCGCGTCTCGGCGTCGTTGGCCGTGAACAGCAGGCTCGCGATGCGCGAGGCGATCTGCGACGACGCGCCGGTAGCGTCGAGGTTGGTGAGAACGACGATGGCGACGCGCTCGTCCGGATAGACGACGTTGTGGGCGGTGAACCCCGAGACTTCGCCGCCGTGGGAGATTTGCCACCGGCCGCCCGCCATCGCCACGCTCACGCCGAGCCCGTAGCCGGTCGGCGCGCCGTTCGCCAGCAGCGTCTCGGTCTCCATTTGCCGGTACGACGCCGGCCGCAGAACCGCCTGGTTGATCATCGAGATGTCCCACAGCGCGAGGTCGCGGGCGGTCATCGCCAGCTCGCCGGCGGCGGACATCCAGCCGCGTCCTTCCTTCGGCGCCGGCCGGGGCGGAGCGAGCGCGTAGCGCATGTACCGCATCGGATCGCCGGCGCCGAGGCCGGCCTCGTCCGTGTTGGCGACCGACGTCATTTGCAGCGGCCCGAAGATGCGCTCGCGCAGGAAGTCGAAAAGCGGCTTGCCGGCGAGTTTCTCCACGATCTGCCCGGCGATGACGTAGTTCGTGTTGCTGTACTGCCACTTCGTGCCCGGTTCGAAATCGAGGGGCTTGCGCGCCCAGCCACGCAGGATCGCGTCCGGCTCGACATCCTTCAACATGCCGGGCATCACGTAGTCCTGCGGCCAGTAGTCCTGGTAGCCGGAGGTCATCGACAACAGCTGGCGGACGGTCACCTCGTTCGCGCGCGTCAACTCGGGCAGCCAGCGGCTGACATGGCCATCGAGCGACAGCTTTCCGTCCTCGGCGAGCAGCAGGATCGCCGCGGCGGTGAACTGCTTGCTGATCGACCCGATGCTGTAGCGCATCTCCGGGGCGGCCGCCAGCGGCGGGTCGATCCGGGCGTTCCCGTACGCGTGGAGGTACGCGATGGCGTCGCTCTGCACGACGGCGATCGACGCGCTCGGCGCGCCGCTCCTGGTCAGGATGTCGACAACCGCGCGATCGATCGCGGCAGTCGTGTCGGCCGGCAGCGCGGTCTGGGCGAAGAGGGGCGTGACGGCGGAAATGGTCAGCAGGACGAGGATCGATCGGGCGGCACATCTGAAAGCGCGCATCGAGACTCCTTACAGAATTGCAAGTACGTTTTGATGATCCGCGCGTTGAGTCCCGACCCCCTCAGCGCTTGGCGGGCGGTGCCACCTTCAACCCGCGCTCGATGAGCAGCGGCTCGATGTCGGCGTCGCGGCCGCGGAACGCGCGGTACATCACGTCCACCGGCTCGCTGCCGCCCCGTGACAGCACCATGTCGCGCAGCCGCTGCCCGTTCTCGCGATTGAGGCCGCCGCGCTGCTCGAGGAAGTAGTACGCGTCGTGCGCCAGCACCTCGCTCCACAGGTACGCGTAGTAGCCCGCCGAGTACCCGCCGCTCCAGATATGCGTGAAGTAGGTGGTGTGATACCGCGGCGGCACCTGCGGGAGATCGATCGCGAACCGCTTGAGCGCAGCAGGCTCGAACGTGTTCACGTTCTGAAGCGGCGTGCCCGGCGCCAAGGTGTGCCAGGCCATGTCGAGCAGCGCCGCCGCCAGGTATTCCGTCATCATGTACCCCTGGTTGAACGTGCGTGTCTTGCGAATCTTGTCCACGAGCGCCTGCGGCATCGGCGCGCCCGTCTGGTAGTGCTTCGCGTAGCTGGCCAGCACCGCCGGGTCGAGCGCCGCGTGCTCGTTGAACTGCGACGGGAACTCGACGAAGTCGCGCGGCACGTTCGTCCCGCTGAGCGTGGGGTACTTCACGTTCGACAGCATGCCGTGCAGCGCGTGCCCGAACTCGTGGAACATCGTCGTCGTGTTGTCCCAGGTGAGCAGCGCCGGCTGGCCGGGCGCCGGCCTGGTGATGTTGAGCACGTTCAGCACGACGGCCTTCGTGCCGAGCAGGCCGGCCTGGTCCACGAAGCTGTCCATCCACGCGCCGCCGCCCTTGTTCGGGCGCGCGAAGTAGTCGCCGTAGAAGAGCGCCAGCGACGTGCCGTTGGCGTCGAACACCTCCCACACGCGGACGTCCGGGTTGTAGACGGGGATGTCGTGGCGCTCCTTGAACGTGAGGCCGTACATCCGGTTGGCCGCGTAGAACACGCCGTCCTGGAGCACGTGATCGAGCTCGAGGTACGGCTTGATCTGTGACTCGTCGAGGTCGTACTCGGCCCTGCGCACCTTCTCGGCGTAGAACTCCCAGTCCTGCGGTCCCGGCTGGAAGCCGCCCTTCTCGCGGTCGATGATCGCCTGCATCTTCGCCGCTTCCTCGCGCGCCTTCGCGGTGGAGGCCGGCACGAGGCTCGTCATCAGCTTCTCGGCCGCCTGCGGCGTGCGCGCCATCTGGTCGTCGAGCGCGTAGGCCGCGAAATCGGCGAAGCCGAGCAGCTTCGCTCTCTGCGCGCGAAGCTGCGCGAGGCGCTCGACGATCGCCTTCGTGTCGTACGGGCCCCCGTGGTCGTCGCGCCGCGCCGACGCCTCGAAGACCTTCGTGCGCAGGGCGCGGTTCTGCAGCCGATCGAGGATCGGCTGCTGCGTGGTGTTCTCGAGGCGCAGCAGCCACTTTCCCTGGAGCTTGCGGTCCTTCGCGGCTTCGGCGGCCGCGGCGAGGTCCTGGTCGGTCAGCCCGGCCAGCTGCGACTTGTCCTCGACGACGACGGCGGAGGCGTCGGTGTCGGCCAGCACGTCCTGCCGGAACTGCGTGGTCAGCTTCGACTCCTCCTCGTTGAGCGCGCGCAGCGTCGCCTTGTCGGCGTCGGAAAGCAGCGCGCCGGCGCGCACGAAGTTGCGGTAGTACCGCTGGACGAGGAACGTCGCTTCCGGGTCGAGGCCGAGCGAGGCGCGCCTGTCGTAGAGCGTCTTCACGCGCGCGAACAGCGTCGGGTTCATGAAGATCGCGTCCTGGTGCGCGGCCAGTTTCGGCGCTTCGTCCGTCTCGACCTTCTGCAGCGTGTCGTTGGTGTTCGATTGCGTCAGGTTGAAGAACACCTTGCTGACGCGCGTCAGCAGGGCGCCGCTCCGCTCCATCGCTTCGATCGTGTTCGCGAAGGTCGGAGCGGCCGCGTCGTTGGCGATGGCGTCGATTTCCGCGCGCTGGCGCTTCATCCCCTCTTCGATCGCCGGCTGGTAGTCGGCGTCCTTGATGCGATCGAAGGGAGGCGCCTGGAACGGCAGCGTGCTGGCGGTGAAGAACGGATTGGCCGTGGCGACGGCCGCCTGCGGCCCCGCCACCGCCACCGGCCGGGAGGATGAAGAGAGCAGGGCGAGCGCGACGGCGAAGAGAACCGAAAGGCGCCGGGTCATGAGCAGTCTCCGATCGAGATGAATTAGCGGGAGTTGAATCGAGTATCGACTCCCTCACGGGCGGACATCACAAAAGTCTATCGCGCGTGCTGTCTGCCCGTCACGCCTTCCCCGGGGGGTTCCTCGATTTTTCCATCCGACCCGCGCGGTTCCCGGCGCCCGCGAATGTGGGGCTTCTGCTCGGTAAAGCGAGGGCTTGTGTAGCAACTCCCTCGCGACGCCGGCGTCTCACCAGGCGTCAAGAGGAACGCACCCCTGCGAACGCTGCTGGTGTTCGCCATCTTCGCCCTCGTTTCCACCGACGCGCTGGCGGAGAAGGGGGGCCATTGGCGCGCCCGCACACGCGACACGCCCTCGAAATCGCGGCGGCGGCCGACGTCCAGGACATCGACGGGGTGAGGCAGCTGTACCGGCGAATCGGCCACGAGGGCATGGCCGGCCGGTTCGAAACCTCTGAAGCGCGGGCGGTGGGCAATCGCGTCAGGGACGAGTTGGCGGGACTTCTTCGCGGGTCGCCGACCCGCTGATCCACCGGCGAGGCCGCAACGCACGCCGCGGTCGTCGGTCAACGCGTGTTCTCGGAAGGAAGTGAGGTATGAGGAGACTGGTTCTCGTCTTGTCATGCGCGCTCGTGCTGGTCATGGCGCTGCCGGTGGCGGCGCAGGAGCAGCGCGGCGCGATCGAAGGCGTCGTCAAGGATGCGAACGGCGGCGTGCTGCCTGGCGTCGTGGTGGAAGCGCGCAGTCCGAAACTGGTAGGCGTCGCCTCCACGGTGACCGACGAGGTGGGCGCGTTCAGGCTGCCGGGCCTGCCGCCCGGCACCTACGAGGTCACGGCGACGCTGTCGGGATTCGAGGTCGCGCGGCGGCCCGACCCGACCCTGGAACTCGGCCGCATTCTCAAGACGAACATCACGCTCCGCATCGCCGGGGTCGAGGAGTCGGTGACGGTTCGCGCCGAGGGCGGCCTGATCGACGTGAAGCAGAGCGCGTCGTTCGCAAACCTGCGGGCCGACTTCATCGACAAGCTGCCCAAGGGACGCGATTTCACCAGCGTGGTCACCGTCGCGCCCGGGGCGAACGACGAGGTGAAGGCGGCCGGAATCTCCATTGACGGAGCGAGCGGCGCGGAGAACCGCTACGTCACGGATGGTGTGGACACCACCGATCTGAGAACCGGCAAGGCGGGCAAGGCGATGGTCACCGACGTGATCGACGAGGTCCAGGTGAAGTCTTCAGGCTACAACGCCGAGTTCGACGGCGCGACAGGAGGCGTCATCAACGTCATCACGAAGACCGGCAGCAACATGTTTCGCGGTGACGCGGGCATGTATTTCTCGTCGCGGGATCTGGAAGGAGCCGAGCGCCAGACGCTGCGCCTCGGCCTCGACGACGACACCATCGCCGAGTACATCACCTATCGGAAAGACCCGTTCACACGCTGGGAACCGACCTTCACGCTGGGCGGGCCGATCGTGAAGGACCGGCTCCTGTTCTTTGCGAGCTTCGTGCCCCAGCTCCAGACGGGACAACGGACGGTGACCTTCAGCAACGACCAAACCGGCACGTTCGACCGGAAGGACCGCACCTTCTACTCGACCAACAACGTGACGGCGCAGGTCAATCCGAGCGTGCGGCTCAAGGCCGGCGTCAGCATCAACCCGTACTACCGGACCGGCAATTTCCCGAAGCAGGACGGCACGGACAATCCGGCCCAGGACTACTCGAACCTGAACAACCGGATGCCGAACACCACCTACTCGGGCAGCGCCGATCTGATCGTCTCGCCGAGTTTCTACGTGGCGTTGCGCGGCGGCTACTTCCAGAACGACAACGTCGACTCCAACGTGCCGAACGTCATTCGCCGCCAGTTCTCGGGATCGAACGCCGGGTTCCCGGAAATCCCGGCGGACCTGAGACACCAGAGCGGCTATCAGAACATTCCGACCAACTCCATGAGCACGCGCGATCGCATGAGCCGCGTGAGTCTGAACACCGACGCGACCTACTACCTGCGCCGGGCGGGGAGCCACACGTTCAAGACCGGGATCCAGTTCGACCGGATCGCGAACGACGTGTTCAGCGGCTACCAGCAGCCGCGGATCTACTTCTACTGGAACCGGACCTACACGACGCTCAGCGGCGAGCGCGTGCGCGGTCAGTACGGCTACTACGAATCGTGGCAGATGGTGACGACGGGGAACATTCACACCAACAGCCTCGGGTTGTTCGGGCAGGACGCGTGGGCGATCACGCCGAAGCTGACGGTGAACGCCGGCGTCCGCACGGAAATGGAACGGGTGCCCTCCTACGTGCCGGGGAACCCCGGCATCGATTTCGGTTTCCAGGACAAGCTGGCGCCACGCGTCGGCTTCGCCTACGACGCCAAGGGCGACGGACGCTGGAAGCTGTACGGGTCGTGGGGCATCTTCTACGACATCACGAAGCTCGAGATGCCGCGCGGTTCGTTCGGCGACGACAAGTGGATCAGCTACATGTTCACGCTCGACTCGTACCGGTGGGACCAGATCGGCGGGAACGGGTGCATCAACCCGTTGACGACGGACTGCCGGGCGGCGTTCCCGGGGCAGTTCATCGAGCAGGTGGACTACCGCCATCCGTCGAACGACCCCGCGAACCCGCTGGTCGACCCCAACCTGAAGCCGATG
>Ga0315280_10009545_pt1 | contig 12410 bp, 9 predicted proteins | sample YL17G06_40_MG_FD_203697 | JGI IMG/M metagenome (GOLD analysis project Ga0315280, IMG submission 203697) | Sediment microbial communities from Yellowstone Lake, YNP, Wyoming, USA - YL17G06_40 | ecosystem: Environmental > Aquatic > Freshwater > Lake > Sediment | place: USA: Wyoming | collected... | reverse complement strand
GGGCTCCTTCCTCTTCTCCTGCTCCCGGCAAGATCACGGTAAATTCATCTCCCCCATACCGATAGGCGGAGTCGATCTTCCTGATGGCCTCGAGCGCAGTTTGAGCCAACTCTTTGAGGATCTTATCCCCTTCCAAATGACCATAGGTGTCGTTATAAGCTTTGAATTCATCCAGGTCAAAAAGTAAGAGGCAGAGGGGAGTTCCTTGCCGCTTAGACCTCTCCATCTCCTTCTCCAACTCCCTGTAAAAATGCCGCTGGTTGTAGAGACCCGTCAGGTCATCAGTGATAGAAAGTCCCCGCAACTCTTGCTCCAGCCTGATCTTTTCCGTCATATCCCGAAGCACGCCCAGGGTGCCGATAATCTGCCCTTCATCTTTCAATCGCCGGAAACTGCCTTCCACATAAATCGTTTTTCCCTCTTTATCGATCACCCGGAAGGTGTAACGCTCCGGGGCTCGCTCCCCTTGCATCACTTTCTGATGACCTTCCGCCATCATGGGGAGGTCTTCGGGATGGATGAGCTTGGAAAAGTGCAGGTTTCTGATTTCTTCTTCCGGGTAACCGGTCATTTTGCAGAATATACGATTGAAGATGGTGAAATACCCCTCCCGATTGAGTAAGAAAATGGCGTCGTTCACTGTTTCGAATAATTTTTGGTAAGTCTCTTCTGCCTTGGCGGTGCGCATGAGAAGGTGTCGCTGCTCGGTAATGTCCCTGGCAATCCCCCGAAACCCTATTTTTTCTCCCTTGGGGTTAAGAATGAGAGTCACATAGGCTTCCAGATACCTTTTTGCTCCATCCTTGGTGATGATTTCATAGACCAATTCCCTGCATGGCTCACCGGTAGTATAGACTCGATTGAAGGCCTGATACACTTTCCGGGCATTCTCTTTGTCCGTGTAATCACGGTAGTTCGTGCCCATCAGTTCACTCCTGGAATATCCCAGGGTTTTGCATAAAGATTCATTCACGAAGGTAAGGTTTCCGGCGATGTCTACCTCAAAATATGGATCCACAATGGTTTCGATGATCGTTCGATATTTCTCCTCTGATTTTTTGAGCTTCTCGTAAACCCGGGCGTTCTCAATGGCCAGGGCTGCCTGGTCGGCAAGGGCACTGAGGAAGAAGATTTCCTTTTCCCCATACCGTCGCCTCTTGCGACTGTGCACGGTTAGGGTCCCTATGGCTTTTCCTTTCGTGCGCAGGGGCACGCAGATTGCAGAAGAAAACCCTTCTTTCCTGGCATCTTCTTTCATTAGGAAGTGAGGATCTTTGGAGATGTCTGGAATGATCGCTGCTGTTCCTTCCTTAAGGACCAGGCCAGCGATCCCTTCGCCGGGATTGAGCGCTCTCCTGAAAGCCCGCCCCACGTTATACTTCTTGACCACTTCCAGCAAATCTTCCTTCTCGTTCAGAAGACGAAGCACACTGCCGTCAGATTTTAAGAAAAGGGGGGCTTTCTCCACGATGCTCTGCAGCACGCTATCCAGGTCCAGATTTTCGATGATCTTCCGTGAAATATCCCTAAAGAAAGATAATTCTTTTGCCGTGAAGAGCGATGGGGTGTGAAGGTGGGAAGGCATAGAAAAAACTTTCTGCCCCTCTGCCTCTGGGTGTGTCCATTGCCAGAGGGAGGCAATATCTATCTTTTTAAATTCTTTCACTCCAACTCATTATTGTCAATGAGTTTTTCTACCTTGCCCCCTTCACTTTTTATTTTCTATTGAAAAATCTAGCCAAAGATATTTGAAATTTGGGCGTTTCCCTCCCGGTCATTCCTGCGAAAGCAGAGCCTGCCCCGCACTTGATGCGGGGAATCCAGGTTTTATGGTTCCCTGCTTCCGCAGGGACGGAGCCTGGATTCCCGCTTCTGCGGGAATGACAAAATGTTAGAAAAAAATTCTCAGAGTGAAACATGTAAGAATCTAACGGATTTAGGAAACCGGGCGGGGAGGCGCTGAGTGCTGGCCAAACGAAGCGCCTCCTCGCCCGGACGCAGCGCCGGATGATCCTCCCAGGCCCGGGGGTTCAGGGTGCTTTGCTGGGCATCATGAGGCGTTGGTCGTTCCCTGGAGGGGGGCGGGAAAAGACCCCCCGCCTCATTCTGCGGCGGCCCGGCTGGACCCTATGAGAGAGGCTTCCTCCCGGCCGATGCTGCCCGCGCTCATCGCCCCGAACCCCCGGACCACGAATAAGGATTCTTTAAAAGTGAAAGGTGGCAAGGGCCCTGGGCGTATTGACACCCCTTAGTAATTCCACTACACTTTTAATAATCCCGCTTGAACAGGGCTGCAAGGGCCCGCCGGGAATGTATTCTAAAATCAAGGTCTTCGGGGCAGGCAGGGAGAGGTTGGGAATAGAAGACGATGGCACGGGTTAAATTGGCGAAAAATGCTGGATTCTGCATGGGGGTCAGACGGGCCATGGACATGGCTTTGGAAGCGGTCATGAAGAAAGACGGCCCCATCTATACCTACGGGCCACTGATCCACAACCCCCAGGTTCTCGAAATCCTTGAAGGAAAAGGGGTGAAAGAATTCATCGGGGGCAATGGAGAAGGAAGCCTTTCTTGCCCGGGGAAACGGCCTTCTATGACTGTGATCATTCGAGCCCATGGGGTGAGCCCGGAGGAGCGGGGGAAGATCAAAGATGCGGGAGTGCGCATCCTGGACGCTACCTGCCCCCATGTGGGCAAAGTTCAAGGGATCATCAAGCGGTACGCTAAGGAAGGATATGCCACCGTGATCGTCGGCGAAAGGGACCATGCCGAGGTCATCGGTTTGCTTGGATATGCCCGGGGGAAGGGATATGTGGTCGACACTTTGGAGGAAGTGGAATCTCTCCCCCCGCTGGAGAAGGTCTGTTTAGTTGCCCAGACTACCCAAGACAGAAACAGGTTCAAAGCCTTCGCCGAAGCGATCCAGGGCAAATTCCCAGAAGTGAAGGTATTCAACACCATCTGCGATTCCACCCATCGGCGTCAGGATGAAGTTTCCACCCTGGCCCGAAAAGTTGAAGCCATGGTAGTGGTGGGAGGGAAGGGGAGCGGGAACACCCGCCGCTTGGCGAAGATCTCGGAAGATGCCGGGATCCCAACCTTTCATGTGGAGACAGAAAAAGACCTTGATCTGAAAGAGCTCTCCCGCTATCCCACCGTGGGAGTCACGGCCGGCGCTTCCACCCCCAACTGGTTGATCCTGAAGGTCGTGGAGCGCCTCAAGGGCCTGCGGCCGCAGAAAGGGGGAGCTCATTTTTTAGAAGCCTTAGGCCGCCTTATGACCATCAGTTATATCCCCTTAGCTTTGGGAGCCGGATGTTTAACTTATGCCAGCGTTTTGATCCAGGGGCTGCGGCCAAAGCTTTCCTGGGTGCTGATCGCCTCCTTCTATGTTTTTTCCATGCACGTCCTCAATCGCTTGACGGATAAAGCCTCCGAGAAGTACAACCAGCCCGGGCGGATGGAGTTTTATGAGCGATATGGCTACTGGATGGTCGGTGCGGGAATATTTTCTGCCAGCGTGGCTCTGACCCTGGCCTGGTTTCAGGGAATCCTTCCTTTCCTTCTTCTCCTGGCTATCTCGGGATTGGGGATAATCTACAACATACACATTTTCCCGAGCCGGCCGGAGAAGTCGATCCGCTACCAGAAGCTGAAAGACATCCCGGGGTCGAAAACACTTTTCGTCGCCTTGGCCTGGGGTATTGTCTCCTCGGTCCTCCCCCCCCTGGCTCAGGGAGAGGGGCTTCTTCCAGGGACAGCGGTAGCTTTCTTTTTCAGCTCGATTCTGGTCTTTGTCCGGTCAACGCTCTATGATTTCAAAGACATCCAGGGGGACCTGATGGTCGGCAAGGAGACCATCCCCATCGTTCTGGGCAGACGGAAGGCCCAGATTTTGGTCGTTTGCCTGCTGATCTTCTTGGGGGGGATGCTGGCCGTTTCCAGCCCTCTGGGCTGGGCGTCGCCGGTTACCTTCTTCCTCCTTATCTCCCTCGGGTATGTGGTCTTCTATTACTGGCTTTACCGTCTGCAGGTCTTGGGGCAAGGCTTCCTTTTCGAAGGGGTAGTGGATGGAAGTTTTATTTTTGCTGGTCTTTTGGCCCTTATTTGGGTGACATTGTAATTTCAACTTAGCTCCGCTACCTAGTTTGAGGAGACTGTAGTCATCCCACTCAGGCGGGATTATTCGGAATTTCATAGGAAATGATATAAGTTAATACAAACGCATAAAAAAGAATGTCATTGCGAGGAGCGGAGCGACGAAGCAATCTGGAAAAAATATAAATGAAAAGGCAATATTGTGTCTATATAATGACAAACAAAAATAATACCGTTTACTACACAGGGATAACGAGCGATCTGAAAAAGAGGGTCTACGAACACAAAGAAAAATTGGTTAATGGATTTACGAAGAAATATAGCGTAACAAAACTGGTTTACTATGAAATCTTTGAGGATCCTGAAAATGCCATTTTGAGAGAGAAACAGATAAAAGCTGGATCAAGGCAAAAGAAAATTGATCTGATTAACAGCATAAATAGCGAATGGCTGGATTTGTATGAGGAAATATGAGATTGCTTCGCTTCGCTCGCAATGACAATTTTGGAAAGTAACTGACTGAACGCAAATAGGTATTATAGTGAACGGCCTAATAAAATAGTCATTGCGAGGAGCGAAGCGACGCGGCAATCCCATGAGATTGCTTCACTTCGTTCGCAATGACCATTAGCTGCATGTCAACTCATTTAAGCCGTTCATTATAAATGTAAAATCATTTTTCAGGTTTTTCCCATGTCCATTGAGCTTCTGTACCTCGATTTTTTCAGGTTTTTAGATCACTTTAAAGAAGGCGATCCCTGGCTGTTATACCAGCGCCTTTATCTCCGACCCCACCGCAATTTTTTTGCGGCCTATTGGGAGACTTTTAAACATTTTGACGAAGCGCAAATTGCCAGCCGGGTGCGGCAGATCAAAAAGGAAGATTACGCCCACCTCCGATCCCTGATCAACGTTGAAGACCCGGCGGGGAAAGTCGAAGAGACTTTGGAACAGTGCCGGTCCGTGCTCCAACTTCCGGTACAGCCCCCGGTCTACCTCTTCGTTGGGTTCTTCAGCGCGGACGGAGCAACGGTGGAGGTCAATGGCCGTCCTTCCATCGCCTTGGGGTTGGAACGGTTCAAGGACTTCAAACACCTTCCTCTCTTGGTGGCCCACGAGTACTGCCACTGCGCCCAGCGCTTGCTCCAGAGAGGTCTCTTCGCTGGAACTGAACGCACCCTCCTTCTTTCAGTGATCGCCGAAGGCTTGGCGGTCCTATTCACCGAATCCCTCTATCCCCGGACCCCATTGCATCGCCATCTATTTTTATCGCGCGAACGGTTTCAATGGTGCAAGGAAAATCGGGAAACCCTTTTGGATTTGGTTGCGGCCGATCTGGCATCGGCGAAGCTTGTGCCCATCCTCTTCGGCGAGGGGGACCCGAATGCGGGAATCCCCCCAAGGGTGGGTTACTTTGTTGCTCGGGAGATGCTCGGGCATTGCCTCAGCCACCATGGGGTTGAGGAGTTCAGAAGGCTATTCCCCGGTTTTGAGCAATTGTTGGGGAAGATAATAAAAAAATATGGAGGCCATGCTCAAGCAGAAGATTAAACGCCGTTTCTTGGTGGACTACGAAGCCGGGCTAAACGCGCAGCAGTTGGTTGTGGTCAAAGCCGGCGGCGGGCCGATATTGGTCATTGCCGGTGCCGGGAGCGGAAAAACCCGGGCCGTGACCTATCGGGTGGCCTATTTGATCGAGAGCGGAATTGACCCGGCGCGGATTCTGTTGGTCACTTTCACCAATAAGGCTGCCCAAGAGATGCTCCATCGGGTGGAGGTCTTGGTCTCCCACGCCGGAGAGGGGGCTGGAAGGGTGTGGGGAGGGACCTTTCACCACATTGGAAACCGCATCCTTCGCCGGCATGCTCTTCTTATAGGATATCAACCCAATTACACGATTCTCGACCAGGAAGACGCCAAGAGCTTGATCGAGGCCTGCGTGGCCGACCTGAAGATCAATCCTAAAGGTACCCGCTTTCCCAAGGGGGAAGTCTTAGAGAACATCGTAGGTTTATCCGTGAACACCCTGCGGCCCATCGAAGAAGTTGTCTTAGAGAGATATCCTTTCTTCTATGAGCTCTTGGATGATATCCGGGCCGTGGCCGAGCGCTACCGGAAACGAAAGCGGGAGCTGAACGCCATGGATTTTGACGACCTGCTCTTCTACTGGAAGACTCTCCTTAAGGAGCATGCGGAAGTGCGGGCGCGCTACGGCGAGCAGTTCCAGCACATCGTAGTGGATGAGTACCAGGATACGAACCGAATCCAGGGGGACATCCTGGACCTTCTGGCGGAGCGGCATGGAAACATCATGGTGGTGGGAGATGATTCTCAATCCATCTATTCTTTCCGGGGAGCGAATTTTTCCAACATTTTAACTTTCCCGGAGCGTCACCCGGCGGCGAAAGTATACAAGCTGGAGATTAACTACCGATCTACACCTCAGATCCTGCATCTGGCCAATGCCAGCATTGTGCACAACAGGTACCAGTTCCCGAAACAGTTGCAGACCGTGCGCCCCGGGGGGTCCATTCCTTCCTTGGCCCGGGCTGAGGACGTCATGGAACAGGCCTCTTTCGTGGCCCAGAAAGTGGCCGAGGTCCGCGATCGGGGAGTTCCACTTTCGGAGATTGCTGTGCTCTACCGCGCCCATTATCACTCTATGGAATTGCAGATGGAGCTGACCCGGCGGGGAATTCCCTTCGAGGTGCGGTCAGGTCTGCGATTCTTCGAACAGGCCCACATCAAAGACGTCAGCGCCTATTTGAAAATCATCGGCAACCCGCTGGACGAACTGGCCTGGAAGCGCGTTCTGTTGCTCTATCCGCAGATCGGAGGAGCTACGGCGAAAAGAGTTTGGCGGATGATTTCTTCCGGCGCCTCAGATCCTTTGACGGCTGTGGATGCCAAAGAGGTTCTGCAGAGCATTCCCGGGCGGGCTCGGGAGAGCTGGCGGCTATTCACTCGAACGCTGGCCAGGCTCCGCCAGCCGCAGATCACCTCCGCTCCCGGGCAGATGATTGAGCTGGTCATGAAGGAAGGGTACGAAGCCTACCTCCAGTCCAGGTATCCCAACTATGAATCACGAACCGATGACCTGCGGCAGCTCGCCGCTTTCGCCCAGCGATATTCATCCTGTCAGGATTTCCTGAGTGAACTATCCCTCCTGAGCTCCATCGGCGGGGAGACCGCCGCGGGCTGGGGAGGAGATGACCATGGGACTTTAAAGCTCAGTTCCGTACACCAGGCGAAGGGGTTGGAGTGGGCCGTGGTCTTCATCATCTGGCTGGTCGAGGGGCGATTCCCCTCCATGCGGACCCTCGCGGACTCGGGCGGAGAAGGAGAAGAAGAGGAGCGCAGGTTATTCTACGTGGCCGTGACCCGCGCAAAAGATGAGCTTTATCTATGCTACCCCGGGTTGGCGCCAGACCGCGGGGGGAAGGAGATGATCATGCGCCCCTCGCGGTTTATCTCGGAACTCTCGGCGAAGACCTATGAACGGATGGACCTAAGAGAATAAAAATTTTCTCCGAAAGTTTTATGAAGGGATAATCCCGACCCAGACTTTCCGAGAACGCGGGCCATCGAACTCGCAAAAATAAACACCCTGCCAGGTTCCCAGGGCCAGCCGCCCTCCTTCGATGAAGAGAGTCTGGGAAGTGCCTACCAGGGTGGATTTAATATGGGCGGCGGCATTCCCCTCGGCATGCTGGTAGGGACCAGCGAAAGGAATGAGCCGGTTGACCTCCGAAAGAATGTCCCGCTGGACGCTGGGGTCGGCGTTCTCGTTGATCGTTACGGCAGCTGTGGTGTGGGGAACAAAGAGGGCCAGGAGGCCTCTCTGCACCTTGCTCTCCTTAACGAGCTGCCGCACTTTGGCGGTGATGTCCACCATTTCCGTTCGGCTGTGGGTTTGAACGGTGAGCTCATGGTAACTCATGCGGGGCTCCTGTATGAAAGATAAAGCCCATTTTACATTTTTGGGGCTCGGTTGTCTAATGGGCGACGGCCTGCTTCCTGGGTGCCAACCTCGATGACCCCGGAAGGGAACCTGCCGCTGATTTTAGCATCGTCCTCTCCCCGGCGGAAGGAACTCTTGAGGCTTGCTGGCGTGCGGTTCAAAACCATTCCCAGCCGGGCCGATGAAAGATTCCTCGAGGGGGAATCGCCGGAAGAACATGTCATCAGGTTGGCCAGAGCGAAAGCCATGGATGTGGCCGGGCGGCATCGGGGCCGCTGGGTCTTGGCCGCAGACACGGTTGTGGTCATCAATGGAGAGGTTCTGGGAAAGCCCAGGACCCGCAAAGAGGCGGAGGAAATGCTAAGAAAGCTCAGCCAGCGGGAGCATCGAGTGATCACGGGTTATTGCATATTGAAGACCTCTTCCCCAGAGAAGCGAGAAGGAATCGTGACCTCGCGGGTGAAGTTCAAGGCCCTCTCTTCGGAGGAGGTCCAGCGGTACCTGGACACCGGTGAGCCCTTCGATAAAGCGGGCGGGTATGCGGTCCAGAGTAGGGCCGCTTTCATGGTGAAGGAGGTCTACGGGTCTTACACCAACGTGGTGGGGCTGCCGCTCTGCGAGGTGGTCGAAGCTCTGCGGGAATTGGCAGCGGTAGATCTTTTTCGGTAAATTCTCATTTTTTGCCAGAGAGGACGCAGAGACCGCAGAGAATAATTAAATAAATCCTAAATTGAGCGATTCTACAATTGAAGCATTTAAGATTGTCATTCCCGCGGAAGCGGGAATCCAGAAAATAAGCCAAGAGACTGGATTCCTGTTTTCACAGGAATGACATGGTTCTATTTCACTCATTGGGTGGATACCTGATGTGATTTGGAGGGGTTTGGGCTCAATGTTTTTCTTCATTTTGGTCCAAAGAATCGCTCAAATTAGGTAAATGAAATGCATTGAAAAAATAGATGATATCTTCAGCCGCTATGGTTCATTGTATTTGTGGTTCTTCTCCCAAAAGTGTACTGAAGGAAAAGGGTTAAAATATCATTTCCTTCGTATTCATCGGAAAAGTCGATGAAGGCCATAGCCAGAGCAGATCTCCCTCCCCATTGATGGGGGAGGGTTGGGGTGGGGGTGAATAAGGAATCAATTTCCCCCTCCCCTTTATCCCCTCCCGCCAGGGGAGGGGAGGATCACGGTTAAGCCTATTCTCAGGCAACATATCGTCATTACTTAGATTATTTAAGTGCGCACTTTTGGGAGAAGAGTCGTATTTGTTATGACTCTGTGTTCTCGGTGATCTCTGTGGCCAAAATAAAAAAAAAGGAAAAATAGTGTCGGAAATTTCTGAAAATTTAGCTCGCGTCAGGGAACGCATCGAGGCGGCGGCACGGCGGGCCGGGAGAAATCCGGAGAAAGTCCGCCTGGTAGCTGTGAGCAAAACAGTGGAAGGGGAACGCCTGCGCCAGGGGATCGAAGCGGGAGTGAAGATTCTGGGGGAGAATTATGTGCAGGAGGCTCAGAAGAAGATTGAAGTCCTGGGCCACGGCGTAGCCTGGCACTTCATCGGGCACCTGCAAACGAATAAAGCGAGATACGCCGTCCGCCTTTTCGATATGATTCATTCCGTGGATAGCCTGGGCTTAGCTCAGGAGTTGAACAGGCGATCCCAGCAGCAAGGGAAAGTCTTGCCAGTCCTGCTTCAGGTCAACCTCAGCGAGGAAGATTCCAAGTTTGGGGCCCGGGGGAGCGAGATCCTGGAAATGGCTGAGAAGCTTTCAACGATGCCGGGGATCTCCGTCAGGGGGCTGATGACCATGCCCCCTTATTTTGAGGATGCGGAAGCATCCCGGACCTATTATGCGGGTCTGAGAAAGTTGAGTGAATGCCTGGGGCAGCAGAAACTCCCCAGAATCTCGATGGAAGAGCTCTCCATGGGAATGTCCAATGACTTTGAGGTGGCCATCGAGGAAGGAGCGACGCTGGTGCGGGTGGGAACGGCGATCTTCGGCCCCCGACCATGAAGGGGGACCTTTTAAATTATCTTGCCCGCTCTTTTTTTCGATGATAAATTATGATGGTCTCGTAAAAAGTCAAAATTCCCTCCTTTTGTCATTCCCGCGAAAGCGGGAATCCAGTAAAATCAATAGATTCTGGACTCCTGCTTTCGCAGGAGTGACGGTTTCGAGACTTTTTACGAGACCATCAATTATCAAGCAAGAAAAGTTTGCAGCGAGGAGGGTTATGCCAGTCAGCAAAGATCAAGTCATCCGGGAGGTGGCCAAGAAGGTGGGTCCTTCCATCACCGTGGATGCGAAGCTGGAGAGAGGCATGTGGCGAGTGACCCTAAGCAAAGAAGGGAAAGCCTCGGTTTTTGACTTCAAGAGAGGGTTTATGGAAGATTATTTTAACAAGGGAGAGTACCAGCAAGAGATGGCCTTCGAGGGCCGGATCAATAAGGCCCTGCGGGAGCTGAAATAAAAAAGGTTGCCGGCTAAAGCCGGCAACCTTTTTTATTTCCTGGTGGAGCTGAGGGGGATCGAACCCCTGACCTCATGAATGCCATTCATGCGCGCTCCCAGCTGCGCTACAGCCCCATAAATTTGTCAAGCGATTAGATTTATTAAAAAAGGTAGCATACGTTTTAATTTTCTGTCAACTATTTTTTCTTGACAGGGTTGCCACCGGCCATTATAATTTTTCCAGTTTTTCTGCTCTTTCCCATCTTCCCTTCGATGTGCCGGCGTGGTGGAACTGGTAGACGCGCGGGACTCAAAATCCCGTGTTCCACGGGAACGTGTCGGTTCAACTCCGACCGCCGGCACCATATATATCAAGCCTTTCGGCGCCGTCATCCTCTGGAATATAGAATTATCAAGCCTTTCCATCCTTCAAACCCTTGTCTATCAATGAATAGCGAGCCTGTCCTCCAGTCGGCTTTTTGAAATATTTTTTTAGATATCACTTTTGTAAATTGAGTCCCGAAGGCCAACGAGATGAATAATCATTTCATCTGAAGCTTCATCATAAGTATAAATAATTCGATATTTACCTACTCGTCGCTTGAAAAAACCACTTAGATCACCACTTAAAGGGACGTGTCTGATGATCATGCGATTAACCCATAGCCAATCAATCTTTCTCATTAAACGTCCTCTTTCGTGGGAGGGGATATCTTCAAAGGCATCAGGATTGAATTGAAGGGCCATGGATTCCTTAAAGATTTAACTTTTTGCGGATTTCGGCGGGCGAAACGAAAAAATTACGTGGTAGCCTGGATGATCTTAATAATCTCTCTTTGATCTCTGGTCTCAATTCAAGAGCTTCATCCGGATCAGGCAAATTCTCTTCAAGCTCTTCTATTAAGGCGTTGAGCCGAGTTATTTCTATCCTTAAATGGGGGATTTCAGCGAGGCTGGTAGTTCGTGCCATAATAATATAATTATATTGATCCGCTGGAAAATCGTCTTGATCTTGAAAGGGACCAGAATATGCCGCCTCAGCGGGTTCTTCAAGTCTTTGGAATTCTACACTAAATAAGGGTTCATGTAGGGTGATTGTTACTGGCTCGGGGCCAACATTCAAAAGATTCATGGTTAATCGGCCCCTAAACCCTGGGTCAAGTTGCAATCCTCCAAAAGCATTTATTCCTCGCCTTGCAAATGTGGATCGGATTCCAAATCTACCACATATATCCAGAGGAAGTTTTAGTTTTTCCAAGGATAATACACCAACCATTTGGCCAGACTGAATCTCATAACTGGGATTCTTTTCGGTTAAATCAATCACTATCCCAAGTTTTTCGGAACTAAGGGGACTGGCGAGAATTTTGGGGCCAAGAAGAAGATCATATGAAGCAGGTTGAATTAATTTAGGATTAAATGGTTCGATCTTTAAGGTTCCATCCCCCACCAGCTCAGCAATTTTTTTCCCGGATAGAGTGCTCATTTTTCCCCCCCTTTTAATTTTTAGAAGGGTTATGAATTAATTCATCTTTTGTGTAGTGTGTGCGTTAAATTTTACAATTTTATAGTAGATTATGTCAAGACGAATCTTTCACCATTTGGAATTCCGCCGTAAGGATGGCAGGAGGGGCTGGGAGGAGGAGTTTTGAAAGGTTTGAAAGAAAGGGCGGCCTTCTTGTGAGATTAAAGGAAGATCAGTTAGTCTTATTCCGGAGATCTGAGAAGAAGGAAGGGGAAGAAAGTAGGGTGCCCTGGGGCTTAAGGAAAAATTATCCCTTGGGCGTTCCGGAGACGAAAGTCGCCCGTTTATTCAATCTCTCTCTGGAACCGTTTGATCTTCAGTCGATACAACTCCTTGGGAGTCATATCGATAAGGTAGAACAATTCTTCTA
>Ga0315280_10009544_pt1 | contig 12411 bp, 14 predicted proteins | sample YL17G06_40_MG_FD_203697 | JGI IMG/M metagenome (GOLD analysis project Ga0315280, IMG submission 203697) | Sediment microbial communities from Yellowstone Lake, YNP, Wyoming, USA - YL17G06_40 | ecosystem: Environmental > Aquatic > Freshwater > Lake > Sediment | place: USA: Wyoming | collected... | reverse complement strand
CCGCTATGCCAAAGAAATTATCTAAAAAAAAGAAAAAAATACCTAGACTACGACCCACCCACCACCCTCCCGCCAAAGGGCGGGCCCCTAAAAGGAAAAAAGTCGTCCTAAAAAGACTACGACCAACCCACCACCGTCCCGCCAAAAGGCGGGCCCCTAAGAGAAAATTTAAATTAAAGCCTGGCCGGCCTAAAAAAGTTTTTCTCCAAGACCAGCTTCAACAGTTAATTGCCAAGGGGAAAGCAAGGGGTTTTGTTACACCCTCAGAGATTTTGTATTTTTTCCCGGAAGTGGAAAAAGATATTAAGGGTTTGGAAAAACTTTATGAAAATTTAGAAAAAAGTGGGATTGAAATCAAAGAGGCAAAAGAACTCTTAGAGATAGAAGAGGAGAAGAAAGGTGAAGCTATCCAAGCAAAAATTGATTCGGTTCAAATGTATTTGAAAGAAATAGGTCAAACTCCCTTTTTAACCGCCGACGGAGAAAAAGAATTAGCAAAAAGAATTGAAAAGGGAGACAAGGAGGCAAAGAAAAAACTGGCCCAGGCTAATCTTCGTTTGGTAGTTTCAATTGCCAAAAGATATATTGGTAGAAGTCCAAATTTAACTCTTTTAGATTTAATTCAAGAAGGAAATCTCGGTCTCTTTCGGGCAGTTGAAAAATTTGATTGGAGAAGGGGATATAAATTTTCTACTTATGCTACCTGGTGGATCAGGCAAGCAATTTCTCGGGCCTTAGCTGACCAGGCAAGAACAATTAGAATCCCAGTTCATATGGTTGAAACTCTTTCAAAATATAATCAAGCCAGGAGGCGACTTTTACAGGATTTGGGCCGGGAACCCTTGCCGGAAGAAATTGCCGCTGAAATGGGAGTAGAAGTTAATAAAGTCTATCATCTAATGAGAATTTCTCAGGAAGCTGTCTCTTTGGAAACCCCAATCGGTGAGGATGAGGAAGATTCGATTTTGGCCGAATTTATTGAGGACGAAAAAACAGTTCCACCTTCTTTGGAAGCAGCCAGAACTTTACTCAGAGAAAGATTAAAAGAAATTTTGATTGATTTAACTCCCAGAGAGCAAAAAATTTTGGAAATGAGATTTGGCTTAGAAGATGGTATCACTCATACTCTTGAAGAGGTGGGTAACGAATTTGGCGTCACCAGAGAAAGAATCCGTCAAATCGAAGCCAAGTCATTAGAGAGAATTAGAGAACACCACGGTCTGAAAAAGTTGAAAGGCTATTAAAAATATTATATAATCAATTGTATTCCGGGATAGTTCAGCGGTAGAACGGCGCCCTGTTAAGGCGAGAGTCGGGGGTTCGAATCCCTCTCCCGGAGCCATGATTATAAGAGAAAAAACTTCTCTCGATTCTCTTGGTTCTTTTGTAAAGATAGTTGTAGATATAGAGCGAGAAATTATTTCGGCTAACTGTGAACTTCATATCGATTGCGCTGAAGAGCTCATGGCAGACGGCTCTTTATACGCTAATTTATGGGGAGCCAATATATATCCAAAGGATAAAAAAATTGATTTTATTTCCTTAATGAATATTCGGCCGGCGGATAAAAATCGTTCAATGGATATTAAAGACCCGGTTATCAAAAAAAGAGTTGAGGATATTATTAAAAAATTGCTTTTTTAATGGAGTTAGAACGCTGGAAAAAATTTACTAAACAACAACAGTTACTTACGATTAGTTCTGAATTTATGAGAGCCAAAAATTGGCAGGGAAAGGACCGGGAGAAGTTTCTTTCAGCTCTTGAACGAGCTCTAGAATTAATTGATTTTACTCTTTCTGATGAGAAATGGAGGAGCAACCTTCCGATGTTGCTGGGATTGCGGGACGAGGTAGCAAAGTTTTATACCTCAAAGCGTACAGACGATATCTTGCTTCTTTATAATTCCCTTTAGATAAAGCGAGCTGTAGAATTAAATTAAACCGCCCATCGCCGGGCAGTTTTTTATTTTTGTCGAAAGGCTCGCCCTGAGCTTGCCGAAGGGCTCCCTCGCCCTATTTTACCTGCCCCGTAGCGAAATTTATTCGTAAATTTCTGCTTTGGGGTATTCAAAAATGGGGTTTTTGAAAAATGGAAATTTTTGTTATAATAAATGAAGAATAAAAATGAACAAGAACTATAATCAAAAATATTTAGAATTTGCCTCAAATATCCACTTTTTTGAATTTATCCAAAAGGAGTTTCAAGAACCTCATTTTAAAGTTGAAAAATATTTGAGAGAGATAAAAGAATTATCATCAAAGGATTCGTGGACAGTTAAAGAATTGGCAGAATTTTTGAGAGACAATCCGAAGTCTTATGAGATTTTTGAGGAGATATTTCAATTAGCTAGATTTACAAATACGCAGTTAATTCACTTCTTTTTTGATACAGAAATACTAAATAGTACAGATAAAGAAAAACTAATTAATTACCTTAAAGAAAATTTAGTCAACGATACACTTTTCCTTACAGTTTTTATAGATTTATTCAAAAGGAACGAGTTTGAACAATTAAAGTTTAAAACAGAATTTAATAATAAAGATACCTTAATTGCCTTCATTGGTTCTAATAAAACCGAGGAATCTAAGAATTTTTTGATTATGTTGTTTAAGATAACGGTGATTAAGTATATAGAGATTGCTGTTCAGAGAAATCAAGTGGTTCACGACCGACTAGTTAATAAAAATTTTATTGATGTTTCTACAAGAATAACTAAATACATCATTAACAATTTAAATCTGAATGAAATACTTAAAGGAATAGAGATAAAAGAATTTCTAGGAGCGAAAAGAATTCCCATAGATACAAAATCAATTCACGGAAATTTTGGAAAAATAAAAATATCTTCCATTTTAAAAAAGCATGACTTTGTTGATGGAAATAAACTATTTAATGAAAATAATATTAAAACTTTATCGCATGATTTAAACAGCGCATCAAAATTAAGAGAGCTAAAACAGAAGTTTGTTTTTGTAACTGAAAAGTATATTGAAGGTATAAATAAAAGGAAGGACGGAAGGCCTAAGTTGTTTGACTTTATCTTGATTTATGATTTGAAGCCAAAAATCTTAATTGAAACTAATTTTTATTCCACCGCTGGAACAAAAATAGGTATAAATCAAGGGGAATATATAGATTTAAATGAAGATATGAGAAATAAATTTAAACAGTTTATATTTGTGTGGATAACCGATGGGAATTATTGGCTTTCTTCTGATGGTAAAAATAGATTATTGAATCTATATAGTTATTTCGGAGATAACATTTTGAATTACAATTTATTTGATAAGAAATTAGAGGACATAAAACAGTCATTAAAAATATAATTTTTATGAAAGAAATTACCCAAAAAGATTACGAAAAATGGATTAAGAAATGCAAGGAGGTTATAGTTGAGGATACGAAAATTTTTCTTGTTGGTAGAAAAGAAGGAATTAAGAAATTACAGCCAGAGAAATTCGAGCTTCAAACTACAAGTGTATGGTCTTTTCCAAAAAGAGGGAATTGGGCAACCCACAAAGGAGATTTTCGAGGTAATTGGGCGCCAGAGATAGCCCGAAATATCATCTTAAGATATTCGAAAGAAGGCGATACAGTTTTAGATCAGATGGTAGGAGGCGGTACAACTTTAATCGAGTGCAAACTAACTGGAAGAAATGGTATTGGAATTGATATAAATCCCGATGCGATAATGCTAACAAGAGATAGGCTTAATTTTAATTTTGAAACTCCTACTACTCAAAGGACATTTATTGGTGATGCACGAAACCTCGACCGGTTAAGAGATAATTCTATTGATTTAATTGCTACTCATCCGCCATACGCGAATATAATAAATTATTCTAAAAATTCCAAAAAGCATATTGATGGTGATTTGTCTTATGTGAAAAATATAAAGGAATTTGCTGAAGAAATGAAAAAAGTGGCGAAAGAATCATTCAGGGTCTTAAAACCCGGAAAATATTGCGCAATTTTAATAGGTGATACAAGGCGGTATAAACATTATGTCCCAATTAGTGCCAGAGTGTTACAATCCTTTTTAGAAACTGGTTTTATCCTAAAAGAAGACATAATAAAAAAACAATGGCAATGTAAAACTACTGGTTTTTGGACAAACAAATCAAAAGAAAACAACTTTTTATTAATAATGCATGAGCATTTATTTGTCTTTAGAAAGCCCGAGGAAGGGGAGAGGTTAGAGAAATTTCGAGAAAGTGTGATTTTATAACTCCTAAATCTTTTATAAAAATAGTTTCTACTTCCAACCCTCTATATAAAAAATGAACACAATAGTTCATCAATCATTTATAGAACAGTTTCTTTTTTTAACGGATTTTTGGGAAATAATTTAGTCAAAATCATTGATTTTAACCGCTCCTTAAAATCTACTGGTTTCACAAAGGAAGATTCATGAATAATCAAAAATTCACAAAAAATATAATTCCAATAGAAATTGAACTTGGTTTTGTCCGCATCCCTAATCGTTATAAGAATTTATTTCCTAATACTAACTCAAAGATCAAAGTTTACTTGAGCGACACAGGAAAAGCACTGGAGGTTGGGTATAATTCTAAGCATCAAAGAATTTTTGGGTTAGTAAGATTCTTCCGGTCCGCAGAAACAGAACCAAGAGATATTTTAGAGATCGAAAAGATAAATGACAAGAAATTCCGGTTAACATTAAAGAAACTAAAACCCCAGGAGAAAGAACAATTAGAACTTACTTCAGAGGAGGCGAAGGAGATTATTGACTTTTCTAATTTATCTGCAAGAGTGAAGGGGAATATTATCGAAGATAGAATCAAGGATTTAATAATGCTTCATGGACAAGGTTTATTAAATGTTTATAAACCCGCAGCTGATATTGAAGGAATAGATTTAATAGTTGTCAAAAAAGGCGTTTATCAACCATTATTTCTTCAAATTAAAGGGAGATATAATTTAAGAGGCAGAAATAATTTACAGATAGGAATAAGAAAGAAATCTTTTAATCCTCACCATACTCTTTTTGTGGTGGGTGCTTACTTTAATCCGAAAAAGATGGATATAGATGATTATTTAGTCTTTGTTCCCTCAGAAATATTTATAAAAAAAGCTAACATTATCAGGAGAAATACTGATAAGGCTTTGTATGTTCTAAATACACCCTTGTTGCCGGGGCGTGATAATAAGTTTTCCAAGTTTGTTATTAAAAAAGAGAATTTAGTGAACAAGATTTTTGAAAAGTTTAATGAAATTGAAAAGTATTTGAAATAAAATAGTTAACATTTAGCCCGAAGTCGAAGAAAATTTTAATTAAACAAAAGCCCATCGCTGGGCAGTTTTTATTTCTTGAGCTTTTAAGAAAATCGGGCTATCGTGAAAGTAGAGAAACTTATCTATGAAAGAAAAAAATGAAAAATTATCAGCGGAAGAGCTACTAAAATGGGCAAGAAAGGAAAAAAAGGAAAAAGAGGAAAAAGAAGAAAAAGAAGAAAAAGAAGAAAAAGAATTATTAGTATGGGCTATACACACACGAGCCGAACAAGCCATACAAAAACTATCTGAAATGGGAGCATTGGATGAAGCAATTAGGGCATCCGAAGAAATATTAGAAGAAATGGAAAAAGCATTACGGTGCAATGTTGAATATCCGTCTGATGAACAAAGGTATCAGTTAATCCTTACGAGTATAGAAGGAAAAAAGGGTTGGTTTTTTAATCTTTACAGGAAATATATTAGACACAAACTGAAGGAAAGTATCAATAGACCACCAAAGCAATTAAGCAAAGTTGCTCGCGAACGTTTAGAAAAAGTAGTAGGGATAAAGAAAATGGATGTTGCTTTTTTAAAAGAGCATAAAACTAAATAAACCTATGCAAGAAAAAATTAAGAAAATATACTTATGAAAATAATTACAGAATTAAATAACAAGATGTGGTATAGATTTTTAAAAGTGATTTATGTTTTAATCTTCATTCCTATTTTTATTCTGGCTTTTTTCGCTGGTTATATGTCTACCGAACCAAAGTTCGATAATGAAAAATCTTATATTAAATGCGATAATGGCAAAGAACTTAAACTCAGTGAAAACAATATAAGTTTATATAGCAACTATATTGGGAGTTATGATGACAAACTAATAAGACTACTATGCACAAAAGATGTTCGTGATGAATTGGTTAAGAAATATGGAAAGATAGATGTTGGCACAACACTCACTCAAGACGAATTTAATAGACTTTATGAAAATAATTATAATTTAGTTCCATTTTATACAGAAAGAAGTTGGACTAAAGCAATAGGAATTTCATTCTTATGGATAATAGTAGCAACCTTCTTTTTCGAGTTAATAAGAAGAACTTTTTACTATATTGTTTTAGGAAGTTTTAGACCTCCAAAATAACTCAATGAAAGAAAAAATTAAGAAAAAGAGAAACAAGGCCCCGAAGCAAAAAGATATAGTTGAAGTTGTAAATCAGATAGTTGATGAGGTAAATCGAATACTTAGAGATAAGGAAAAAGAAAAGTATTTTTATGGATTAACGTTGCTTTATAGTTTTACTGAAAATTTACTAAGACATATGTCTTTTATTGATACGATATGGAAGCAATCAGAGGAAGGAGAAATCAGTGATGAATTAATTGAGGAATTCCGGGATTATTATTTTGATAAACTAAACTTTTATGGAATCATAGAAAAAGTATACGATAAAAAATTAATAAAAAAGAGTTTGAAAGTGAAACTACAAGAATTGCGAAAACAAAGAAATGATTTTATTCATCAATGTTGGTTATATGTACAGCGGAATGATGGACGATACCTGAGAAAAGAACTGATCGGAGTTGTTGATATTGTCAATTCTTTGGTAGAGAGATTTAACAGGATGGCGGAGGAAACAGGGGTTTTAGATTTATATCACCCTTCGGATTTAACGAAACAGGAGTGGATCGTAAAAGGATAAAAGAAATTTCGAGTTTTTTACAGATGTGGAGCTAATTTCAAATTTCAAAAAGTCCATCGCTGGGCAGTTTTTTATTTCCGCCCGAGAGTTTTTCTCTCGGGGTTTTAAATTTCACCGCCAGATTGGACTTGACAAAGAATTTTTATTATGCTATACTGTGAGTACAATAGAATAGGAGGGATTGAATTGAAAATAGAAACAACCAGCTCTTTCATAAGGATGGTTGGTTGGAAGGACGCTGCAAGTTCTATTAAAGGATTTCTGGCGAAGCACATAAAAGCTACGTATCTGGAATTAGCTCAGACAAAAGCATTTCACATATTCAAGGGAGGTCTAAAAATTTGGAAATCTCTAGCTGAAGGAGGAGACTTCATAACAAATATGCTTACATATTTTACCCTGGGCTTATGGGCTGTGGTGACAATCGCCATACCAGTCGCAGACTTTATGAAATGCCTCTTCTTAGGAGAACAATCTACTTACCAGCTATCCGTAGGGTTATTTGGTGCATCAATAACTTCGCTAGTGTTCATGGGATTGATAGCCATTAGAATCTACATTGAGTGGTTCCGCTACTATCGTTCTTTCCACCATCTTTCCTAGACCCGAGCAAGTCATTAAACTGCTCTTTTTTTATTTTTGGAATCAAGAACCCGCTGGACACATTTATGACAAATCATATAATAAAAAGAAGATATAGTATTATTTAAACAAATGCGACTTCCATATATTGAAACTACTCGGGTAGTAATTGTTGGGGCAGGAAAGGTTGGATCTACTACAGCTTTTGCTTTAATGATTCAAGGCATCGCCTCAGAAATTGTTTTGATTGATATTGATAAAAAAAAGTGTGCAGGCGAAGTTTTGGATTTAACGCATGGCATCTCTTTTGTTAAACCAGTGCGTATTTGGGCTGGTGATTATACTGATTGCAAACATGCTGATGTTGTTTGTATTTGTGCTGGCGCAAGACAAAAACCTGGTCAATCCCGTTTAGGTTTACTTAGACCTAACACTAAAATTGTCTCGGAGATTGTAAAGAAAATAGTAAAGAATATTACACGTCATACAAAAAGAGCTATTATTTTAGTAGTTACTAATCCTTTAGATGTAATGACATATGTTGCACTAAAAGTTTCTGGTCTTCCTTCTTACCAAGTCTTCGGTACAGGAACAAATTTAGATTCTTCTCGTTTTCGTTGGTCATTAGCTGAAAAATTTGGCTTAGCTGCTACCAGTATGCATGCTTTTTTAATTGGCGAACATGGTGATACCTCTGTACCAGTATTTTCGCATGCTAATATAATGGGAAAAAATATTGCTAAATTACCCGAATACAATCAGAAGATTACTAAAGAAGTCTATGAGAAGACTAAAAATGCAGCTTATGATATCATTCGTAGAAAGGGAGCGACCTATTACTCTATAGCCTTAAGCGCTGCTGAAATTATTCGTGCTGTTCTCTACGACGAAAACCATGTTTTGCTTGTTTCTTCGCTCTTAACTGGGCAGTATGGGTTGAGAGATGTTTGTTTAAGTTTACCTTCAGTTGTTGGTCGTACAGGTATCAAAAAAATAATAGAAATTGATTTGGTACCCGATGAATTAGAAAAACTAAGAAAATCAGCGAAAGTAATTCAAAAGGAAATTAAAAAAATTAAGTTATAGATAAAAACATCATCCAGTCATTCGGAGAGATAATTTCAAATTCCTATAAACCCCCTTGATTTCTAGCAATTTTTCCTTCATCATCGCCATATAATCTCTATTCTCTAAAATTATAATAAGCTTTGAACTGGGGAGCAAATAATTCCGCCTATTTATTTGGGCGGTTTCTTGGTAGAATAAAAGAACATGAAAACCGCAAAAATTATTTCATTTATAGCTTTTATTTCAAATAGCTATTTATCAGTTTATTCTTTACTTCATTTTTTGAAACTCCGCCCGATATTTAAAGACTTACAGATACCAACACCATTTCCTTGGCCTTTTCTTTTTGCTTTGATATTTTCAATCGGAAGTATTATTTATTGGTTTTATCTTAGAAATAAAGAAAAGAAGGGAGAAAATGTTAAGTTTGCCTTATGGGTGAGTATTGTTTTATTACTAATTCCTATTTTAGTACTGGTTCTAATATCAGCTTTTACTTATACTCAACCAATCTACGAACAATTAGGTAAATAACTCACAAAACATGTTCTAACCCCAAGTAGTAGTCCGCCTGAGGCGGACACTACGGGGCAGGCATCGCGTCCATCAGGGGGAGCCAATAAAAATCGCCCTCTGCTTTTAAGATGGGGCGGTTTTTTGATAGAATAAAGTAATGAAACCGAAGGCAAAAGTCTATATTGATGGAGCGAATATGTTTTATACTCAGATGAAATTAGAATGGTTTTTTGATTGGAAAAAGATAAAAGAATATCTTCAAAAAGAGAGGGATATTTTAGAAATGAGATATTATACCGGAGTTAAACCTAAAGACGAGAAAATGGCTAGTTTTTTAAGATATCTAGATAATGTGGGAATTACTCCCGTAACCAAACCGATAAAAGTAATTAAAATTGATAATAATAACCCCTTGAAAAAACTTCATAATTACTCCGAGATTTATAAATCTAATTGCGACGTAGAAATAACTACAGACGTTCTCCTCGAGAGAAAGGAAATAGATGAAATAATTTTATTTACAGGCGACAGTGATTTTCAATACTTGATTAAGAAATTAAAAGATTTAGGCAAAAAAGTTATTATTTTTTCTTCTCGAAAAACCATTTCTTGGGAGATAAAATTAGAAGCATCAAAATATATCTACTTGGAAGATATTAAAGAAGCAATAATTCGAAAATAAAAAACCGTCTCGGTTTGCACCGAGACGTACTGTAAAACTATTATAATTATAGCAAACCAAGATCTAGTGTCAAGCCCTGTCAAGTTTTGGAAAACCGTCTAGAATTAGCCCATCGCTGGGCAATTTTTATTTAACGAGAGACTTGCTATAATAATTAAAATAAATTAGTTATCCACACTATAACTATTGACAAGCATATAGCATATATGCTATATAAAAGTAGTGTGGCGTTAATTAACGAATTATCACCAAGAATATAAAGTTTATTATTATCAGAATAGCTACACTAAACGAGCTCCAGTTTTAGAATATATCCAGACGGTGCCGATAAAAGATAAGGGGAAGATTGCAGCGCATATAACCTTTCTTCGGGATCATGGTGGACGACTCGATGAACCATATAGTCGCTATATCCGTTCGGGTATTCGGGAATTACGGATAGAATTCGCTCGTAATAGACATCGTATTTTTTATATAACAATCGAAGGAAAGAAAATAATTCTCCTTCACGCATTTCTTAAAAAGACTCCAAGAACTCCGGAACAAGAGATTATTCGGGCCTTAAATAATTTCGAAGATTATAAAATAAATAAAAAACTTATTGAATATGAAAAAGAGATATAAAAAAATTATCTATCCATCTTTCGAGCGCTATTTAGCTCAACAGATTAAGAATAAAGTATTTCGAAGGGCTTATGAAGAAGAAAGCCAGCGCCTTAGAATTGCTTATCGGATTCTTCAATTACGAAAAAAACAAAAACTTAGCCAAAAAGAACTGGCCCAGAAATTAAACACTACCCAAAGTGTTGTCGCCAGAATGGAAGCGGGGCAACAGAATTTTACCACCGACACTCTTCAAAAAATTGCTTCTGCTTTTAAACGGGAGCTTAAAATTGAATTTGTTAAATAGGTTCTAAAATCGTCCGCTAGAGCGAGCCAATAAAAATCGCCAAGAAGGCGGTTTTTTGGTAGAATTGAAAAATGAAAAAGAAAATTTTAATTATTTCAATACTGATTGTCCTGGGGGCGGGAGGATTTTTTGTTTATAAAAACGTCCTTCGCCCTGGACTGGAAAATAGGGATTGTATTTACTCCGGTAAATATGACATTAAGCTTGTTATGCCTACGGCCTTTGGCTTGCTTGAACAGTTCGCATTATTGCCGAACGGTGATATTGTCATGGGAGATAAATCAAATAATCGCATTCTCTTATTTCATAATAGTACATTAGAAACAATCGTATCCGGCGAAATCAACGCATCGGCAGTTGCGGCACTTCCCGATGGCCGCATTGCTTACTTAGAGAATAATGAAGTGTCGCTTTTTAATTACAAAACAAAAGAGAAAGAGCGTTTAGGTAAAATACAAGGTGATCGCTATCTGCAAGCACTGGGGTCTGATAAACAAGGGAATATATATGTGGGAACTTCGGGAGCCGGACTTTTTCAATTTAAGGATGGTAAATTAGATAAACTTGCAGATTCATTGCCATTCTCTGATTTAAATTCCGTTCAGATCACCGATATCGCGGTTGGGCTTGACGGTACAGTGTATGTTGCTGGCTTTGAAAAAGTTTTTGCCGTAGATTCTAATGGAGCCGTTCGGCTTATCGCCGATGGGTTAATTAACGAACCTGTTTGGTTAGAAGTTGGACCAGATGGAATGCTATATATCAATGAGCTAAGTCACGGCTTGCAACGATTTGATCCTAAAACAAAACAACTCAGTCAGTTAAATATAAATTACCAGTTTTATGGAATACTTGCGTTAACAACTAATGAACTTTTTGTACACGACACACGAGGAATTCTTTTTACGCTAAACCTAGAAACCAATGCGGTAAAACCTCTTTATACGAATGCAGGCAATGATTTTGCTTTCGCCGTTGGCTCCGACAACAAAGTATTTTTTGCCACACCATCCCTCGAACCTGTGCTCAAACAACATATGGTGGAGCTTAATAGCGCAGGTGAGCGGATTGAATTAAATAATCTTGAATATGCGGTGATTTTTGCAGCAGATGTTGATAACGAAAACCGCCTTACCCTTCTTACTAACGAGGGTATCGTTCGTCTCAATGACGACGGATTAATAAAAACAGTGCCAATACGTATTGAGGGAAGGGAATTTCCAATGATGAGAAGCTTTGCCGCCGGACAGGGCATATGGTATGTAGCTGCAACGGATTTCAATGAAAAAATCGAAATATTTTCTGTCGATGAATCAGGCGAAACAACATTCCTCCCGATTAGTTTTGCCCGCGACTCTTTTGGAACTGAAGTGTACAAAATTGATGATGCGCGAATAGACGTCGCCCCCGATGGTTCAATTGTGCTAATTATCACAGCCAAAGGTTCTGCCTCACAGGGACCCTATATTCAACGCGTATACCGCGCAGATGCGGATGGATTAAATTTGAAAGAGATTGCACGTCTCGACTCGGGGCGCGTTGCGGGTATGGTGGACATCGCTGTAGGTCCCGACAGCAGCGTCTTTGTGCTAACTATGCGAGGGGAAATACCTAACGTCGGCGGTTCCGATTCGATATATAAGATTGGTAAGGATAATAAAGTTACAGAAGCAGTATCTATCTGTCCTGGTCGAGATCCGGAAAGCAT
>Ga0315280_10009543_pt1 | contig 12412 bp, 9 predicted proteins | sample YL17G06_40_MG_FD_203697 | JGI IMG/M metagenome (GOLD analysis project Ga0315280, IMG submission 203697) | Sediment microbial communities from Yellowstone Lake, YNP, Wyoming, USA - YL17G06_40 | ecosystem: Environmental > Aquatic > Freshwater > Lake > Sediment | place: USA: Wyoming | collected... | reverse complement strand
CCGAAGCCCGCCGCCCCTTCGAGGAAAGCCCCGAAGCTGAACGCGATCAGGAGCAGCTGAATGCGCCGGTCGCTGGCGAGTGCGGCAATCGAGTGCTTGACCGTCTCGAACTGCCCCGTCTTTACCGTGAGGTCATAGATGAAAATGGCATTCAGGACAATCCAACCGATGGGAAAGAGACCGAAGGCGGCTCCGTAGCCCGCGGCCGACGTGGCCAGGAAAGCGGGCATCCCGAACACGCAGACCGCGATCACCCACGCGGAAACCAGGCCCGCCAATGCCGCCCAGTGCGCCTTCACGTGCAGAAATCCCAGGAGCCCCAGCAGGACGATGACCGGCAGCGCGGCGACAGCCGCCGACAAGAAAAGGCTGCCCGCTGGAGTGTACGTCTGATTCCAGACCATGGCACCTCCCCTGCCCCGCTGCCCCCAAGAACCGACGGCGACTGCAGGAAGTCCCTCGCTCGCCGTCGCCGAAGCAAAGAATCAGATTCTCTGCACGTCCCGACTCTCTCGGCGAACGGAGGTCCAACCAGCCCCAAGATCGCGACGACAAGCTCATGTTTTCACGCCTTCTGCAAGCTGATTCCTTTCCCGTCTCCCCCTCTCGCGTCGGTTCCCCACTTTTTGCCTTGGCTGGGGATAACGGTCTCGCGATGAGAATCTTGTTGAATCCTTGGCTGAGTTCCCTTTCAACATCGGCTCGCGAGTCTGGGATTGACGACCGTGAGGGTTCAGGGCCCTCAAGCTCAAATGCCGTTTCAAGGAGGTGTCTGCGTATGCGTATGAAAGCCTTCATTGCGGTTGTGTATTCGTTTGTCGCGTTGTCCCTGGCTTCCGCGGAATCGCTGCCCGTCTACTTCGGAACGTACACCGAGGGCGGGAGCTCCAGCAAAGGGATCTACCGAAGCGCGCTTGATCTTGAGACGGGAAGATTGTCCGATCCGGTTCTTGCGGCCGAGGCCACCAATCCGTCATTCCTCGCGATCCATCCCAGCGGCAAGTTCCTGTATGCCGTCAGCGAGGCGGGCGGCGCGGGTAGCGTCAGTGCCTTCGCGATCGCTTCGGACACGGGCGATCTCAAACTCCTCAACAGGCAACCCTCCCGAGGCGCCGGTCCGTGCTTCGTCAGCATTGATCATGCGGGACGAAATGCGCTCGTTGCCAACTACGGCAGCGGGAGCGCCTCCGTGATTCCGATCCAGGCGGACGGCAGACTCGGTCAGCCAACGGGCTTCGTCCAGCACGAGGGTTCCGGCGCGAACCCCAAGCGTCAGAGCGGGCCTCACGCGCATTCGATCAACGTCAGCCCGGATGACCGTTTTGCCTTCGTCGCCGATCTCGGAATGGACAAGATTATGATTTACCGGCTGGACATCGAGAAGGGGACGATCGTCGCCAACGATCCTCCCTTCGCAACGGTCAAGCCGGGCTCCGGACCGCGGCACTTCGTCTTCCACCCGAGCGGGAAGTTCGCTTACGTCATCAACGAGATGGGCGGGACGGTCACCGCTTTTGCCTATGAGCCGGCTTCGGGCGCACTGACCGAGCTCCAGACCGTCCCGACGCTTCCGAATGGGTTTCATGGGTCCAATGCGTGCGCCGAGATCCGCGTGCATCCGAGCGGGAAGTTCCTTTATGGTTCCAACCGGGGCCACGACAGCATCGTGGTTTACCGGATTGACCCGGCCAAGGGGACGCTGACGTTCGTCGAGCACGAGACCGCCGATATCAAAACGCCGCGGAACTTCAACCTTGACCCGACGGGCAAGTTCTGTCTCGTCGCCAACCAGGACGGCGACAGCGTTGTCGTTTTTCGGATCAACCCGGAAACCGGCGCGCTGGAACCAACAGGAAACAAGATCTCCGTCGGGAGGCCCGTCTGTATCCGGTTTCTTCAACGAAGCAGCGCCCGGTAGGCTTTGAACTGGGGGACAAGCACGAATGGCACTGACTCAGGGCATTGCCGATGTAGCCGCCGACGTGAGGAGGCGGAGGCCATCGGAGATCCGTCAGCCGGTCTTTTTCCGCCTCCTGAATCCGCCATCCGCAATGGGCTCTCCCCCGGCTTATCGCAGCCGAAGCTCGGCCGACAGGTCGCCTTTGCGGATGCGATCGTCCCAGGGCTTGGGATGGGCCCGGTGGGCGGCCAGCGCCTCGGCCTCGATGTCGGATGGGACGGCAACCTTTTCGGACTGGATCCGGAGGCGGTCGGGGGTGATTTCGATCTGACGAAACATCAGGGGCCAGCTATTCAATGCCCCGGCCGCAATCTCGTGCAGGCCCTCGGTGGTGGTGATTCGGACGGTATGTGCGTGGGCCATGAAGACGGCTTTGACCGCGCGCGCCCCCAGGAGCCGCGCCCGCAGCGCTTTGCCGTCTTCGACGTACAAGTCGTAGTCCGGCGACCAGTCGAGAACGTGGTGGATGAAAACGAAAATCCGTCGGTGGGCATGACTTTCGATCGCCTGCTCGAGCCACTCCTGTTGCTCGGCATCCACCCGGCCGTGCATCCGCTCGCACCCACTGTTGAGCAACAGGAGCACATTGTCGCCCAGGACCAGCTCGCCATAAGGGCGCGGCCGCCGGAGCAACCGAAGCAGACCGCACCCGTTGCAGACGGCAACGTCGTGATTGCCGGGAATCCACGTCCAGCGCAGGCCGCTCTGATCGAACAGGGCGGCGGCGCACTCCAGATCGGCCCGTGCCTGCTCGAGGGTCTGGTTGGTACCGTCCACCAGGTCGCCCATCTGGATGACCAGGTGGGGCGGTTGGGGCTGCCGGACGATCTGTGCGAGCGCGGTCTTGAAGATCAATACGGAGCGATGAATCAGCATACTCGAATCGTGCGGGGGCGCCGTCGAGTAGTGAACATCGCCGACGATGGTGAGCCGAAGCGGCTCCGAAGGATGAAGGCTGAAGGCTGAAGGATGAACGGAGTTGGACAGCGGCTTCTTCCCCGTTTTCTCATCGCTCTGTTTCCCCGTCACTCCGTCTTTCTGATTCATCCTTTACCCTTTTCTGGCCAGTTGATCGCTCAGCGGTTGCTTTTCTTATCGGTTCATCTTTCTTTGCTTGTCTTAGACCCTTTCGTCTGGACATCCAGCCATTTTGCGAAGATCTTCTCCCGTGGACGAAGTGGACAACATGGACGGGATGGACTTTTTCCGGCGCACGAGTGGATGTCCACGACTCTCACCGCTTTTTGGTTGCGGCCAGAAGCCGCCTTACGCCTTAGAGCTTTTTCGTTCAGCGTTCCTCGTTTGTTTTTCTTCATCCTTCATCCTTCCGCCTTCGTCCTTTTCTTTTATGTCGCCTGCCGTGTCCGGCCCGTGGCCCACTTGCGCCGTTGTTCGATCTGTTCGCGCATGGTGACGGAGATCGGATAGGTTTCGCCGATGGCTTTCAGCACGGCGGCGGTGTCAATGTCGCGCCCCTGTTCGAACGCGTCGTACATCGCGGAGATCACACATTGTTCGATCTCGGCGCCACTGAACCCCTGGCTGGCGCGGGCGAGCTCGGCGAGGTCGAACGCCTTGGGGGAACGTTTGCGTTTGGCCAGATGGATCGCGAAAATCTCGCGCCGCTCGGCCTCGGTGGGCAGGTCCACGAAAAAGATCTCGTCGAACCGGCCCTTGCGCAGCAGTTCGGGCGGGAGGATTTCGACGTTGTTGGCCGTGGCGATGACGAACACGGGCGCCTGTTTTTCCTGGAGCCAGGTGAGGATGGTCCCAAAGACGCGCGCCGTGGTGCCCGAGTCGCTGAAGGCCGATGACTGCGCGCCCGAAAACCCCTTGTCAATTTCGTCAATCCACAGAATCGCGGGGGCGACCGACTCGGCAATCCGAATTCCCCGCCGCACGTTTTCTTCCGACGTGCCGACGTAGCTCGAGAACACACGCCCCATGTCGAGCCGCAGCAGCGGCAACCGCCACAGGGTCGAAACCGCCTTCGCGCAAAGCGATTTGCCGCAGCCCTGGACGCCCAGGAACAGCACGCCTTTGGGCACGGGCAAGCCGAACTGGCGGGCTTCGCGGCTGAAGGCCAGGCGGCGCTTGACCAGCCACGTCTTGAGCCGCTGAAGGCCGCCCACGCCTTCGAACGTCTCGACGCCGTCCACGTACTCGAGCAGGCCCGACTTGCGAATAATCTGCTTTTTCTCCGAATAAATCAGCGGCGCCTCGCTCTCGGTCAGGCGCTGCGTCATGACCAGGGTCTTGGCGAACACGTTTTCGGCCTCCTGGAGCGTCAGGCCGACCGCCGCCTCGAGGAGTTTCTCCTCGGTGGCGGGCGCCACGTCTATCTGGTAGGAAGGATTGCCGGCGAGCTCCGACTTGATCTGCTGCAACAGGGTCGCCAGGTCTTCGCGCGTAGGAAGCGGAAAATCTATCAGCGTCAGTTCCTTCTCGAGCTCCGGCGGAATCTCGACCACCGGCGAGAGAATGGCCACGGTCGAGTAGGAATTGCGCAGCGCCTGCACGACCTCGCGCAAGCCGCGCACGATCTGCGTCTCTTTCATGTAAGCGTGGAAATCCTTGAACACGAAGATCGAAGGCTCGTTGAATTCCAGGACCTCCTTGAGCGCGAGAATGGGGTCCTTGGTTCCCTTGCGGCCTTCGGGCTTGCGGTCCAGGGCGGCGCGATAGCGCGTGATGCCGTGGCTGACGGACCACTCGTAGACGCGTTTGCCGAGGCGCGTGGCGATCTGGTCGAGCTCGTTGAGAACGCGCACTTCTTCCCAGCTCACGATATAGAGCAGCGGGTAGCGCGCCTTGATCAGAACCTCAATTTCCTCGCGCGGGTTGACGACCCCGCGCGTCCGGGGCGGCGTTTGTGCGGCAGTGGCTTCCATCGTCTCTTCCAACCTTCACTTGAGAACGATTCAATAAGCACATCGCGACGCATTTGTCGAGAACGGATTTTGCTTTTGCCGCCGGGGTGGAGAGCAGCGAGCCGGCGGGGTAGCGACAATGCTCGACTCGGCCCCGCGCGGCACCAAGAACGGGAAAACAGTGGCGTGGCCTTGTGGGATGCGGCTGCTTCACGTTAGGCGAAGGGATCGGGGATTCCTGGACAGAAGAGCGCCGACGAAGACCCCTGCGAGTTGATGGTCAAACAGGCGAATGATCTGTCCCTTCATTCCGCCTTTCCTCCTTACGTTTTTCGACTTTTGCAAGCAGAGCTCTCACCGCGTCCGCCGAAGGATCGAGCCAACGGGTCTCGATAGTAACGGCAAACCACGGCGCGGCGCGCCTGGTGCGGCCGCGGAGCTTGACGGCGTCTTTTTCGGTGGTGAGGAGACAGCGCGCGCCGGTCTTCTGCGCCTGGATTTCGAGATAGCGGATCACCAGGTCGGGATAAATGAAGTGGTCGGGATAGAAGAAGCGTTTTTCGATCCGACAGCCGAGCGCGAGCGCGGTGTGCTCGAACCCCTCGGGCGAAGCGATGCCGCACACCAGAATGACGGGCTGTCCGGAAAGCGATGCCGTGCTCACGGTCGAGCCGTCGCCGAGGCGCTTGAGCTCGCGCGGCTGAAAGTCCACGTGCCAGACGGCGATTGAAGGATTTGCGGCGCGCACCAGAGCCGTCACCCGGTCACGGCGGATTTGGTTGCGCGCCTTGGCGATGACGGCGATGTGCGCGCGCCGCAGCGCCCCGAACCCCTCGCGCAGATTGCCCCACGGCAGGAGGTGATTGAGCGAGTCGGGCTGGCTCGCGTCGAGGACGACGACGTCGAGATCGCGTTCGAGCGCCCAATGCTGAAAGCCGTCGTCCATGACCACCACATCGCAGGCGAATTCCTCGACGGCGATGCGCGCCGATGCCGCGCGGTCGGCTCCGACGAGGATGTGCGCGCCTGGAAGTTTCTCGGTCATGAGGAAAGGTTCGTCGCCGATTTCGCTGGGCGAGACGTGCGTTGAGATGGGCGACCTGGAGTCTCGTGCCCTGACAGCCCGCGCCACCTTGGCGCTGCGCCGATAGCCGCGCGTCAAAACGCCGACCGTGCGCCCGGCCTCTTGAAGCATTTTGACAATCGCGATCACCAGCGGCGTCTTGCCCGTCCCGCCCATCGAAAGATTCCCGACGCAGATGACCGGCACCGGCGGCCGATAGGCGTGTTTGATCCCCGCCGCATAAAGGCCCTTGTGCAGTTGCAGCCCCGCCGCGTAGAGCGGCGTTGCCGTCACGCGAACCGGCCAGAGCAAACGCCAGAGAATGTTCTGTGGCCGAATCATAGCGAAGGATGAAGGATGAAGGATGAAAGAGAAACGCTGAACGCTGAACGAAAAAAGAGAAGCAAAGGATGAAGCAAAAGCGAATGATGAATGATGAATGATGAATGATGAACGGAAGAACAAAGAAGCGGCACAAGACAAGGCGGCTCCATGGTGTTGTTGCGGCCAGCTTTTGGCTTCAGTTCATCCTTCATCCTTCATCCTTCATCCTTCAGATTTGCCACTTTCCATTCTTATACGCAAGCCGCCCGTCCACGTGGATTTCGCCGGCTTTGCGCAGGTCGCAGATCATGTCCCAGTGGAGCGACGACTTGTTCTTGCTGCCGGTTTCGGGATAGGCGGCGCCGAGGGCCAGGTGACACGTCCCGCCGATTTTCTCGTCAAACAGGATGTCCTTGGTGAAGCGCTGAATGTCGTTGTTGAGGCCGAAAGCGAATTCGCCGAGCCGGCGCGACCCCTCGTCGAGATCGAGCATCTTGTGGAGAAACTCCTCGTTCTTCTTGGCTGAAGCCTGAACCACGCGACCCTTCTCGAAAACCAGACGGACGCCTTCGACTTCGCGCCCGCCGTGGCAAGCCGGAAAGGGAAAGAACACCTTGCCCCTGGCGGCGTTCTCGACCGGCCCGGTGAAGACTTCGCCGTCGGGCATATTCTCGGTGCCGCAGCAGTTCTCCCATTTTCGTCCGGCCACCGAGACCGTGAGATCGGTTTCGGGCGCAACGATGCGAACGGTTTTCTTTCCCGTGAGGAATCGGACAATCTTGCGCTGGCGGCGCTCGACCTCTTTCCACGCCGCAACCGGATCGGGCCGGTCGCATTTGCACGCGCGAAAGAAAAAGTCGGTGTACTCGTCGAGCGACATGTCGGCGTCCTGGGCCATGCCGTGCGTGGGATAGATCGTCCCGACCCAGCGCAGCTTCTTCCTGGCGGCGCGTTGCATGAACAGTTCGCGCAGGGGGCGGACGGCGCGCGACCGCACCTGCTCGCGCGATGGGTTCACGCTCGTCAGCGCGCGCGAGTTCTCATCGCCCCAAATCTGAAACACGCACTGGGTCTGCTTGACGTCCTCGATCATCGTGGGGCGATAGTATTGGAGCTGGCGATCGTTGCCCCGGCGAAGAAGGATTTCGTAAAGCGAAGGAAGCGCCACCTCGGCACGCACGAGCGCACCGCGCGCCAGGCACTCGCGATAGACGGCCTCGATCAGCGGGGCGGCAAAGGGCGCGCCCTGGATGGCCACGACGTCGCCGCGCCGCACGCGGTTGGAATAATGGACCAACAGTTTTGCCAGACGTTCCACTCGAGTATCCATCGTGCATTCCCTCGCGTAGGACAGGTTGGCAACCTGTCGCCTTCCAACGGGCGTGGAAAGTACCTGACCTCGGGTCGTAGAGTCTGGAGTTCCTGCTTTGGCGGGCGACGCTTCCCGCACATGCCTCCTGAAGGAGGTACTACGAACTTCTTTCCCGTTCAGCGAGACAGGTTGCCAACCTGTCCTACGCGCTCGTCAAGGATTTTCATTGCGGCGGTCGGTCGCGGCGCTGAAAATCCAACTCACGGGGAAAGGCCACGAAAGGCGGAGCGAACGATGAGTTTCACGAATCTCACCCTTGCCCACGGGGGCGGCGGATTTCGCACCGAGCGGCTTTTGCGCGATGTCGTTTTCCCGATTCTGCGTCCGGGCAAAGCGACCGCGATGGACGACAGCGCCATTCTCACCGCCGACGCCGTGGGGCGACTGGCCTTCACGACCGATTCGTTCATCGTCGCGCCGCTGTTCTTTCCCGGCGGCGACATCGGGCGGCTGGCCGTCGCCGGAACGGTCAACGATCTTGCGGTCGTGGGGGCCAAGCCGCTCTGGTTCAGCCTGGGACTGATCCTCGAAGAGGGGCTTTCGCTCGAAACACTCAAGGCCATCTGCGAATCCATCCGCGCCACCGCCGAAGAGGCCGGGGTCGAGATCGTCACCGGCGATACCAAGGTGGTCGAGCGCGGCAAGGGCGACGGCTGCTACATCAACACGGCGGGGATCGGGCGGCTTCTCCTGGAACCGCCGCCCTCGCTGGCCGGCGCGCGACCGGGCGATGCGGTCATCCTCACGGGCTCGCTGGGCGACCATGGCGCGGCGGTGGTGGCGCGGCGCGAATCGCTGGCGCTCGACTCGCCCGTGCGGAGCGACGTGGCCCCGCTGGGCAAGATGCTCAATGCGCTGGTCGAGCGATTCGGTGCGGCGATCCACTCGCTCAAAGACCCGACGCGCGGCGGACTTTCGATGGCCTGTCATGACATCGCCGAGGCCTCGGGCGTTCAGATCGAGTTGGACGAGGCGGGCATTCCGGTGAGGCGCGACGTGCAGGGCATCTGCGACCTCCTGGGGTTCGACATCCTCGAGGTGGCCAACGAAGGCAAGGCCGTGGCGGTGTGCGAATCGGCGGTGGCGAAAGCGGTGGTCGAGTTCCTGTCGGGCCTCGAGCTGGGCAAACATGCGGCGATCATCGGTCGCGTCGTCGAGTCCGCTGACCCGCTGGTCATCTTGCGAACGCGCATCGGCGGCGAACGGATGGTGGCGAAACCCGCCGGCGAGATCCTGCCGAGGATTTGTTAGAAGACAATTTTGAATGTTGAATTCTGAACCCGTGCATCTGCACGTGAACGTGCAGGTGCACGAATTCCGCCCTCACGTTCCCGAGGCGCGAGAGCGTTCCGCCTGCACAATGACGGCAGGTGGAGCGACAATCGCAAACTTGATCCCCAGTTCCTCGAAAATGCGCGTCAGGGCGAGATTGACCTCTTCGCGCACGGCCAGGTACTGCGCGTAGTCCGTCGTCGTGGTGAAATAGTCCACGAGGAGGGAAAGCGCGTTCTCGCCGAAATCGTTGAAGTAGGCCAGGCGGGGTTCGGTCTGATCAATCGTGGAGTGCCGATTCAGGAATTCCCGAATCTTGGCGAGGGCGCTTTCGATCAGGCCCGGTGCGGTTTGCGGCGCGAGGTGAACGGTCATCTTGACGCGCCGCTTGGGCATGGCCGACCAGTTGTTGACCGCCCAGTTGGCCACCACGCTGTTGGGAACGGTGATCAGCGTTTTGTTGAAGGTGCGAATGCGCGTGCTGCGAATGCCGATCTCCTCGACGATCCCCTCGATCCCCTGTCCATGGGCCTCGATCCAGTCGCCCACGCGGAACGGCCGGTCGGCGAGGATCACGACCGATCCAAAGAGATTGGCGATGGACTCGCGCGCCGCCAGAGCGAAGGCCAGGCCGCCGAGTCCCAGGCCGGTCAGCAGGCTCTTCACGTCGCCGCCCATCTGTTCGATGACCTGGAGTGCGGCGATGATGATGATGAAAACCTTGGCCGACTTGCGAATGATCGGAATCAGCTGCTGGTCGAGACGGGCCTCGGTGCGCTCGGCCGCGCGGCCGATGTGGGTCGCGAACATATCGGCCAGGTTGACGAGCAACCATGCGGCGTCCACGATGAGGATGGAGACCGCCAGGTTGGTCGCAAAGCGATCGAGCGCAACGGGGAGGAACAGGATTTTCTCCGCGCCCAGCACTCCCAACATGAGCACGGCGAACGCAATCGGCTGGGTGATGGTTTGGACAACCTGTCCGCCCATCCGCAGAATGGCCACGCTTGCCGCTTTGATAGAGCGGTCGAGAATGTAGATCACCACGCGACGGAGAACCAGCCCGCACAGAACCAGCGCGCAGGCGGTGATGTATTGCCACAGATGGATGCCCAGGAAACGGTTGGCGAGCACGTCGCGCACGGGCTGAGGAAGGTTCTCCTCGGCGCCCTTGACCGCCGAGGCCAGCGAGCCCGAGGTCAGTGCCGACAACGCGGCGGGAAGACCGTTCTTCAAAGGCGTGATCAATGGCATAATCGTGACTCCTGCACAAAAAGAAAACCTTGAGACTATAAAACACCTCTTCGCGCAAATGCAAGTGTGACCGACAGACGGCTGGCGAACTGTCAGGTACTGCCAAAAGTCGCACCCGAGGGGCAGAGCGTTATTCTCTCCCGACAAACCAGGATCGGGCCGATTTTGTTTCATCCGGTCAAGATTGATTCCTTTTCTGAATCAGCGGTCTGCCTCGGCTTGTGATGTGACTGTTAGGAGTTCCTGGGCCAAGTGTTTCGTGCCGCAGAACTTTCTTGATCGGCGGCGAACAACAGGGGAATATCCCTTCGCGGTGGGGACGGTTCACTCCCCGATGAGGCGGCCTTGCGATGCTCTGTCCCGTGTGCAAATGCCATCTGATCGTTCTCGAACTCGACCAGGTCGAGATGGACTATTGCGCGAGCTGCAACGGCATCTGGCTCGATCCGGGCGAGTTGGAACTCTTACTCCACATGGGCAACGCAAGGCCCGGACCGCTGAGCCATGCACTTCGCACGGGCGGCCACAAGGTGTGGGGACAGAAGCGGCGCTGTCCGGTCTGCCGTTCGAAAATGCTCCAGGTCGAAGTCAAGGGTCCGCCCCGCGTCACGGTGGATCGCTGCCGGTACGGCCACGGCCTGTGGCTGGACGATCGCGAACTGGGCCAGTTGATCGAGGCGGCAGGTGGCACGCACGATGCCGGTGCACTGGGGCGGTTCTGCGGACGACTGTTCAAGGGCCGCCGCGCGCCCGCTCAAGGCGATAAGGACCATGTGGGAACAGATTCGGGCCAATAAGCGAAAATCGTTCGTGCTGATCGTGCTGATGACCGGCTTGCTGGGCGCCCTCGGCTACTCGATCGGCTTTGCCGTGGCCGGCGTCCACGAAGGCGGGCTGATGGGTGTGGGCGTGGCCCTGCTCTTGACGGCGATCCTTTGCCTGACGGCCTGGACGGGCGGCGACGGGATCATGCTGGCCACGGCGGGCGCGCACCAGATCGAGCGGAGCGACATGCCGCAGCTGTTCAACGTGGTCGAGGAGATGACCATCGCCTCGGGCCTGCCCAAAATGCCCGACGTTTACCTGATCGAGTCCAATTCCCCCAACGCCTTCGCGGTCGGATCGCCCCGTCGCGCGGTCGTCGCGGTGACAACCGGCCTCCTGTCGCGGCTCAATCGCGATGAGCTCCAGGGCGTGATCGCGCACGAGCTCGGCCACATCAGCAATTTCGATTGCCGCTTCATGGTGCTGGCCGGTGTCATCGTGGGCGCGATCGTTTTTCTCGCCGACGCTTTTTGGCGCGGACTCCGTTACGGCGGCCGCATCCGGAGCCGCGGCCGCGGCGGCGGACAGGCACAGGCGATCCTGTTCATCTTGGCGATCGTGCTGGCCATCCTGGCGCCGATCTTCGCGCGCCTCTTGTACTTCGCCTGTTCGCGCAAGCGTGAATACCTGGCCGACGCTTCTTCGGCTCGCTTCACACGCTATCCCGAGGGGCTGGCCTCGGCGCTCGAGAAGATCGAAACGGCGGCCTTCGGCGAGACCAACGTCAGCCGCGTCGTCGCCCCCATGTACATCATCAATCCTCTGGCGGCTCACGAGGCGTTCGGGCTGTTCTCCACCCACCCGCCCACCGACCAGCGGGTCCGGATTCTGCGCTCGATGGCCGGCGGGGCGTCCTACGCGCAATACGAGGCCGCGTTCCGCAAGGTCAGCGGCAAGGGGGTGTTGGGCGGAACGACTCTGGCCGATCGGACCGCGGTGCCGTTGCGTGCGCCCAGCGCCGAGACCGAACCGACGATGGCCGATCGCCGGCGCGAGGCCATGGATGTGCTCTATCGGGCCAGCGGTTTCCTGGTCGGCCAGTGCAGCTGCGGCACGAAGATCAAAGTTCCACCCACCTACGGTGAGACGAACATCACCTGTCCGTCGTGCGGAAAGACGGTGACCGTCCAGCCCGCGAGCGCACCGGCGCCTGCCGCCGCCGACGATCCGCCGGTCCACGTAACGCTCGAGCCCGGCCACAGCTGGCGATCGGTGGACTGCCCTTGCGGCAACTCCATTCCCATCAGCCCGGAATTCGCCGCCCGACGCATTCGCTGCGGAAAGTGCGGTCGGAAAATCGAGATTGACCAGTAACCACCTGGACCGCCGGCGGCCTCGCCGGTGCTCTAAACCGAAGTTCCCCTTTCAGGAAGAATGTGGGGTGCTGAGTTTGTGGCGTTTACGGGGCAAAGGGGTTTCAGGTTACTGGGAACATTTCACCCCCAGCAGTTCAAAGGCGCGGCGTTGAAGCG
>Ga0315280_10009542_pt1 | contig 12413 bp, 12 predicted proteins | sample YL17G06_40_MG_FD_203697 | JGI IMG/M metagenome (GOLD analysis project Ga0315280, IMG submission 203697) | Sediment microbial communities from Yellowstone Lake, YNP, Wyoming, USA - YL17G06_40 | ecosystem: Environmental > Aquatic > Freshwater > Lake > Sediment | place: USA: Wyoming | collected... | reverse complement strand
GGCGTTCATCAGTTTAAAGATGGAGGTGCATTGGAAAAGAAATCCTATAGGAAAAGTAGCCTATAATCTACCGATCTTCCAAAGAGTGCCCTTGCTGGATTTCACACAAAATGCTTGACATTACCCTGGAATTTACTAGGAAAGGATATAGTCAGTGCCGTCCTGCCAATACATCCGACGCAAGGGGATAGGTGGTCTGGTAAATACCGATAAAATCATTAACGAGGGATTGTAACATTTGGATCTTTCTAGTAATTAACGGTACCATGCAGTATTATGCAATTGAGAATTCGTCTAATTTCCTCAGCTGGCATTTAAGACACTTATGAACGATATATCGCAGAAAAATCGTGGAGTTGTGGGTCGAATACTCTTCGGTATCTCGGCCACATGGGTTCAGTCCATTGCAGCAGTTCTAACCAATCTTGTGCAGATCCCTCTTTTTTACCGCTATCTAGCGCGCGATACTCTAGGGGCGTGGATGATCTTTGCCTCCCTTGGGCTTTTTCTCCTTCTGTGGGACATGGGACTGGGCGTCACCTTCGCACGCTCCATGGCGTACTTCCGTGGAACGAGGGAAAGCGGCAGCACGATCGCTCTGAAGCCACCGGCTACCCCCGCTGAATCGCCTCAGGACATGATAAAGACAGTCAGTCTGACCTATTGGATTTTGGCAGCGGTATTGTATACCATGGGTCTGGCTGCTGGTCGGATTTACCTGGGCCAATTGGAGTTTGATACGACCCCCTTTGGCACAGTATGGCTGGCTTGGATCATCTACTCATTTGGTTGCGCTGTAAACCTTGGAGCCATAACTCCATTCCACTGCCTCAGCGGAGTGGGGGACGTTGGCATCGAGCAATCCCTTCAGACTGTATGCAATCTCGTTGCGTTACTTGCCAACATTATCATACTTGTGGCTGGTGGTGGGATCGTGGAATTAAGCCTGGTTTTTGTTGCCAGGGGATTTGCCGCAAGGGCTGCAGCATGGTTCATTCTAAAGCGGCGCCACCCATGGCTCTTTGCTCAGAAGAGCCGATTCTCCCGCTCGTGTCTTCGTGCCATCCGAGGAGACTGCGTCCGGATTTTCATTACAAGGCTGGGGGCGTTCCTCATCCTTCAGACGCCGGGCCTTGTCATTGCACAGTTCCTCACACCGAAACGCGTCCCCGATTTCATGGCGATGTGGATGATCGTGCAAGTGGGCATGATTGCGGGAATGGGTATAGGCCAAGCCGTCACGCCGTTCGCCGCCACAGCTTACGCCGCAGGCCATGGCGAACGCCTCTTGCGCCTTCATCGCAATGCCGCCAGTGCCGGACTTTTTCTCATGGGACTGTGGAGTGTCGGTTTTCTCGTGTGGGCACAGCAGGGCTTGACACTCTGGATCGGGCCAGGCCATTTCTTGGGTTATCCGGTACTCCTTGCAATGCTCATCACCGGCACCCTCGAGGTGCATCATTCAATAAATTCAAATTTTGTCTGGTCCTCCGGCCAGTGGCCCTTCGCGCCCTGGGCTATTGCCGCGGGCCTGTTGAATCTGGCGCTGGGGATCTGGTGGGTGCAGATCGTTGGAGAGTTGGGTATGGCGTGGGCCACATGCGTTGCGCAGTTGGTCACGAACAACTGGTATGCCGTGTACGTTGCTTTGCGGAGACTCAAGGTCCCCGTAGCGCAGTACGCGCGAAAGGTGGTGCTGCCAGTGGCCGGCGTGATCGTCTGTTCGGCGCTTTTCGCCATCGGCGTGAAAACGGGCTTCGTTCGTTATCTGAACTTCACAGGATCCATCAGGGGAGTGCCGCTGAACGACGTGGTGGCGCTGGTCATCGGGTCGGTGGTCACGGTTCTGTGTGCTTTTGCGCTATTCTGGCGTTTTGGCATGGACGCCGAGGCGCGCCGGACGCTACACTTTCAAGCCCAGCGACTTGCAATGAGACGCACGTGAAACGGCGACTACTAATTGCACACTTCTGCAATGGATTCTGAGGTCAAGGCCAACGCGCCTTGGTCGCGTGGCGGTCCACCTCGATTTCACAAGTCGCCTGAAAAGAGCTGAGCAGCAATGAAGGAAGTTGTAGAAGGGCTGTTGGAGAAACTCCTTAGTGTCAAGGCTGGTGATACGAAGCATAAATATCGCTATATTCTCTTCCACACATAGGGTTTTGGAATGGGCAATGAAATTATCCATAATGAGGTGAATCGATCCCTTGTTCTAAAAGGGAAGCACTACTTCTTCCCAGAACCTCTTGCAGGATTTTGCATCCTTTCGGCGTATCCCTTGCCCCAGCGATTGCCCACTAGTTGGACAAAAGGCTCCAAACCACTGCAGCGTTCCATTTCCGACGATACCGGTCAGATCGTCGGGCATGACGTTTGCCCCCTTACTGTCCACTCCAGGGAATCGTCTGAAGAGATCGCAATTCATCAAAACAGATTACAATCCTCGCCTTGGAGGATGCCGATAGATCTTTATTATGGCGTTTTTTATTTCGAAATCCGGGTGGTTACTTTCGCACCAAGTCTGTCAGGTCAAGAAGCGCAGATCATGGCGAAGGAGAATACGACGAATGGTTTCTATTCCGAGCGATTTTAGAGGAGAGTAACGACGCAGATGTGTTTCTAACTTGGCCAAAGACCAAGTCGTAAAGCCTAATCCTAAATCCTGCGGACGGGAGATAGCGGTTTGAATCACCAATGTCTCTGGATCTTTCCCATAAATTCTGGGTCTCCTTGGCGTCGCAAGATTCCAGATCATTGAAATCGCTTGACCTATTCGTGAGCGTTTGTGTAGTGCAATCCAGCTATTTCGCTGGCTTCGGCCAAGTTGAACCCTACTGTTAACTGCCAAATTGGAGTGCACTGGCAAGAGAGACTACCTTGGGTTTTCTGGGCTCACAAGAGCTTCTGAATTCCAAACAGCTCCGCTGCTGAAAGTGGAGGTAATAGAAATGATCAGTTCACGTAACATAGATTACATTGGGCGAATAATTTTGTCAGGTGAAATACAATGATATTTATGTGTCAAATCATTAGTTTCGTTTTGGCGCGCTTGATGAACAGCCTGGCATACATAGCTGCGCCTTTCGTTGACGTCGCTTCTTCGCCTCTAACGATGCTCAGTTCTATTTGGCTAAGAATTATCAGGCGATTTCCCATTGCCAGAATGCCGTTCAGCAAGGCAATATTCAATATGGCCGGGGTTTTTCCAATACGTGACCATTATTACGAACCAATGTTCAATACGGCTCACTTGTACAGGCCACCTGAACAGGACAGAGAGCTGCCAGGTCTGGCTCTCAATGTCGCGGAGCAATTGGCGATTCTAAGCAGATTCCATTTCAACGACGAGCTGATCAGTTTTCCCGTCAAGAAGCAAGCAGGGTTTAGCTTCTATTACCACAACGGCTCGTTTGAACAGATTGATGCGCAGTATTTATACAACATCATACGGTTGTACAAACCGCGACGAATACTCGAAATTGGAAGTGGGTATTCAACGTTGATGAGCGCAAGTGCCATCCAAAAGAACAAGGAGGAAGACACCGCCTATGCCTGTGAACAGACCTGCATCGAGCCATACGAGAACCGTTGGTTAGAAGGGCTAGGGCTAATAGTGCTCCGCACGCCCGTGCAGAAAGTAGACAAAGACCTGTTTAGATCGCTAGACATAAACGACATCCTTTTCATTGATTCGTCTCACGTAATAAGGCCTCAGGGCGACGTGGTGTTTGAATACCTAGAAATACTGCCCTTATTAAAGTCTGGCGTGTTAGTACATATACATGACATTTTTACGCCAAAGGATTATCCAAGCTCATGGCTAGAAGGACCGTTTGTGTTTCTTAATGAGCAGTACTTGGTTGAGGCATTCCTTTCATTCAACCGTCAATACAAGATCATTGGGGCACTGCATTATCTGTATCATAACCATCGGAGCGAACTGGTCGAAAAGTGTCCCCTGTTAACTCAAGACTTCTGCGAAGGGAGAGAACCTGGCTCTTTGTGGATCGTAAGAACATGAGAGTAGTGGAAAGGGCCGACTACGTTCATCAGCAAGGACCTCGGCATGGAGACTCGGATCAGGCTACCCGCCCAGGGGGAGTCTTCCGCTTCACGTTTTCCATGCGTTAGGAGGTGCGAGGTTCGGTCTGAAGCCGGACGGATTGCCGCGAAAGGCGCATAGGATGGTAGGAAACAGTCTCGTAGCTTCGGTATGTATCCCGACCTACAATCGGGAGCAAATGCTCCAGCGCGCAGTTTCAAGTGCGCAGGCCCAGACCGAATCCAGGATTGAAATCGTCATCTGCGACAACGCCTCTGCAGACGGCACGCCTGATACCGTAGCGGCGCTGATTAGAACTGATTCGCGCATTCGGTATGTCCGGAACGATGAGAACCTGGGAATGGTGGGTAACTGGAATCGCTGTCTGGCGGAGGCTAGGGCACCACTCACGTGCCTCTTGAGTGACGATGACAAGCTAACGCATTGGGCTGTCGAGACTGGCCGGGATCTGCTGAACCGATACCCCGAAGCGCTGATGGCTTTCGGAGCGAACCGGCATTGCCGCGATTCGGGCCCGTTGCTGAATATAAACCGCCCGTTCTCGGAAGAGCGCATTCTTTCTTCGTTGGAGACCCACAGGAATATCTGGCTGCGCAATTGCTTTCGGCTCACTCATGCCCTGTTCCGAACGGAAGCTGCACGCGATATCGGTGGGTTCTTCAATGAGGTTGGCTTTTGTGCCGATACAGACTTCAGTCTCCGGATGGCAGCGCGCGGTCCCATCTCGGTAACACCTATTGAAATGGGAACCTATTACGTGCACTCTGGCCAACTGACCGGCACGGATAACATCCAAGTCCACAATTGGCAGCGGCGAATGGTGGAGCACGTTATGAGCGACGTGAAGGACAAGCCAGAATTAGCCGCCTTACGTCCGCTGGCAGAAGGCGAATATCTGTCCCGCTACGCAATCCATTTCGCCGCGTCCGCCCTAAAGAGAGGGCGGCGCAAGGAAGCGATTGACTTTCTCGCGCGGGCTCAAGTTCTGGGCCTGCCGAGCAGCAGGAAACACATGGCAATGTATGGTATTCTGCGGGGGTCTTTAGCTATGCCGGGCGGTGTTTTAGCATTCAAGTCCTTCCTTGCCCCGATTCTGAGCAAGATTGCATCGCGGTATGCCTAGCCGAAAAGGCTAGATTCTGATGAGAATCTGTTTTGCGTCAACGCTCTACCCTGGCATTCATAACAACTGGGGAGGCGCAGAGGTTGCTTGCCAACGGCTTCGCGATCTACTAAAGAAGAAATCGCATCAGGTTGCCGTGGTAACCACCCGGCCGGATAATAACTATATTCCAGGTTTGGAACATTATAGCGTGCCGACTCTGGTTGACTATCTTGGTCGGCGTTGCGCCATGGCGTTGGACACTCTGATTCCGTTTGATCCACTACTGTATAAGCCAGCTTTAAAGTTGCTTGAAAAAATCCATCCGGACATAGTACATTTGCATAGCTTTAAAGAATTAACTTTTTCATTTCTCTCTGCTGCGAAGAAGAAAGGACTTCCAGTTCTTTTTTCTCTTTACGACCTCTGGGCTTTGTGTCCGCAGTCGAACCTACTGCACTATCGTGGCGGTACGTGTACCTCTTACATGGGGCTTGGTTGCTTCCGTTGCGCCGTTCCTGCACGGAAACCACTAGTCCTGTTCCGCAAACTGTTCTTCCAACACTTCTTGCCGAAGATAGATCGCTTCATTGTATTGAGCGAAACGGTTAAACGGCAACTCGCTGAATTCGGAGTAGCGCAGACGAAGATATCCATACTTCCTTTGCCACTCTTTGATGAATTTGAACGGCCCAATCCTGGAAATTTGGATGACCATTCAATTCTGTTCGCTGGCTGGATGATCCGGTCAAAGGGTCTGCACATCCTGATCGAGGCGATGCCCAAAGTCCTTGCGCTCTTTCCCGATGCTAATGTGCTCGTGGTCGAAACAGGTGCCAAAGCGGAGCATAAAGCCGAATTTAAGCGGCGTATTGCCGAACTGGGTCTGACCGAAAAATTTTTGTTTCTTGGCAAAAAAAACGCAGAGGAGATAAAGGTGCTATTAGCTCGGGCGAGCGTCGTCGCTCTGCCGGAGCAATGGGGAATCGCTTGGCCCATCTTCTGCACCGAAGCTATGGCGTACGGCAAGCCTATCGCAGCGAGCCGCATTGGCGACATTCCCTGGTTCATACGCGATGGCGAGAACGGGCGGCTTTTTGACCATCGGTCACCGAATCAGCTCGCGGACTGCATAATCTCATTTTTCCAAGACCCGGGATCTGCGCTGAGAATGGGTAAACGTGCGCAGGACTTCATACTAGAGGTGTGCGATCCATCTCGCATTACGGCTACACTTGTGTCATTTTATGAGGAGGTGCGTTCATGAGTGGTTCTTCAGCAACATCGCCTTGCGTTATCGGGGTCATTTTAGCGGCTGGCAAAGGTAGCCGTATGTATCCGTTGAGCAATCGATTCCCCAAGCCATTGCTTCCTGTGTGCAACAAGCATCTTCTTGAATACCACATCGAGGCGATGGCCTCTGTAGGGATTAGGGATGTTTTCATCGTCATTGGCCACTACGGTTTTGAGATCGTGAAAGCGCTTGGCACAGGCGAGCGACACGGGGTGAAACTTCACTACGTGGATCAAGAAGAGACAATAGGCATAGCCTATGCTGTGGGCAAGCTGGAATCCCATTTGAATAGCCCGTTCCTACTCTTTCTGGGTGACATCTATTTCCAGACAGACTACCTTGGACTGATGCTGGAGACCTTTGCACAAGGAAATGTAAACGCGGTGCTTGCGACCAAGGAGGAACGCGACCCAGCTGCCATTAGACGAAACTTCGCCGTAATCGAGAACAAGAAGGGATATGTACGACGTGTTATTGAAAAGCCCCGCCACATTGTGAATACTCTCAAGGGCTGTGGGTTGTACCTCTTTGACCTCCACATTTTCGATGCGATCCGGCGGACTCCGCGGACAGCTATGCGGGACGAATATGAGATTACAGACTCGATACAAATCCTCATTGACGACGGCTTCAAAGTGAAGAGTGAGTGCATTGTCCAGGAGGATATAAATTTGACCTTTCCCAACGACCTTCTCTTTTTGAACCTAGCAGTTCTTAAGAGAATGGAGCAGTCGGCCTGCATCGGCAGGAACGTCCGAATTCACCCTGATGCGTGTATAGAAAATTCGGTTGTAGGAGATGATGTGCAGATCGAGCGGCCGATCACCATTAAGAATTGCTTGGTGTTCCAAGGCGCGCGGATAAAGTCCGCCAAAGATATTTACCAATCCATTATAATAGAAAGCCAGGTCATCCCCTGTGGCACCATTATGGAATCGACCGACGATTCAAGATGAGAGTGCCTATGGTCGTTGCAGAAATTGCCCGAAAGCTTCGCAAAGCCACTCCTCACCTCTATTGGGCGGTAAGGCATGCCGCTCATGTGTTCAGACGCCGCGGTTTTGCTCGGGGGTGGAACTACATACGTACACTGGTCCGAACCGCTGAAGACGGCGCAGGTTTTGATTGGCCCATTTATCGAGTCTTGCCTGTTCACAGGGTGCCTTATCCGCATCGCATTGAGGTTGAAGTGACCACAAAGTGTTCGCTCAGATGTCCGAAGTGTGAACAGACCTATTGGAATGAACCTAAGAAGAACATGACTTATGAGCAGTTTGTGCATATCATAAATCAGTTTCCAAGACTTACAACCATAAGCATGTCAGGAATCGGGCACAATTTCGAGAATCCGGATTTCATGCGGATGGTGGAATGCGCCTGTTCACGGTACCTGTTCGTTCAATTCTTCGATACCTTCCTTCTTCTGAATGAGGAGCGTGCCCGCCGAATCGTAGAACTTGGCGTCAGTAAGATCAATATGTCGGTGGATGGTGCTACAAAGGAGGTTTACAATGAATCGCAGGTGGGGTCGAATTTCGATAGAGTTGTAGCAAACGCGCGACGTCTCGCACAAATTAAAAAGGAGATGGGCAGTCTTCAACCAGATATGGCGTTCACAGTGGTCGTCAGTAAGCTCAATCAGCATCAGCTTCCGCAATTCCTGGACCTGGTCGCATCTATCGTGGGCGATTCGCAAAGGTTTGCACACGTAGAATTCATTCGGCTCCTTCCATTTAAAGAGAATCGATACCTCCTTCCGGACTTTCAGCTACTGAGAAAAGCCCGCCCAGATGTCCTTCGACATGCAGCGGAGGTAAAAACCCCGTTCAAGTTCCGGTTAGCCTTCAACCACTTCCACGAGGAGTTGGACAAACCGCCTGTTTCATGCTGTCTAGAGTGGATCGTTCCATTCATCACCGTCCATGGCACTGTATACCCATGTTGCGCTCTGACTGAAGGGAACCAACGTAGAAAGATTGAGCCATATTGCATGGGGAACATATATGAAACCTCTTTCCATGAGATGTGGAACGGTCCCCGTTATCGGAAACTCAAAGAAATGTTGCGGAATAACGAAGTGCCGCCTGTGTGCAATATGTATAAGGAATGCAATGCATTTGCGACGGAAAGGGGCGCGTACAAGCATAAGACAGTTCGTGAGGAGTCAAAATGAAATACCTTGTTACCGGCGGCGCCGGTTTCATTGGATCGTATGTTGTCAGTCGACTTTGTCGCGAACAAGGGACGGAAATAACTGTTTTGGACAACCTCTCCGTTGGGAAGAGAGAGAATGTCCCGCACGACTGCCGGTTTATTGAAGGAGACATCAATAACCCCATCGCTCTTGGCAGTGCTTTAGAGGGGGTTGATGTCTTAATTCATCTGGCAGCCTTCGTCAGTATCCGCGAATCGTTCAATCGTCTGGATGACGACCTGCGCAACAACTGCCATGGGGTGCTGGCCGTGCTTCGTGCGGCTGGGGAGCATGGAGTTCACAGAGTCGTCTTCGCTTCCTCCATGGCTGTCTATGGTGAACCCCCGCGATTGCCCGTCTCAGAAGATGATCCGACTATGCCGGTCTCGCCTTACGGCCTAAGCAAACTCCGAGGGGAGATGTACGGCCAGATTTTGTCCAGAAAATACGGATACTCGTTTATTGCATTGCGATACTTTAACACGTATGGCGTGGGGCAGACGCCTTCGGATTACGTAGGTGTCATAACCTCCTTTATTAATATGGTGCTCGACAGAAAGCCAATGAAAATTTACGGTGATGGAGAACAAATGCGTGATTTCGTCTGGGTCGATGATGTCGCCGAGGCCACCATACTGGCTGCCAAATCGGAGGTGGAAGGCGTCTACAATATTGGGAGTGGCGTCGAGGTCAGTATTAATAGTTTGGCATGCATGATCCAGAAGTGTGCCGGAGGAAGTTTTGTCCATGTGCTTGCTCCTCCGGGGGAAGTTAGGCGAATGTGCGCGGATATATCCCGCGCAAAGACCTATCTAAGCTACAAACCTCGAGGTAATATCTCGGAGCAACTTCCTTCAATAGTTGATTATTGGCGTTTTGATAGAGCAATAAACGGTTCACAGCACGGAAGGTTATAGTCGCGTAGCGACAGAAAAGTTATTTATGGGATTCAAAGCTCGTCTTCGCATTGCGCAGATTACTTTTGCTTGTCATCGCCGTGGCGGCATCGAGCGCGTGGTGTACGAACTCTCTAAGCGATTCGCACGCGATCATGAAGTTCATATTTTCGCTGGAACCTGTGAGCTGGGAAGTGAAGGAGTAACCTTTCACAAATTGCCGGTCATCCCTTGGCCCTGGGTAGTGAATCATCTGAGCTACTTTCTGAAGACCAGATTGGCGCTTCGGCGTGAGCAAGCGTGCAACCAATTCGACATCGTCCACGTGCAGGGTATCCCTTCGTTAATAACTAGCGACGTCACAACGGCCCATTCTGTACATTGTTTAGGAAGGGATCGTCAAAAGGCGCTTCTTTCCCCCTGTAAGAGGGCCTGGCAATACGTTAAAACCGCAGATCCAATTATGAGGTGGATGACGAGCTATAACTTTAATCCTGCTCGGTGCCGACGAATAATTGCCATATCCCAGCAGGTTAAGCGGGACGTGATTGCCACCTTTGGCGTATCACCGGATAACGTGGATGTGATTTACAATGGCGTTGATGTAGATATTTTTTCACCGGCACAACGGAAAAAAATTCGGCCTGCGGTCCGGTCGAAACTTGGCTACAGTCTAGATGCCACGGTCGCACTCTTCGTTGCTAATGAATTTCAACGCAAAGGCCTAGACATTCTTCTAAAGGCACTCTCCAATATTGACCATGTGCAAAGGCCGTATCTAATTGTTGTGGGAGATACCCGCGATCCAGTCCTGACGCTATCGGACTGCAAACAACTTGCTGCGGAGCTCAGGATCACCCCTTGGGTTCGTTTCTTGGGCGCAGTGGAAGGGGTTGAAGACTTCTTTGCCTCCGCTGATTTTTTTGTTCTGCCAACGATCTATGAACCTTTCGGATTGGTCATTCTTGAGGCGCTAGCCTCAGGCCTGCCGGTAATCTTCAGCCGGCTGGCGGGCGCTGCAGACATCGTGAAAAACGGCCGCGAGGCCTTGCTAATAGAGAATCCACGGAACTCTAATGAGATCGCTGACAAGATTCTAACCCTTATTCAGAACCCCATTCTCCGTGAACAGATGGGTGTCGCGGCACGAAAAACGGCATTGAATTATTCCTGGGACAACATTGCGGATCGCACTCTGGCCTGTTACAAGAAGGTACTTTTACAGCGTTCTATGGTACGGAAGAAGTGATGGTAATCCTGTGATACCGACTAAAACGCCTAAGATCAGACGCCCTACCGCTTGGTGTCGTAACGGGCCCATTCGCCTTGCCTGTGTGGATCACTTGGCGACACAAGATTGTGGCCGGGGGCTCTATCGCGCCTTGGCGCAGACCGGCGAGGTTGACCTTACACTCGTCATTCCACCATTGTGGCGGGACAACTTCCGCGATATTCCGGCAGATCCCTGGAACAGAAGCGATCCGTTTCAGCTGGAGATCCTCCCGATTACATTTCCGGGCAAATCGAACAGGTGCTTGCATCTCGGATTAAGCCGATTGTTGCGACGTTTACGACCCGACGTGGTCTTTGTGCAGTCGGAGCCAGAGGGCCTGTTGCTTTGCCAAATCCTGCTCATCCGCGCTCTTTTCCAACTAGACTTCAAGGTGATCTTTGTCACTTGGCGCAATATTCACTATTCCCGTTTCGGCATCCCGTATAAGTTCGGATGGGTATACGGATGCGCCGAGTACTTCGGGTTGCGCTACGGTGATCATTGCTTCTCTTTTAATGCGGCTGGTCGGGAAACCCTTGGCAAACGCGGATTCTACGCCATAGATGTAATCCCTCCTGCAATCGATACGGAGTTCTTTCGGCCGACTGATGGTCGTGCGGTCAGGAATGCCCTGGGATTGCACCGCTTTACAATAGGCTATTTCGGTCGTTTCGTGACCGAAAAAGGAGTCGGCCTGCTTCTCAAAGCAGTTGCAGGGCTGGAACAGCCGGTGCAAGTGCTTCTTGTCGGTAACGGCCCAGCTCGTGAAGAATGGATGGAACAGGCCCAGCATTTGAAGATCGCTAACAGGGTGATTCACAAGCCCTCGATCTTGCGAAGCGAGATGCCCGTTCATATCTGCGCTTGCAACGCAATCGTGCTTCCATCTTACGCCACACCGAAATGGAAGGAGCAATTCGGCCGAATCATTGTTGAAGCGATGGCCTGCGGCGTGCCCGTAGTCGGAGCCCGTTCAGGAGAGATTCCAAACGTGATCGGAGATGCTGGTTTGGTTTTCTCTGAGAAAAATGTCTCGGACTTGCGGGGTTGCCTTAGACGGCTTATCGAAAATTCCTCACTTAAGCAGCAATTGTCTCTGTTGGGACGCGCCCGCGCCGAGAAAAAGTATTCGTGTGAGATCGTGGCTAGCGCATGGTTGCGAGTTATTCGTGATTTGCTTAACTAAACACAATATTGCCAGAAGCTATGAAACCTTTCCACCGGGAAAGTGTAACCTTGTTTTTGCAAAATAGCTATAAGTATTGTTGATGTGGGAAGCACATTTTTACGCAAAGGTTTTCTGGAAAATTAATTTTGCTATTTTAGTGCCATGATTACCGTAGTATTGCATCTACATTCACCAATGATCCGACAGATTCTGGTTTCAATAAAGGAAAATAAAATCTTGCAAGAACATTTTTAAAAAGGGGCTCTAGAGCCAGAATAATATGAATTGGATATCTTCCTAGTGTTGCGTCTCGCAAATATGTTGACAAAGTCTTTTAATCTTTTCCAGTATCGAATCGGCAGTGGCCGTCCAGACAAAAGGCTGGGTGTGAGCATTGGAGTGTTGGACGAAATGGTCGATGTT
>Ga0315280_10009541_pt1 | contig 12413 bp, 8 predicted proteins | sample YL17G06_40_MG_FD_203697 | JGI IMG/M metagenome (GOLD analysis project Ga0315280, IMG submission 203697) | Sediment microbial communities from Yellowstone Lake, YNP, Wyoming, USA - YL17G06_40 | ecosystem: Environmental > Aquatic > Freshwater > Lake > Sediment | place: USA: Wyoming | collected... | reverse complement strand
ATAGTTTTGTCCGTCGCAGGCGTATTAGTAGAGCTGTCTTGAGCGACACCGACTTCCATATCTATTTTTGTGCTTGCCTGACCGCAGAGTAGATACCCGTTAATCAAGTCGGCTGCAATATCGACCAGCGCCCTGCCGTAGAGGTCCATATATTCGTTGCCCTGCTCCTTTACAAAGGCGACCGCTTCTTTCAGCTGCTCCGTTCCTTTGACGAGTTTCTCGAGCAAATCCCTGACATCATTGTCATAGTTTTGTTCCGCAAGGTCTGCGATAAATCTTTCGGCTGTGCCGCTGCAGACGCCGCGGACTGCTGCGACAATTTGCATCTGGCTCGTCCCTTCGTAAATGGTTGTAATTCTCGCATCGCGCGCGTGCCGTTCCACGGCATAATCCCGCATATAACCGCTGCCCCCGAGGACCTGAATCGAATCATAAGCGACCTTGTTGCACATCTCGGAGCAGAAGTATTTGCTCATCGGCGTAAGTAGTCCGGCGTATCGTTTATATTTTCGCGAGTCTTCCTTGAGCCGCCTGAGTTCTTCTTTATCTTCGGGCGGGTTTATTTCGAGCCGCTTGGCGTATCTAATTTCCATATCTACCACGCGAGATGTCTCATACAGGAGCGTCCGGCCGGCTTCGATGGCGATTTTCATATCGATTAGCATATCCCGGACTGCCGGCAGCTTTTCGATAGGTACGCCGAATTGATGCCTTGTGGCGGCATAGTCGCGGGCGACGCGAAAGGCGGCCTCCGCAATCCCTACCGATTGGGCTGCGATACCGATACGTGCGCCGTTCATCAGGCTCATCACGTATGTCACCAGGCCTCGCTGCCGCTCCCCGATAAGCTCGCACGGGGTATTATCGAAAAATATTTCGCAGGTTGGCGAGCCGTGGATGCCCAGCTTTTCTTCCAGCCGGCGGATGTGGGCAGTAGGGCCTCTGTCGCAGACAAACAGGCTCAGACCCAGCCCGCCGGCCCTGTCCGGCTCGCTGCGGGCCAGGACCAGAAGCACATCTCCGCAGCCGTTGGTTATGAACCTTTTGACGCCATGTAAATACCATTGCCCGTCATCGCCCTGAAATGCACGCAGCTTGACCGCCTGCAAATCGGAGCCTGCATCCGGCTCGGTGAGCACCATTGCGCCGGTCACTTTACCGGCCGAGAACTTGTGCAGGTATTTCTGTTTAATCTCTTCCGATGCGAACGCGTTGATTGTCTCGGCGATTCCCTGCAGGCCGAATATGTTCATAAGCGAGGCATCGGCGCGCGAGACAATCTCGATAGCCATTGAGTAGATAAGATTTGGGAAATTCAGGCCGCCAAACCGATGGGGCAGCGTAAAGCCCATAACCTCGGCCTGTGCAAGTTTCTCTACGGACTCGCGTATTCCTTTTGCATAAGTAACCGAGCCATCTTCGTTGAGCGTGTTACCTTCCCTATCGACTTGTTCGGCGCGTGGGGCAATGAAGTCGGCACTTAGCTGACCCAGCGAATCCAGAACCATATCGTAATTTTGTAATGCTTCATCGGTGTCTGCTGGTGCATAGTCGAAGTCCTTTGCGAACTTAAAGTTCTCCCCTTCGGCAGTGAGCTCAGGGCCGAACTGCTCGCAAATCGCCGCCAGTTTGCCGAGGTCTATGTGCTTAAATAGAAATTGTATATCGCTATTGTCTCTGTAAAAGTTTGCCATTTTTGATTTACGATTCTCGATTCTCGATGCTAGATTCTCGTTTTATGACCTCCATCCACAGATTTAATAAAATCGGATATCATCTTACCAAGGTGGTCATATTCTTCGCAAAAATATTCGTATTTCTCTGTATCACTCAGTGATTTACTTTCGCATAAGGTAGCCTTCTTGTAAATGTCCAAATCTCTATAACTCTGATATGCCACAGGTCTTCTCCTTTTACGAGTATCGGGCATCGAGTATCGAGCAACGGGTCACGAGCCGCGAGCGACGGATTTTATTGCCTTTATCATCATAGGCACCACTTTGTTCAGGTCGCCTATTATTTTGTAGTGGGCGACATTGAATATAGGTGCGTTGGGGTCGTTGTTGATGGCGATGATTTTCTTACTCTGCGTCATCCCCGCCTGGTGCTGTATTGCGCCGCTGATACCGACGGCTATATACAGGCTGGGCCGCACCGTTGTGCCGGTCTGGCCGACCTGGTGGTCCCTGTCGATAAAGCCCAGGTCAACCGCCGCCCTCGAAGCTGCCGGAGCTGCGCCGAGGCAGTTGGCCAAATCCCAGATAAGTTTGAAATTTTCTTTGCTGCCCACGCCGGCGCCGCCTGCAATAATTATCCTGGCGGCTTTGAGGTTGACCTTCTTCGGCTGCTTGTGTTCCTGGAGGATTTCCAGAGGCAGATCCTGCTGCGTAAGCTCAGTTTTTTCTATGATGACCTCGCCCCGCCGCTTCACGTCCGGTTCCGGCATAGGCATCACGCCTTCGCGGACGGTGGCCATTTGCGGCCAACGCTCAGGATTTATAATGGTTGCGATTATGTTTCCACCGAAGGCGGGTCTAATCTGAAACAGCAGATTCTTGTGCAGATTGCCATCCTTTATGGCCTTGTGGTCGCCGATTTGTAAGTCCGTGCAGTCGGCGGTCAGACCCGCCTTGATTGCACTTGCAATTCGCGGGGCCAAATCACGCCCGGTGACGGTCGCTCCATAAAGCACAATCTGCGGCTTGTATTTCCCAATCAAGCCTGTCATTACTTTTGCGAAGCTGGTTGCCTGGTAAAATTGCAGCAAAGGATGCTCAGCCAGATACACCTTATCAGCGCCGTAGTGGATAAGCATATTGGCAAGCTCTTTTACGTTGTCGCCTAAGAGAGCTGCCGCGAGCTTGACACGGAGTGTATCGGCCAGCCTGCGGGCCTTGCCCAGCAGCTCAATCGGTGTGTCTTCCAATTGCCGATTGTGCTGCTCGGCAAAAACCCAAACCTCACCTTTTCTATTCACACCAGTCATTGCAACCCTTCGACTTCGCTAGAGGGCGGTGAGCCTGTCGAACCGCTTCAAACTCAAAACTTAAAAATCAAAACTCCTTACGCAATTATCTTATCTTCCATCAATTCGTGTATCATATCCGAAACCCCATTTGTGGTTGGCTCGATGGTTTTGCTTTCTTTTGTTGCCAGGACCACGCTTTGAATCCGGTGGACCTTGGTCGGCGAGCCGCCCTGGCCGCACCAGCTCAAGTCCGCCCCGATGGAATCCAAATCCCATTGCTTTATAAGTAAGCCCCTTTCCTCCAGTTCGTTACGTTTCTTGTCGACCAGCTTTTTAATCTGTGTTTCGCTGACCCCTGACCCCTGACCCCCGACCCCCGACATCTGACCCCTGACGACTCTTTCCGCCTCAATCGGCGTCATCGCATTTTTGTATTTCATCATTTTTTTTGCGGCGGCAAACCTGGACTCATTTGCCTCGCTTGTGACGGTCAGCAGGACCGGCAGTTTGGTCCTGACCTGCTGCCAGCCGTTTCCGATATTTCGCCGGGCCGTTATTGTTCTGCCGGCCAGTTCAATTAGCTCCTCAACGTAGGTAATTTGCGGGATGCCGAGTTTCTCAGCCAACTGAGGTCCGACCTGTGCCGTGTCGCCGTCGATTGCCTGCCTGCCGCAGAGGACGATGTCGTAGGCGGTTTTCCTGACCGCGCAGCTCAGGATATAGCTTGTCGCCAATGTATCACTGCCTGCGCATCGCGCGTCCGTTATCAGGATTGCATCATCGACCCCGCGAAAAAGCGAGTCGCGGAGAATTGCACTTGCCGCCGGCAGGCCCATCGTGATGACCGTTATGTGGCCGCCGAACTTGTCTTTAATCTGCAGAGCCAATTCGAGCGCATTGAGGTCTTCGGGATTGAAGATGGCCGCAAGCGCAGAGCGTCTGATGGTACCATCGTCATTCATTACCTCCCCTGTAATCCTTTTGGTATCAGGAACTTGCTTAATCAAAACAACGCAATTGTAACCCACTTGTGACCTCCTTGCGGGTGCCTTTTAGTGGTCTTGATGTTTGAAAGAAAGTTAGTCTATCGGGATTTGGCGGCAAGTCAACACCAAAAGCAAGCTGGTTAAAATGGCGAAGATGGCTCCACAAAAACTGCTAAACCCAATCGCCGAAAAGGTCGATTTGCTTTTGAGCGATGGCTTTCTAAACAGAAACAGGAAATTTTCTTTGACAATATCTTTTATAACTTGATAATTTACAATAGAAGGCTTTGTTATGGGATGTGGAGGCTGAGCCGGATGGTTAACTGTTCAGCCCTCAGGCCCCTGGTTTGGCTGGGGGATTCTTAATGGCGAACGAAACAAACTCCGATACCATATTCGGTAAAATGGCCGTAGAGCAGGGTCTGTGCACTGACCAGGAGCTGCGTGGCTCGCTCGATGCGCTGGAGTCTCGCCGCAAGAGCGGTCCCATTGAGCTTAAGGACCTTATGGTCGAGTTCGGCTACCTCACCCGCAGCCAGGCCGAGAGACTGAAGAAGAGCGTAAGAGAAAGCAAGACCGCGGACCACCAGATTCCCGGCTATAAAATCATCGGCAAACTCGGCGCCGGCGCAATGGCGGTTGTCTATAAAGGCAGGCAATTGAGCCTGAACCGCATGGTTGCGATAAAGGTCCTGCCGAAACGCTTCACTGAGAATCCGGAATATGTGGAGCGGTTTTATAAGGAAGGCCAAGCCGCCGGCAAGCTCAATCACCCCAACATCGTCCAGGCCATCGACGTCGGCGAGGCAGGGGGCTACCATTATTTTGTGATGGAATATGTCGAGGGTAAGACTCTGGCAGATGATTTGACGGCAGGGAAAGTCTTTGACGAACGCGAGGCGCTGGAGATAATCATTCAGGTTGCCCACGCCCTTGCTCACGCCCACGCACGAGGCCTTATCCACCGTGATGTCAAGCCCAAGAACATAATGATAGGTAACGACGGCGCAGTTAAGCTCGCCGATATGGGTCTGGCACGCGAGACAACGGACATCGAGGCGGCGCAAACCGAGGCGGGCAAGACCTACGGGACTCCATACTACATTTCGCCTGAGCAAATCCGGGGCAGAGTGGATATTGATGGCAGAGCTGATATCTATGGCCTCGGTGCAACTTTCTACCACATGGTGACAGGCCGTGTGCCGTTTATGGCCGAGGACTCCGCGGAGGTTATGAAAAAGCACCTCAGGGACCCGTTGGTTCCACCCGACCATATAAATACTTCACTGTCGGCGGGAGTGTCTGAGGTCATCGAGATTATGATGGCCAAGCACAGGGAAAACCGCTACAAAAATATTGAGGAGCTGTTGATGGATTTGGAGGCCCTTCGCAACGGCCAGCCGCCGCTCCAGGCCCACAAGAGGTTTGATGTCTATATGCTCGCCCAACTAAGTAAAGGCAATACGGTCGAAGTTGAGGAAAAAAAGGTCTATACGGAAGAGACACTCGCACGCTACCGATCCTGGATATTGATTTTGAGCACTGTCTCAGCAGTAGCCATCTTAATTATCATCCTTCTCCTGCTATTTTAACCTTTTGAGATGTGACTTGGGCGACGGGTTGCGAGTCACGAGCGACGAGACACGAACATTATTCGGCTTCTTTCTCTTTTTGTTTTGCGTGGCTGGCGACGATTTGCTGCTGGACGTTCGGCGGCACAATCTCATAATGGCTTAATGTCATCGAGTAGCTGCCGCGTCCGCCGGTAACGCTTTTTAACTGGCTGTTGTATTGTGCAACTTCCGCCAGCGGCACCTGTGCTTTTATAACAACGAAATTTCCTGCCAGCATTTCCTGGCCGAGCACTCTTCCGCGTTTTGAGGCCAAATCTCCGGCGATGTCGCCGACATTCTCATTAGGTATTGTGATTTCCATATTCACTATCGGCTCAAGCAAAACCGGCTTTGCTTTTTGAATAGCATCGGCAAACGCCCCTTTGCCGGCCAATCTGAATGCTATTTCCTTTGAATCCACGGGATGGCTTTTGCCGTCATAAACGGAGACCTTTATGTCCTGCACCGGAAAGCCGGCGACCGCGCCGCTTTGCATTACGTCGTTAACGCCTTTGAAAACGGCCGGCTCATATTGCCCGGGAATTGAAGCGCCGAAGATGTCCCAGCTAAATTGCAGCGGCGGGTCGGAATTGCGTTCCGCCGGCTCGACACGCAAATATACTTCGCCGAATTGGCCTGCCCCGCCCGTTTGCTTCTTATGTCGATAATGTCCATCGGCTTTGACGGTAATTGTCTCGCGGTAAGGAATTTTCGGCTCCCTTGAAACTACCGACAGTTTGGAACGGTTCTGCATCTTCTCGAGCATTATTCGCAGGTGCAAATCGCCAAGACCGCTGATGACTAACTCCTTTGTTTGCTGGTCGCGCTTGACCTTGAAGCAGGGGTCTTCCTCGCACAATTTATCAAGTGCGGAGCCAATTTTCTGCTCATCTCCCCTTGCGGCCGGCTCAATGGCCAGAGAAAACATCGGCTCAGGCACCGCCGGCATATCAAATCTGCCTGCAACCTTGCCATCGTGGATGAGGTCGCCGATTTTAAGCTCTTCGAGCTTGGCAAGCGTTATAATGTCACCGGCTGTTCCTGCATTGATTTCATTGTTTTCGCCCCCCTGCGATTTCAAGATGTGGCCGGGCCGGACGGACTTTTTCTCATCGTTCCGCAATAAACCGGTGTCCGACTTGATTGTTCCGCTGAAGATGCGAATGCTGGAGTATTTCATATTCGACCGCGGGTCGAACCCCACACGAAAGACCATGCCTGCGAGCGGCCCGGCAGGGTCGGGCTTAAGTTCCATAACGTTCTGCCCATCTTTGAGCTGCACCGCTTTGGCCTGCACGGGCGACGGCGTGTATTTTACGATAATATCCAGAAGCTCACTTACCCCGATTTCCTTGCGGGCATCGGTGAAGACTATCGGGATGAGCGTGCCGCTTTTCAATGCCTGGACGAATACGGATGCTATCTTTTCAGCCGCTATTTCCTCGCCCCCAAGGTAGCTTTCCATAAGCTGGTCGTCTGCCTCGATGACGCTTTCTATCAGCTCTGTGTGGGACTTGCTGACATCCATCAAGGGCGAATTGCCGGTCTTGTTTTCAGTGCAGTCAATGACCGATGCCCTGTCCGCACTCGGCAGATTGGCACAGCGGCAGTGCAATCCAAAGGTTTCCTGAATGACTTTCAGCAGGTCGGCAAACACAATGTTTTCAGCATCCATTTTGTTCACAATCAGGACGCGTGGCTTGCCTGCCTTTGCAGCCAATTCGAACAGCTTGCGGGTATTGGTTTCTATCCCTGCTGCGGCGCTGATGACGATTAACGCTGTTTCGGCGGCCCCTATCGCCTTTATAGCCGGCCCCACAAAGTCGGGCGAGCCGGGCGTATCTATTATGTTTATCAGCTTGTCTTTGTAATTGGTGTGAACGGCGGTGGATTTTATCGAATGCTGATGCTCCTTTTCCTCATCGTAGTAATCGCAGATGCTTGTCTGCTCATCCACGCTTCCAAGCCGGCTCGTTGCACCGGTTTTGTGCAGTATCGCTTCAGCGAGAGAGGTTTTGCCGCTTCCGCCGTGCCCTAAAAGAACGACATTGCGAATGTCATTGGTATCGACCACTTCTTAAATCTCCAAAAAAGCTTATTTGCGGACTTAAAGTTAAGGCAGCTTCAAAAACCCTATCTTATACGCCAATCGCCGCATAAAGGACAAGGATTTTTTGGGCGTTTTTTGTAGATACCAGGTTTGAGGCACAAGAACAGGCAGTGAAATTGCCGACCACCGAAACCGCTCACCGCTCACCAATTAACTATTTTCAACTATGCTGTGCAGCCGTTTATACGCGGGCAGCAGCGCCGGCGTGATTCTGCAATCTTTGCAGGCCCAGTGAAACAGGATTTTCTGGTCATCAGGTGGCAGGTTATTTGGTGCGTAGGGTTGTCTTATATACAGTTCTATGCAGCAGGGTGGGTAGCCGAAAAGGTAGCCCTCGAACCGCTGGGTTTGAGCGGATTTATCTATCGGGCTGTTTGCAAAACGATTCTCATACAATTGGATAAAGCCGGGTGAGCGGCTGAAAATAGTCTCGATTACCTCTTTGCCTGTCTTGACCGTTCGCGTGATTTGTTTGGTGGGCAGGCCCAATTGTTCCAGCAGCCCAGGACCTTCATCGTCCAGAGGTTTTTCCCATCTGCTTAAGGGCTTGATTCCCTCGCGGGTAAGCATCGCCAGGTAAGCCAGCTCGAAATCGATTTCTTTAAGGGCCCGAATACATCTTTTGACCTCGGGCAGGTTATAGTCCAAATTCTTGCTCCTTGTATCTGCTATCTGTAACACTCGTCTTCGCTTGGGTCGGTGGATGTAAGCCACTGATTGGAAAAGTCGGCGAGGTCCAGCAGATTCACTATGCGGTCTTCGTTAAAGTCTCCGCGTATGTTGTAAGGCCCTAAATCAATCGATACTTTGTATCTCTCACCCAGGACGTTCACCAAAAGATTAACGTCTATTCTGCCTTTTCCATGGACGCTGCCCGAATAACTAAATGAGCCGTGTCCCATATAGTGACTTACTATATATGGAACGGCGATAAAAAGACCGAGCTTAGGGTTTATAACCTCACAGAAACCCATATTGACTATTGTGGGGCATATATCGCAGTTCTCTAAACCTTTCGCCAAATGGTTTATCTTATACGGTTCCTCCGGCGTAGGAGCGTTTGGCAGCGCATCGATTATTTCTGCGCATCGTTTGGCGCGCTCGGGCCCATCGGGAATGAGATTGGCGTTCTGGTCGGCGTCATACAAATTCCAGCCGGATGCCAGCTCCTCATTATCTGTCAACAGGTCACCGTCAAGGTCGTTGCCATCAACCGGAAGTTGGTGCTCATTTGGGTCATAGGGATAGCGCAGCTCGACTACCCTAAGCAGTCTGGCAATATCCACTCTTCCCTTGTGGACGCTGCCGTGGCAATCGAACGAGCCGTGCTCCATATAATGCAGCGCCAAATCCGGCAAAAACATGTCCTCCATAGGGTCATTCGGGTCAGGATACCTCAAACCAAGTTTTCGATTGATAATCTCCCATCCGCCCATATGTATCCACTGCCCGCAAACGTCACACAGTTCAAGCCCGTCCAACGCGTGCTCCATCTTGTATGGCTCTTTGATACCTGGCGGTGGCCCACCTAATGGATACGACGGAAGGGCCTTTACCACCTCGCGGCATCGTCTGGCTAACTCAACTCCATCGCGTATTTCATTGCGATTTTGGTCCGGCTTAAACATATTATAGCCAATCGCCGGTTCCTCCCTGTTGGCAAGTAAATCAGCATCCGCATCACACCTGACCGGTTTTTGGTGCTCGTCCGGCGGGTCCGGCCCTATGGCCTTACTGATGGTTACGCCGGCACCTATCGTTATCGCCGCCGCCATCCCTGCCGCCAAGGCCCGGTCTCTGAACTTTTTCTGCCGCCGCTCTCCGGTTCGATTTTGTTTACCCTGAGCCTGTCGAAGGGCGCGCCTTTGATATGCTCTTCTTAATCGTCTCATCTTTTCCCTCGTCTGCAATTCTGAATTCTTGATTCTGACTTCTCAATTCTACGTGGCTTCCAGCCATTCATCGGCAAACCTGGCCAGGTCTTCGAGGTCCTCTTTACAGTCTTTATTCAGGTCGCCCGGCAGATATATTGTTCCTAAATCACCGCATCGCCGCGGCATCTGGAGAATCTCTGCCAGAAGTGCAACATCAATCCTGCCTGTGCCGTGATAATCGCCTGCGTAGCCAAAAGAGCCGTGCTCCATATAATGCAAACCCAGGATAGGAAACTTAGTGCTCAACTGCAGCTTCGGATTAATAATCTCGATAGTGCCCATATTCACGGAGATGGCGCAAATATCGCACGTTTCGCATCCTCGCATCAGATTCTCCTTCTTGCAGGTCTCAGTTATTCCGGGCTTATACGGAGGTAATTGGTCGATAATATCCTTGCACTGGTTGGCAAGCTCGATGCCATCCGGAACAAGGTTGGCGTCCTGGTCGGCGTTATGCAAGTTATATCCTGCCTCAAGTTCTTCATTGTCTGTCAGAAGGTCGCCGTCAAGGTCATTGCCATTTACCGGTAGCTGGTGCTCATTTGGGTCGTAAGGGAATCTGACCTCAAGCACCCGTAGCAGCAGGGGAACATCAACTCTGCCATCGTGTGTAGTGCCGTTGTAGCTAAAAGACCCGTGCTCTATATAGTGCATCGCTATAAGCGGGAAGCTGATGCTTAGACCCAGCCGTGGATTCACTATCCCTGCTGGTCCCATATTAATCTGCGCCGCACAAATCTCGCACCACTCTATGCCGAACACAGGGATATGCCACTTGTATGTCTGGTTCGGGTCTGTCTGCTGGCCCTCCCAGGGCAGCTTCTCAATAATGTCAGCACACCGCTTCGCCAGTTCAACCCCATCAGGTATTGCGTTGTGGTTCTGGTCAGGCTCAAATACCTGATAGCCGATGGCGAATTCTTCTTTGTTGGAAAGTAAGTCCGCATCCGCATCTGAGCTTACCGGCAATTGATGCTGGTCCGGCGGGTCCCCGTTCAAGGCTTTACTGACGCTGACACTGGTCCCCAGCGTTATCGCCACGGCCACCCCAGCCATAATTGCCCGCTGTTTGAACTGCCTTCGCTCTCCGGTTCGATTTTGTTTGCCCCGAGCCCGTCGAAGGGCGCGCCTTTGATGTGCTCTTCTCAATCTCCTCATTTTTTTTCTCCCGTCCGCCACGACTTCTTTGGCGGACCTCTGGCGGATTCATTAACGATAAACAATGAACTATCATACCAGATTTTATCGGTCTTGTCCAGCCCTTTCTGCCGTTCCCATCGCCGCTACTTGAGTATTGAGTCTGAAGGACTATTTGTGAATCGTAGATTGTTTTTGTCCTTTAGAGGTGTTTTGGATTTTGAGAGTAGAATTTCGAATTTGGCCATCTGTGACTTGCGGAAAGTTAAAAATTTTTTGATGCTGATTATTTGGCCTTCACTTTGATTTTATTGGACAATAAGGTAGTCCGCAAAATGGCTCTGTTTGCGCACCATATATGTAGTGGTGTCTGCACTTGGCAAGTGCTTATATAGTAGTTTGGGTTATGGGGCGTTACCTCTGCACCGTTTCGACGGCCTAAAGAAAAAATCTTTGGTCTGTCGATGATTGTGTAGTCGTTAGTGATTAGTCGTTGTCACGAACGACTACTCACTAACCACTATTCACGGCTTTTATAAGGGTGTGCACAGATGAGCAAAAGGGAATTGATAGACTGCATTTGTGAAATCAACAGAAGCGCCAAGCCGGAATTTCTCGCCAATTTCACCGAGAATGAACTGACCGCATACCTTGAGCACCTGATGGAGCTTGATTTGCGGGAGCAGGAAGTGCAGATAAGCAGTTATTAGTTTATTGTTCATCGACTTGCCGTTGGCCGGAACGATGAGCTCATAACGGCCAATTATTTATTCTCATCAAATTGCGGACCTATTAAGCCTCTGCTAACATTGCTGAGTCCGCTTCTTCCCGATTTGCTTCTCTCTCTTTCTGCCGGGCTGGGTGTGGGTTGCCCGCCAGGTTTGGGGGCAGCGTTTTCGGTTTTCGTCCGCTCAATGAATGGCGCCGCCGGCGGCGCCTGGTCAGATGAGACGGGCTGCGGCACTTCGGCAATGTTATTTAGCTTGAATTCCACCGCCACCGGCACAGAATCGGCGGGCACATAAAAGGCAAAATCTATCCATTTGGCGGCCTCGGTGAAGTCCTCACGGTTTATTTGTATCTGGTCGCTCAGCTTCTTTTCTTGTAGCTGGTTTGCCGCCTTCAGGTAACCGACCGGATAAACATTTTTCGCTTTTCCCAGGAAGGGGTTTTCGGAATCGCTTTTTTGTTTGCAGATTAATCTTAATTGAGAGACCGCGAAGTGACTGGCGTCCTTGGCTGCGCTTCTTTTTATTCCCACTCGCACGATGGTGAGGTTGTGCCCGCTCTTAGGCGGCACCAGCTTGCCCGTTGAATCCTTTATGCCTTCCGGGGCCAGCCAGGCCCCATTTTTCTTCGGCACCTCTATCGCTTCCGAGAGGGTCACCGTTGTTGGTATGCCGTCCGAGATGTTGTGTCTGTTCAGAAAAAGCTGGTCCACAAAATGGGGACGCAGTGCAGCGAAGCTTCTTGGGTTGCGAATGGCCCGGAAGCTGCCGTTACTCATCATACTAAACAACCCTGTTGCGAAGCCATCTGTATTCAACAACACCTTGTTGGGCGTTTCGGCATCGGGACTTGTTTGGTCGTAGCGCTCGTAAGGGTACTTGCTCGGCAAAGGCGCCATTGCAAAGGCAGTAAGCACAAGCCCCGAAACGATAAGGC
>Ga0315280_10009540_pt1 | contig 12417 bp, 11 predicted proteins | sample YL17G06_40_MG_FD_203697 | JGI IMG/M metagenome (GOLD analysis project Ga0315280, IMG submission 203697) | Sediment microbial communities from Yellowstone Lake, YNP, Wyoming, USA - YL17G06_40 | ecosystem: Environmental > Aquatic > Freshwater > Lake > Sediment | place: USA: Wyoming | collected... | reverse complement strand
CTTTTACATCTTCTGGATCCAGACCATATGTTTCGCTCTCGATGTCCGCAAAGACTGGCTTCGCTCCGACAAAGAGGGGGGCATTTGCTGTAGCGATGAAAGTGAAACTGGGGACTATTACCTCATCGTTTTTTCTAACATATGACGATAATGAAGCATGTAATGCAGAAGTGCCCGAGTTGAAAACTGCACAATATTTCGTTCCCATGTATTCAGCGATCTTCTTCTCAAATTTTTCTATATTTGGACCTATCGCCCAGTTCATCCCAGCCTTGATCGCCTCTGTTACACTCTTCACATCTTCTTCATCCCAATAGATTTTAAAGAGAGGAATTTTCCATGCCATTTTCATCGCCTATAATACGGGAAATAATCCGATTGTACTATCGCCTTCCCACTTAATTTATCATACCTGTCTCTCGCTTCACACAACATTCGGTATTTTGATTCATCATGTATTTTACTGTAAGTAAAGTAATCAGCGGTGTTATCCGAAAATGTAAGTTTAAAGCGGAGGATCCCATCGTCTTTACTTTGCCCTCCTTGTAAACTGAAAAATCTGTAACCATTCTCTTTCGCCCACAAGATTATGTGGTAGACAAGGAGATTGTTCGGGCGCATGTTTAAAAATTCCGGTCGTGAAGCGCGAAGATAATCATTAGCGAGATCGCCCATTCCTAATAACAAAGAAGCGGCTATTGTTTCACCACCATGTTTTGCAATAAATAATTGAACATTATCCTTTAATAATTCAAATATACCAATGTAAAATTTTTTTGAGAAGAAGTATGATTCGTCAGCGTTCATTCTTTTCATAGCATTTAAATAAATTTCATAAGATTTTTCGATGTCCTCTCGTTTACTCGTGAGAACGATCTCAATATTGCTTGTTTGGGCCTTTCTTATCGCTTTTCGATTTTCTTTTTTGAAATTATTCCAGATAGTTTCCTCATCTTGCGTTAAATCGACGTAAACTATCTCCCATCTCTTTTCTAGTTTTACGAAGTCAATAAGTGGCAAGTGGTTCTTGATAATAGGATGTAACCTTATAAATTCTGTGATAATATTGTTTTGCGCGCAATGATTATGAAATTCCGTAAAGAAACCGCCAAAAAGTTCTTTTTCATTGTCTTTATTTGTTAAAAAAGCGAGAGGGCCACCATAGTACCACGGTGAAACAGCATCGTACATCAAGGTTTCGCCACTGTAAAATGGAAGGTCATTAATTTTCTTCTTAAAAATGGGATGAATGATATAATTTTTATCATTCCCATAGAAGAAAAGTTCCGCTTCCCCCCCGAATCTTTCTCTCGCCTTTCCCTCCGTCTTTTCAAAAAGCTTCGCGTACTCAGGAGTGAAGTAGATATCTTTCTTTGGTATTTTGTCTAGCAGATCCCTCCACCTTTTTTCGTCGGAACCATGCGCGCTTAACACTTCTGAATGAAACACCATTGCTCACCCTTTTCTAGCCGTCACGATGTAGTGAGCGATGATGTAAGACATGTTTTCCACGGTTCTTTCAGTATATTCCACGTTAAACTCTTTGAAGCCCGTTTTAGCGAGGAGTTCCTTTATCTCCGGCACAGTGAAGAAATGCATCTTCCCAACTCCTTTTGCGTCCCCTATCGGAATATCTGTAAAAGTGTTCTCAGCGATTTTCCACCCGTGTCCAAATAAATAATCTTTATCGGATCTTGTAAATGAGAAAAAGCTGCCGCCTGCTTTCATAACTCTATAAATCTCTGCTATGATCTTCTTTATTTCGTCGGGGGTGTTGTGCTGGATTGACGCGATATCAATAACTACATCAAAGTACTTGTCTGAATAAGGCAAGGTTGACATGTCTCCGATTTTGATCTCGGCTTTCAGACCCTCTTTTTTCAACCTTTCTGCACACACATTAATCGCTGTTTCTGAACCATCGATCCCATAGACGGAGAAGCCTTCCCTCGCTAAGTACCAAACGTTTGCGCCAGAACCGCAACCGACTTCTAAAATTTTTACTGATTTTTTTTCTTTTTTCAAATTCTTGAACAACCTAGAGATAAATCGCACTAATTCCTCATTCGGGTATCTGGCACCGTAACCCTTCTGGTACATGCTTTCCCACATTTTGTCCCATGATTTCATTATCTCATCCTCTTTCTGCACCTAGGACTTCTTTCAGTCCCTTGGCTATGCATTCAATATCTTTTATGGTGATGTCCTGGTGTATTGGCAGGTTTAGTATATGGTTGGAGATGTAGTATGAAACTGGAAATTTTTTTCTGTCTATTTGTTCTATTATTCGATAATACAGAGATGTGGTTTCGATTTTTTTATCTAACAATTTGAAGTAAACTTTGTTCCTGTCCACATTCTTTATTAGAATGGGTAAATTCAATGGTACGATACCCTTGGGCAATCTTTTATAAAGAATTTGTATGCCCGGCAAGTTGCTTATCTTTTTTACGAGAAGAGCATAATTTTTTCTCCTGATTTCGTTGATTTTTTCCATATCAAAACGGTATAGTGATTTCAGAGTTTTTTCAGAAATGCGGTAATTTGCGACGCGCGGATTTTTTAATTTTTTATTGTTGATTCTTAAAAGTCCGCCATCCGGAATTGGCAAAGATTTGTAAAGCGAAAAAACGCTTGCATCCCCAAACGTGCCTAAATATCTGCCGCGATATTTTGACATGAAGGCGTGGGCACAATCCTCTATTAAGTACACTTTATTATTTTTGCAAATCTCGACGATTTTTTTGAGATTACATTGGACAAATCCGAAATAGTGAATCACAAATGCTGCTTTGATACCTCCCTTCTCAATTTTTTTGCGAAAATCTTCCATATCTATAGTGAGATTTTTATTGATCTTGTAAAATTCGAAACCAATTTTCTTTTCCCTAATCGGGTCGAATACGCCTGAGCCTTCCTTATCAGTAATACCTATGTAGCTCGGCAACAGTATTTTGTTCCGTTTATTCAGATTTAGTAGATCAAATATGCACTTAAGCCCTATGCGAGCGTTTGGTAGCAAGTAAATTTTGTTGAAGTGCTCTTCAGTTTTGTGGGGATGTTTTTTTACCACCATAATTCAGCTCCTTGCGTCCTCCCTCAAAAATAAGCCCTTCTGCAGCAATTCAGGGGATATCTCGATTTTTCTCAATATTTTAACGATATTTTTTTCGGCCCCCCTTTTGACGTATGGATTCATTGATTTTTTCACCCGTTCATGAAATTTTTTATCGTATAATGCTTTTCTCACAGCGAGAATTATCTCCTCCTTTTTAGGTTTCACGTCGATCACGTTCTTTCCTCTCTCCCTCCCCTCTTGTCTCTTACCAATATTCACTGCGGGCAAATTGAACGATGGAGCTTCAAGCAAAGCACAGCTTGAGTTACCAATCATCACGCTACTCACCGCCATCAGCGGCAAGAAAATTTTTCGGGGAATGCTTTTGTGTATTTGGATGAAATGAAGCCCCCTGTATTTGTTAATAACTTTAATCATCTCTCGCGCGCCAGCGTCCGCGTTTGGATAGATGACAACTGTTTGCATTCCTAATTCTTTGATCGCCTCCATTGTTTCCCTCATTTGTCTGCCGGCCAGATGAGATTCTGTTGTCACTGGATGTTGAATTACGAGCAAAATCGGTTTCGTCAGGTCGAGTTTGAGTTGTCGAGCCACACTCTCCAGTTCTTTTTTACTTGCTTTATACTTCAACGGGATCCCGGGATTTCCGACTGCGAAGACGCGTGATGGACGTTCTCCCATACTAATTATTATTTTTGCGCTTTTCTCTGTCGCGGGAAAGTGTATATGAGCGAACTTGGTGATGCAATGTCTAGTGATATCATCAATTGTCCCCCCTGTTGTAATATCCCCCCCAGATATGTGGGCAACTGGTATATTCAAGTATGCCGCCGCGATAGCTGCCGCAAGTGTTTCGCCCCTGTCTCCAGCCACTAAAACTATGTCGGGCTTAATTTTCTCCAACGTCTCTGTAATACGGATTACTCCATAACCAAGGTACTTTGCCATTGCAGCGCCGGTATCTTCACGCGGCAGAATATCTATTTTAGCCGCTATCTTAAACCCGTCTTTTTCGATCTCTTTTACCGTGCCGCCAAATTCCGGGGAGAGATGCATGCCAGTTACGATTAAAGATAATTTCAAATCTTTGTGTTTTTGTATTTCTTCCAATGTTGAGCGAATCACACCGTACTCCGCTCTGCTTCCAGTGACATATACTATCTTTTTCATTGGTTTCACCTTTTACGACCAAATTGGCGCCGCTTTATTTTTTTCCAACTTATTAACTCATCTTGCTCAATTTTTTGCTTGGCTATCGCCCCGATAACTTTATTTTCAAATTTCGGTGGTATGCCCGTACCAGGCCTTTTAAACGCAATCATTTCTTTTCTGATTTTACTGCCTTTTGGTATCTCTATTTTAGCAACGATGCTCTTTCTTGCAACTTTCATTATCTCCATCTCGGATTTTAGCGGCTTTTTAATGGGTGAGCCCAGCGCCCTTTCAACGTTTCTTATACTTTCAACCATTTTTTTCAATTCATCTGGTTCTAATGACATTTTGTGATCTGGCCCAGGTAGTCCCTTATCCAATGTGATATGTTTTTCAATTACTCTTGCGCCCAAAGCGGCAGTGGCGATAGTAGCCTCGATGCCTAGTGTATGATCCGAATAACCTACCGGGATACGAAAAACGCGTTTTAGTAAAAAAATCGCGTTCAAATTTGCGTTCTTAAATTCGGTGGGATAAGTGGAGGTGCAATGCAGTAAAATTATTTTTTTATTCCCCGCACTTTTTATTGTAGCAATTGCTTCTTTAATTTCTCTTAGCGTGGCCATTCCCGTGGAAACTATCATGGGTCTTCCAAACTTGGCGATGTGTTTTAACATCGGCAATGTGGTCAAATCATTAGACCCTATCTTAAATGCAGGGGTCCCTAGCCTCCGCAAAAGATCCGCGCTTTTCTCATCCGAAGGCGTAAACAATATAATGATATCTCTTTTTTTTGCATATTTCATCAAAATTTGATATTGTGATTCAGATAATTCCAGTTTTTTTATCATAACATAATATGATTCATTCTTTTTCGTTGCTTTCTTCTGGTATTCAGCTTTGGGCGTATGGATAGTTACCTCCTCATCTGCGAAAAAAGCTTGGAACTTTATGGCATCTGCCCCCGCTTCCTTCGCTACATCAATCAATTTTTTTGCCAAGCTAATATCGCCGTTGTGGTTGATGCCAGCCTCTGCTATTATAAATATCGGTTGATTTTCTCCGATTTTTCTATTGCCTATGCTCACTTCTTTCACATTGTTCCCCCATAATGATAACGTCACCAATAATTTAAAATGAAAGCTTGGGGATTTTGGCCTGCTTCTGCTCAACGTATTTGTTGATTTCGCATAATTCAGGATGCTTTTTTATCAGCCCAATGACTTCTCTGAGTTCGATAATTTTTCCTGGCCTATACAGTCTTTTAAAGACCTCTTGGATGAACCTAAAATCCTCTGGTGTATCTACCGTCAGCCTAATCTCTGGATGTCTCAGTTCTTCTTCAACTTCTACCCTCTCTATGCGAAATAGTTTTGAGTTCGTGAAATAAACGCCCCAAATCTCTGTGTCTTTTTCTTTTTTTAATTTTACTACTTTTTCTAACGCTTCTACTTTAACACCATAAGAAAAGGCACCGAGTGGTAAGTCAAGACATGTTATGTAATCTGCATTCGTTTTTTTAAATTTTTCAATCAATTTGTCTACGTAGTGTGGGTCCGTTAATGGATTATCTCCGGTCGTACTTACTATAAAGTTCACATCGTGCTTTTTTGCAGCTTTTAGCAATCTATCCAAAACGTCTATTTCATCACCTCTGAACCATCTAATGCAATTTCTCTCAGCGACTTCTACTAACTCGTCATCCTGAGGATTTGTGGATGTGCATAGGATAATTTCATCGGGCAATTTTGCTATTTTTAGTCTTTCAATCAGATGTTCGATTAGCGGTTTTCCTTCTAAAAACCTCATCGCTTTTTGTGGAAGTCTTTCTGATTTCATTCTCACCGTAATCGTTGCAGCTGTTTTCACTTTAACATTCTCCATTCGATATTTTCATTTTTTTTGATATTTGTCTTTGTAATTCTACCAATAACCCTATCCGCTTCTAGCGGCGAAATTCCTGGTTTCGATCTTTTGAACGCGACCATTCCTTCAGTTATTTTTTCGCCCTTTTTTATGTCTCTTTTCGCCACGATGCTCTTTTTAACAAGTTTTCTGTATTTCAGCTCATCTTTGGATAATTTATGGGGGCCATATAATCCAGGGGCTTTCTCGACTAGTCTGAGATTCTTTATAAATTTCTTAAATTCATCAGGATTCATGGCAGATTGATAATCGATTAGTTTAAGCTTTCTATCGATGGTAAAATGTTTTTCAAGAACGACTGCCTCATAAGGAACGGATAATAATGGTACTATGGTACAGAGTTCTGATTCCCCGTCGACATGGTCAGCAAATCCCACATGAAGGTTAAACTTTTCCTTGAGCCATTTTAAGAACCTCAGATGGGTATCTCCGATTTTAGTTGGATACGCTTGGAATCCGTGCATGAGAATGATTTTTTTATTCCCAAACGACTTGATCATTTTTATTGCTTTTTCTATTTCCTTAAGAGATGATGCCCCGGTGCCAACAAAGATAGGTTTCCTTAACTTGGCGATTTCTTTAACCAATGGTTCATCCGATAAATTCGCTGAATGAATGTAATATCCGTCGGACTTGTTTTCTTTTGCTATTTGAACACTTGGAACATCATTCGGCATACTTATCTTGAGAAGCTTATTTTTTCCCGCAAGTTGAAAGAGCTCTTTCCATTCTTTCTTGGTGAACTGTAATTTTTTTGATATCCTGTAATCTTCATGTTGAGGCACTATATAATCTTCAGTGGACTCTATATGAAATTTGATTGCGTCTGCATTTGCGTCAGCTGCGATTTTAATCATTTTCTTTGCGAGATCTAATTTGCCTTCGTGGCCGCACGCCATTTCTGCTATTACAAAAGTTGGATGTCTTTCACCTATTTTTTTATTGCCAATTCGGATGTCTTCCACTTTTCCCACCTTCCCTAAGTATTATATTCGCAAGCAAAATATCTAATGGAGTATTTATGTCGATAGAGCTTATTTCGTCCATTGTCACTCCTTTGACCCTACCATTATAAACTGGTGCCACCGGATCTGTTTCATTCACCCTCTTGTAGTAACTGCCCTTGGCGACGTAGATCGATGTATTAAACACGTAAAGCTTCGGAACATCTTGTCTTCTCAGAGGCCTCTTTTTAATCTTTAAAAATGGTTCGAGGAATCCATTCTTTTTTTGCATCATAAAATAGGGGTGATGTTTCACTTCGCTTATACCCGCAACAGCATCGGCGCTTTTTATTTTTCTAATGGCGGCATCTATGTGTTCGACTTTTCGAAACGGTGAAGTAGGTTGCAAAAAGACGATAATATCTGGCGAGTATTTCTCTTTTTTTTCTAAATAATCTAGCGCATGAAGCACCACAAGCAGTGAAGGCGATGTATCTTTTGCTAAACTTTTTGGTCTTAAAAAAGGAACTTCCGCCCCATATTTTCTGGCAATTGTCGCTATTTCTTTATCATCCGTGGATACAATGACTCTATCTATGTATCTTGATTTACGTGCTTCTTCTATTGTATAAGCGATTAGAGGTTTTCGTCCTATCAGCACAATATTTTTACGGGGGATTCCTTTTGAACCTCCTCTTGCGGGGATTATTGCCACGACATTTTTATTTTGGAACACACTTTCCCCAACCAAAGACTATAATTTGACTCGATATTTCCCCTTGCCGTATAATATTCTTAATCGATCGTCGCACGTTTTGCATATCTCAATTTTGTGGGTTTCTCCTTTCATATGAAGTTCCCTCAGTTTGTTCATTTTATCGCCAAGCCAAATTTCGGAGATTTTGTCCTTATTCGCGTTGCCGATGGCCATTCTTTGATAGTGATCTCCACAACACGGCACTATTGCTCCATCCCAGAGAACCATGAGTCTCTGCCATAATTGCGGGCAACAAAAGTCTGGTGTGGGGGTGTCCGGGGCGTTCTTACCCAAGCGCCAATCCTGCATCTCCTCGATTCCCACTTGGTCCGCGATTTTCCCCCAGAACTTTAAATATCCCCTAATCTGGCGGTGGTTCCAGGGGGTATCGACCATCTGCACCCTAACCACGGGTTTCTCGGACCCCATTTCTTTCTTAACCCTCTGCAACGTCTTTATATTGTTTAAAACGGTTTCGAATTTGGCCCCGACTCTTATGCTTTCGTAAACTTTTTTGGTATATCCATCTACGGAGCAGATCATTCTGTCCAATCCCGCTTCGACAAACGCTCTCGATTTTTCTTCGGACAGAAGCGTGGCATTAGTATTGAACGCTACCTCAATTATGCCCTTTTCCTTAGCATATTTTACCATGCCGACCAGCCTTGGGTGCAGTAGCGGCTCACCACGATACTGTAGCTTAACTGAATACAGCCCCCTTTCGGCCCCTTCGTCGATAATTTTCTTGAAAAGATTAAAATCCATAAATCCGGGTTTAGGGGGATTATAAGATTGAAAACACATGGGGCATTTTAGGTTGCACCCGCTGGCTGATTCTAAATCCAAATGGATGGGGAATTTCTCTACTATGTATCTCTTAGGGTTTTCATTCCACTTTCTCCGATACTCTTTATATCTGGCACTTTGGTCCTCTGGCCCCTTCTTAAGCAGTTGGAATGTGGGATCCACGATGACTTTTGGCATTTTCATCACCCTCTCTCTTGTTTTATCAGTCTTAAAATTAGGTCTGCCACCCTTTCGTGCGCCTTTCCATCCGTTCTGTAAAAGGAGTTCACCAAATACTTATGCCGTTTTTGTCTTAGTGTTTTCCGCAAATCCTTGTTTGTAAAAATTTTGGTAATCATGCTAGCTAAATCATCGTCCTTATCAATCACTACGACCGCTTTCCTATATCTGTCCTTTTTCGCTAACTCAGCCAGCGGACCTTTTGTTAGCCCTTCTATGACAACGACATCTTTATCCAGCATCATCCCTTCAATATCCGTTGTGGAGCCCGTACTTACCAACAAATCTGAACCGCCCAATATCGAGTAAAGAGCATCTTTCCCGAGTTCTTGCGTAACACTAACATTTTTTAAACCCAGTGACTTCGCAATTGATTCATAATGCGATTTGTACTTCTCCCTAGGATGGAGTTTGATTATGATCTGTGCTATGTTTTTAACCTTTGCAATTTGAATAAGGAATTTCTGGATGTAATTGAAATATTCTCTTTTACCCACATACTTGTCTTCAACAAGAGGTTGAGTTATCAGTGTTGTTACTTTACCAGTTTTAGGTTTCTCTTTTTTAGATTTATATTTTGCAATTATATCAAAGAGAGGTGAGCCTGTGATGAAAATATTTTCTTTTTTAATACCCAATCGCAACAGTTTCCCTTTTTCTTCATTTCCCCAAGCAGCAAAAAAAACATTCTCAACGAGCTTACCACTTACGATAAAATATCTGCCGCCATATCCGTGCGCAGAATAGATTACTTTCTTGTTTAATTTATAAGCCACTCCCAGAAGGAGCGACTCGTAAAATCCACCAAGAGAAACGAGGAAAATCAACTTTATCTTATGGCTTTCTACGATTTTCTTAAACGTCAAGTAGTACGTTATCAAGGTTGCTAACATTTCTCTTGAAAACAGAAAGTTCAGTTCGCTTTTCATAAATCGCCAATATTTCTTTCCGTCAAACGTGAACAACTCTGCTTTTTTACCTTCGCTTATTTTTTTCCATTCTTGATTTAGTTCGCGCGATAACTTTCTGCTTTCCTTGATAATCTCAGGATCTATGTAGCTGTACAACAAATTCTCGAATTTTAAGAGCCCCCCGAACGAATTCGCAGATATTGGATCACAAAATAGGACTAGGGGTTTTACCCCCCGTTCATTTAGGGTATCGATTACATCATGAAACCCGATGGGCCTTAACTCTCCCCTCTTGCCTTGAGTAACCTCGTTCGTATAACCCAAAAATAAAACATCTTTTTCCCCAGCCTTTTTTCTTTTAGCCGAAGAAATACGCCATTTGATTCTTTCATTTATCCATAACCCCTTCCTCAAGCCAAGGTGAATCAGGTTTGACTTTAAATCCCCGAACCCGGTTGGGGTTCTGTTGCTTCTCATCTCCTCTTCTATCTCCGCCGAGGTCTTGAACGGCCTGGGGAGATATGCTCCTTTCAGCAAAGACCCCAAAAAGTACCAGACCGGGATACCGTCCACTTTGAAAACTTCATTGAATTTTTTACTGTTTGTCTCCCTATCTGCCCACCGCTCTATCACTTTGAGGACTCTGTCTTCTCCCATGGTGCTAGCTCCTCTCGCTCTTCGATAAAAATATCTTCAGGAGTTTCAACCAAAATTCAAAATCATTGACTAAACGATCCCTCTTTATCTCATTCACGGCCATGTGTGCAAGGTAGAAAATGTACGCGGAGGAGAAGAGCTTCTTATCGATATCCAGAAAGTCGTAGTTATCAGCGATAAATGATAAATTTTCCCCGATGTTTTCCAGAAAATGAACGCGATACCTCGCCTCTTTCGACAATTTCTTATCGCGCCCGCTGAACTCCACCGAAAAGCCCGAGACCGTGAAATAGTGGAAGACATCTATAAACGGAAGACCCGCCGAAGATTCCTCCCAGTCAAACACGCCCAGTTTTCCGTCATTGATCAAGATGTTGTGTGGATTGAAATCACCATGAATATAGGTTATGGGGACTTCTGCACTGCCTTCAATTCCCCGCTCAAAGCATCGAGTGAGGAAATCCGCTATAGATTTAGAATATGCGCCTACTTCGCGTTTCAGCTTCTCGGCCTCGACGCGGATGTACTTTTGATAATTCACTTGGCGCATTTTTGTTTCCTTGTGAAATCTGGCTAGCCAAGCTAAGACATCTCCGCTCATCTCTGAGAAGTTTTTCCAATTAATCCCGCTGAGAATCGGGGTTCCAGCCGCCGCGCTCTGTATGCTGAACACGGGTGCCTCGTTGTACCAAAGGGGCTCCGGAATTGAGTTCTTCATGATTTCACTTTTGGCTCTTCTCCGAATTTCACGTAGGTTGTAAAATTCTGCCTTTATCCGCTTGGGATTGGTTGGGTCTCTCGGAAACTTGACGTAGAACGTGGGATAACTTTTCCCGTTCAAAAAGCAAGCAAACGGCACAGAGCTAAACCTATCTTGCCTGCCGCCCATTTTCACCAGGCTTATTTTTGAAGGCACCCGCAAGAGACCAAGTTTCTTGTAGTTTTCTGATATGAATCTTTCCGCGATTTCTATCATTTTCTCGCCCTCGCGAAAATTCCAAAACTGTAGATGAACGACTTTACAGCGTGAAGATAAAATGGAAGGGCGAACAAGACCCTTCTACGCGTCGAGCGGATTATCTTGTTCTTTATAAAAAACTCCATTGCGTTGGTGTCATCTTCAGAAAATATGAAAATCGGGTCTCTGTACGAGGGGAGGGGGAAGTAAAACTTGGTCTCGTGGAATCCTGTTTCATTCAGCATTTTTTTGAATCCCCCGTAGCCGTAAATGTACGTCCTGTACCCTGTCTTCCTGCCACCTAGCTTTGAAAGCGCGTTCGCCAGCCTTCGGGGCATGAGGTCCGCGAACGGGATGTTGCCGTGCTCCTTGGCCCCCAAAAAAGCCGTGTACGCGAATCGGTTTTCGATGCCGATGTAGATCCCGCCGTTCGGTTTTAGGACCCTCGAAATCTCCTTCAGCGCTATCTTTTGACATTCGTCTGGGGGCATATCGGTGCGCGAGGCTCCCACCCATTCCAAAACACCGTTCATGACCACTAGATCAAAAGAAGAATCGGGAAATGGCAGGGCACCGTAGTCGAGGGGGTCGATCCTCACCAGCCGTAGTTTGTCCACCCTCTCTTGTGCCGCCCTCTCCCTTAAAAATTCCAAAGTCTCAAGCGTCGAGTCCGCCCCAACTACATTGTAGTAGCGGGCCAGTGGGATGGTCGTGGATCCCCATCCGCAGCCCACATCCAACACCCTGCCACCTGCCTTGATTGGAAGCATAAAGTGCCAGTCCGCCCTGCTCTCATCGACCGCGTAGTTGAAAGTATACTCATCAGTTGCTGGTAGCAATATTCTCTCCAGCGCGGCCTTCCAGCTCTCGGCCTTCGCAATCTCGATCAATTTTTTCATCTTGGATTTAGGCACTTGGGCCCAGTAGAAAGAACGCGTGTTGAAACAGGGAACCCCCCCACGGATGGGCCACTTTGTGGAGCAGGCCCTGCATACGTAAGCGTTGCC
>Ga0315280_10009539_pt1 | contig 12419 bp, 10 predicted proteins | sample YL17G06_40_MG_FD_203697 | JGI IMG/M metagenome (GOLD analysis project Ga0315280, IMG submission 203697) | Sediment microbial communities from Yellowstone Lake, YNP, Wyoming, USA - YL17G06_40 | ecosystem: Environmental > Aquatic > Freshwater > Lake > Sediment | place: USA: Wyoming | collected... | reverse complement strand
CAGGAAAATGAAAAGCTCTGATGTAGAGATATTCAAGTCAATGGGGATAGAGGCACCTCCAAGGAACATCGAACTCTAGATACAACTCGGAAAAAAGTGTCTGAAGATCGCGTATATGGGGGTTTTAAGGCACAAGTGTCAAAGTTCAGTAATGATCTAATAGTTGTTAATGGTGGCTTAACACATGAACATGAGGTATCTCCTGAAATTGTTTCAAAATGCTCAGTAGTTTTTTTTTAAAACCACGTGATATTTTTGAGATATTGGGCAATGGACAGAGGAAAATACTGCTCCTGCAAAACTAAATAAATAAAACACAAAACACAAATTTTTAGGGTGAAGTATCAAATCTTTACGTTGGGCTAAAATGAAGATGAAAAAGAAGTTTTTGGAAAAGGAAAGAATAGGCCGCAATTTTAAAAGAGAAATTATTGGGTTAGGCATTGTTCTATCATTTGGGATTGTGTCACTTACATGGTTTAGAGGGCATCCTTTCTTATGGGGGGGTGACACAAGTATTCCCTTGAGCCTCAAAATCATAGACGAATACTTCTATGTTTTGCCATTAAATTTCGCTTATGGGATGGCAGATGTAGCTAAACTTCCTTTTTTGCTTCCACTTGGCTCTTTTTTAAAATTATGGGGTTTACTTAATCTCCCATATTCCGCGCCAATATTCGAGAAATTATTAATTTATGCTGTATTTACATTTTCCGGAGTCTCAATGTATTTCTTATTAACCGTAATTCGTCCGAAAATTACTCTTTTCGCCAAATTGTTGGGGTCCCTGCTATATATGTTTAATTTCTATTTTTTGTGGCTGTTGATAGATGTTTCAAGGATCCCTATTATTTATTCGTTTTTCCCGTTAGTACTAGCTCTGTACATTAAAGGGGTCAAAGAAGGGAAAGGTTTGTCATATTCTGTTATCACGGCCCTTGTATGGACAATCACTGTAACCCCAGGATATGGTCAACCTTTTGTGGTTATTAATTGGTTTGTCATTTTATTGTTCCTCATTTTTTATGTGATTACCACTCACGATAAAGAGAGAACTAAAAAAGCTCTTTATTTTACTCTTTATCTAGCAGTCATTTGGCTAGCTTTAAATGCACTTTGGATCCTTCCATTGTCCTTATCATTCAATCAGGAACTTGTTAGGCACACTCTTCCTGATGTAAGCTCTTGGACCTTATTTGAAAAAAATTCTGTAAGTGTCTTAGACGGTTTTCGCTTTATGGGTCTTTACTCTCTGCCGGCAGTTCATCAAGGAAGTCCTTTTTTCCCCTGGTATAGCATCTATGACTCTCCATTATTTATTGTAATAAGTTTTCTTATACCAATCTTAGCTTTTTTGGCATTTGTTATAGATAAAAAAGACAAAAATTTAATCTATTTTGGAATTCTTACAATTATTTTCCTATTTCTTGTAAAAGGCCCGAACTCTCCTTGGGGCTCGATTAATACTTTCTTGTTCTCTGGATTTAATCTTGACTTCATATTCAGGTCTACTTATCAGAGATTTATGGGATATGTTGTTCTAGGATCTACGGTTTTAATAGCATTTACAGTGGATAAACTAACAAGATTGAAGACAACAAAAAAATCGCTTAAAATTCTTAAAGTAACGTTATTCATAGTGTTTTTCGTAAGTTTGGTTGGAATTCTACCGCACCCATTATGGACGGGTAGCTTGTATGATCAAAGTGGAGTAAATCCATCCCGAAGGGTTGAAATACCCCGTTATTACTATGAAACTGCGGAATGGATAGACAATCAACAAGGAGATTTTAACGTCACGCCTTTACCGTTTCTAACTATGTGTCGTGGTGTGTTCTCTTGGGAGAATGGAGCAAACGGTTATCGCGGGACGTATCCTTTCGTGTTCCTCTCCTCAAAACGTTTTATCATTAATGATTTTGGTCCTCAAATTGGAAGCACTTTGGCTCGTTTAACAATTAATGGTGAAGTTACAGATTCATCAATATTCAATGTTTTAAATATCAAATACATATTTTTCCACCGCGATACCAACTGGGGATACATCGAAGGGGACAGTGAGTGGATTTCAGGTACCCCAGAGCAAATTCAGAAATCTCTAAATTCTATAGCAGGACTAGTTTTGGAGAAATCTTTTGGGGAAATTGATATTTATCGTAACACTTATTGGAAACCTACACATGCATATCTCCTTCCAGAGACATTATCTGAGAACCTGATTTCCAACTACACATTGGTTGAAAATCTCATCAAAGACGGCGAAGTTGTAGAATTGAACGAGATTAACCCGACACTTTACAGAGCACGTATCGAAACGGAACAGCCCTTTATTCTCATTTTTAACGAGAGTTATGATAAAGGATGGACAATGAACGTGAATGGCAAAGAATACGAACCATTTAATGCATTTGGTTTTACTAACGGTTACCAAATCTATGAAAAAGGAAATTTAGAAATAACTTTGGAATATAAGCCTCAACGCTGGTTTTATTGCGGGGCCATTGTATCGCTAGTATCTTTCGTGGGATGTTTTGGGTATCTCATCTACAGCAAAAGAACTCGAATAAAATCTTTTTTGAAAGAAATCAAATATCTCACATTTTGTTCTGTTAAAGGAGCCATGCGACGACTTTTTTTAAAACCAGATAAAAATTGCTTGGAGGAGAGGTAGAATCAGTATGACTAAATACAAGTTAACAATTACTGTAAAAGAAGTTCATGGTAAATGCCCGTTGTACCAAGTTGGCGATAAAATGGTCATCAATGAATTTTACATAGATACCAACAACTCAAAACACATTTGCATGCATGCATTTTCGGCAATGCTCACTTCTTTATCTGCTTTTATACGTGGGTTTTCGGCTAAAGACTTAGGCATCGGAACAGATGCAGATGTTGGATACCTCCATTGCCCAGATCCAGGGCCACCATATACAAAAGGAGGAGCAGTAATATTTGAGGTAAAACGTGAAATAGTCTGAGGTGAGATTTTGTTTCATGTAAGTAATGGAAAAAAGATAATTCCCATCTCAAAACCGTTATTGGGCGAAGAAGAAAAGCGAGCCGTAAATGAGGTTTTGGATTCGGGTTCTCTGACTCAGGGTGAAATTGTAAGAAAATTTGAAGAAGAGTTCGCAAAATACGTGGGGACAAAGTTTGCAGTAGCCACGAATAGTGGGAGCTCCGCTTTGCATACGGTGCTATTGAGTTTCGATATCGGTCAAGGAGATGAGGTCATTACCACGCCTTTTTCCTTCATTGCAACTGCTAATTCTATTTTATGTACTGGGGCAAAACCTGTCTTCGTGGACATAAACGAGGTTACTTTTAACATGGATCCTGAAAAAATTGAACAGAAGCTCACTAAGAGGACGAAGGCTTTACTGATTGTCCATTTGTTTGGACAACCATGCGACATGGAAAAAATAATGAGGATATGCAGGGAACATGGTCTGATCCTGATTGAGGACGCGGCTCAAGCACATGGCGCCGAGTTTGAAGGAAAAAAAGTTGGATCTTTTGGCACAGGCTGTTTTTCATTTTATCCGACAAAAAATATGACCACCGGGGAAGGCGGGATGATAACGACCGATGATGAGGGGGTTGCGGAGAAAGCTAGGATGATAAGAAATCATGGGCAGATAAAAAGGTACGTACATGGCACGCTGGGGTACAACTACAGGATGACCGATCTCGCAGCTGCGATAGGCCTCTGCCAACTGAAAAAATTGGATGAATTTAACAACAAACGGATTAAAAATGCACTTTTTCTGACAAAGGAAATAGAGAAAATAGAAGGATTAATCCCGCCCCACGTCGTACCAAATGTAAAACATGTTTTCAATCAGTACACGATTAAAGTAACCAATGATTTTGGCATGTCAAGAGATACGTTAAAAAGGAAACTAGATGAGAAAGGAGTAGGTGCACGTGTGTATTATCCCGCGCCGATTCACAAACAGCAACTTTACAAAAAATTGGGCTATCGCGATGATTTACCGATTTCAGAGAAGGCGGCCAATGAAGTCCTTTCATTGCCAGTTCATCCGTCGGTCGGAAAAAATGATTTGGAATATATTGTAAGAACATTGCGACAAATTTGGAAAGGATGAAAATGAAAAGAATATTAGTTGTAGGGGCTGGCGGCAGCGCTGCGACGAATTTTGTAAGATCCCTAAGAGCTGCACCAGAACCGTTTTATCTGATAGGTACCGATTTCGACAAATTTTACTTACAGCGGGCGGAAACTGATGAAAAACATCTTGTTCCAAGGGCTGATGAAAATGATTACGTGAATACGTTAAATGAAATCATTGATGAGGCAAGTGCGGAGTTCTTACATGTTCAAAATGATACAGAAATGTATGTGTTGTCTAAAAATAGAGACAAATTGAACGTTCTTATTTTTTTACCCAAACATAAGACAGTTGAAATCTGCCAGAATAAATTCAAATCTTATAAGATGTGGAAAAAAACTGGACTCAAGCAACCTGAAACATTACTGATTAGAACAGAAGATGACTTAAAAAAAGCATTCCAAAAATTAGGGGATAATATTTGGCTCAGAGAGATAAGTGGTGCGGGTGGGCGCGGATCAATTCGGGTGGAAAAATATGAAATAGCTAAAGCGTGGATAAACTTTAAAAATGGATGGGGTAGGTTCACTGCAGCAGAATGCATGCAACCACGCTCTGTAACTTGGCTATCAATATGGAAAGACGGAGAACTAATTGTGGCACAAGGGCGTGAAAGACTTTATTGGGAGTTGGCCAAACTTGCCCCTTCGGGTGTGACAGGAGTTACGGGGGCCGGCGTTACTTTATCAGACCCTATTATTGATGGCATTGCCCTAAAAGCGATATTTGCAATCGATAAAAATCCGAACGGCATTTTTGGCGTTGATTTGACGTACGATAATGAGGGAATCCCAAACCCAACGGAGATTAACATTGGACGATTCTTCACGACACACGAATTTTTCACAAGAGCTGGGCTCAATATGCCATACATCTATGTTAAACTAGCGTATAACGAGGAGCTACCCAAAATAGAGATAAAAATAAACCCATTACCCCCAAATTTGGTCTGGATAAGGGGAGTGGATTTTATTCCAGTCCTTACGACGATTAATGAGATAAACCGGTATGAGGAAAAGTTAAAGGAAAGGAGAAAGGAAAAATGAAAAAAAGGAATATCCTTGTGACTGGTGGAACAGGATTCATCGGTTCAAGACTTGTGAAAAGACTGTTGAGAAGCAAAGCAAACGTAGTTGTTATTAGTAGGGAGGTAGAAAAAAATCCTGAGATAAGAAAATTAGTAGAAAGAGGAGAAATCCAACTTGTACAATGTAATCTAATAAATCAAAAAGAGTTAAATAAATATAAAGACATTTTCAAAAATGTGGAGTTTGTTATCCATCTGGCCGCTTTTGTGCCAAATAAAAGCAATGAAGATGATTTATCAAAAAGTATGGAAAACATAAGAGGGGCATTAAATCTTGTCTGCGCGTTTAATAGCATAGAGAGGTTCTGTTTTGGGAGTACGGTTGAAGTTTATGGCAAGCCAATTTATTGTCCTCTCGATGAAAACCATCCCACTAATCCTTTAACTTATTACGGTGCTAGTAAACTCGCATGTGAAAAGTATTTGCAGGTTCACTCTTGGAAAAATAACTTTCCGCTTACAATACTCAGATTCGCTAGCGTTTACGGCGAGGGAGAAACTATTGATAGAGCCATTCCCAACTTTATAAAGAGTGTTTGTGTGGGAAAAGCTCCCGTGATTTATGGGGATGGTAGTGATCTAAGAGACTATGTGTATGTAGATGACGTCGTCGACGGTATCCTCCTCTCGCTGAAACATGGAAAAAACAATGTTTACAACATTGCCGGTGGGAACGGTTTGAGCATTAAAAAAATCGCAGAACAAATCATAAGATTGAGCGGCAAAAAGTTAGCCCCTGAATTCAAAAAAACTAAGAAAGAGAAAGTTGACTATATTTTTGATATATCCCGAGCGAAAAAAGACCTACACTATTCACCAAAAATAAGATTTGAGGATGGTTTGAAAAAGGAAATAAAATGGTTTAAAGAGAGTTTGGAAAAGAGAGAATAAATATGAAAACAATCTACCTTGATCTAGATGGAACCATTCTTGATGTTTCTGATCGGTTATATCAAATTTACAAAGATGTTATCACCAGCTTTAAGTGCAAACCTCTTTCCAAAACCAGATACTGGTGGTTAAAGAGGAATAAAATTGGTGAGGGGGAGATAGTCGTGATAACTTGTCCGAGGAGGGTTATTTCGCCGTATTTAAAAAAACGCTGCTCTCTCATTGAATCCTTGAAATACTTAAAACACGACAAATTAAATCCAAATGTTTTAAAAACTCTCAAAATCTTAAAAGAGAACTATCGTTTAGTGCTGATGACTTTTCGGATATCAAGAAGGAATTTGAGAAGTGAATTGAAAAAGCTAGGGCTCATATTGCTATTTGATAAAATTCTTATTGGCGATAAACATGAATACGAATCAAAAATCCGCTTGATAAAAGAAGATATGCACCCAAACGCGATAATTATTGGGGATACCGAAGAAGATGTTTTAACAGGGCAAAAATTGCGTATAAAAACTATCGCGGTTTCGAATGGTATGCGGACTAGAAAATTTTTAGCTTCCCTAAAACCAGATTATTTGGTAACAAGTCTGTCCGGAGTCTTAAAAATTTTAGGAATGAGGGATCATCGGGGGTAGAAAATGAAGATATATGGAATCGAAAAGAAAAAAATAATTAGAGCTTTCAGAAATGGTGAGATAAACGTTGCCGTCTACGGCCTTGGAAAAATAGGTTTGCCACTGGCTGCGATTTTCGCAGAGAAAGGAGCTAACGTAATCGGTGTGGATGTCAATAGGAAAGTTGTTGAATCCGTAAATAGAGGCAAAAATTACATAAAAGAAGAGCCAGGCTTAGATGAAATTGTCAAGAAAAATGTAAAAAGTGGCAAATTGAGTGCAACTGTCGATGCAGTAAAAGCATCTCAGAATTCAGACGTTATGATTGTTATCGTGCCAGTGCTTCTAAGTGAAAACAATTTTCCGAACCTAAACCCACTCAAGTCTGTTTCCACTAATATTGCAAAGGGGTTGGAGAAAGGTGATTTTGTTATTTTAGAGAGCACGATACCCCCGGGAACGACCAAAAAAGTAGTTAAACCGCTCCTCGAAAAAAGTCGATTAAAGGCAAGTACAGATTTCGGTTTAGCCTACTGCCCCGAGCGGGTTTCCTCGGGCCACGCCATTAGAGATATCACCCACTCATATCCAAAAATTGTTGGGGGGATCGATGAAAAAAGTAGTAAAACTACTGAGGCACTATATTCTAGGATAACTTCAAACAGAATTATTGTCACAGATAGCATAACCGCTGAAATCGCTAAACTCTTTCAAGGCTTATATAGAGATGTGAATATAGCGCTTGCTAACGAGTTAGCTATGTATTGTGAACAAAAAGGAATAGATTTCTTTGAAGCAAAAAAAATCGGGAATACAGATCCCTTCTGTAACATACACGACGCGGGCGCGGGAGTCGGTGGGCACTGTATTCCGGTATATCCTTACTTCGTTACAAAGACCACAAAAACGGACACTAGTTTGATTGAGCTTGCAAGGAAAGTAAACGATTCGATGCCTAGCCACATGGTTGATTTGATAAAAAATGGGTTAAATAGCGCGGGTAAAACCATAAAAGATTCTAACATTTTGATCTTAGGCCTTGCTTACAGGGGTGGTGTAAAAGAAGCCAGAAACTCACCGGCTATACCCATAATCAAAATACTACAAAACTCCGGCGCAAATGTTTATTTATACGATCCTTTATTTTCAAGGGAGGAAATTAAGGAGTACGATGTAAAATATACGAATGACATCAAAAACATGGATTGCGCCGTGATTGTCGCAGATCACAAGGAATTTTACGATTTAGATTGGGAGAAAATCGAAGGCAAAATGAGAACGAAAGTCGTGGTCGATGGGCGGCAAGTTGTCGATCCCAAAAAAATGAAGGAATTGGGGTTTGTTTACCGAGGAATAGGTAGAGCCCATGATTAAAGTTGGGGTTATTGGCGTCGGCATGATGGGCCAATATCACGCGAGGATTTACTCCCAGCTAAATTGCGAACTCGTTGGAGTCGCGGACAAAAATTTCGAAAAGGCAAAAAAGATAGGGGAAATGTATAGCACTAATTACTATAAAGATTATGCAGAACTTTTAGATAAAGTAGATGCTGTTAGTATCGCAGTCCCAACTTCTCTACACAAAAAGGTTGCAATAGATTTCATCAAGAGAGGGGTTCATTGCTTGGTTGAAAAGCCGATAGCCTCCACCATCGTAGAAGCCGAGGAGATGATAAAGGAAGCGGAGAGAAATGATGCAAAGTTGATGATTGGTCATGTGGAGAGATTTAACCCAGCTGTAGTCAAGTTGAAAGAAATAGTCGACAAAGGTACGTTGGGGAAACTCATCATAATATCGACGCGGAGGGTCGGCCCATTCGTTTCGAGAATAAGGGACGTTGGGATAATAATCGACTCGGCGACCCATGACATTGATGTTATCAGGTATCTGGTGGGGAAAGACCCTATAAGGATGTTCTCGAAGTCGGGGCGGGTGAAGGGCGAGAAGGAGGACCACGCGATAGTGGTTTTGGATTTCGGGGATGTCGCGGCCTCGATTGAGGTGAACTGGTTCACTCCTCACAAGGTGCGGAGTTTGGTCGCCACCGGTACGAAAGCCATCGCTTACTTGGATTATCTAAAACAGAAGGTTGAGATTTATAATGATGAAGAAAAAATTGTCCCAAGGATCGAAAAAAAGGAACCGCTAAAGCTCGAGTTAGAGCATTTTCTAGAATGTGTTCAAAAAAATAAGAGACCTCTAGTGGACGGTTACGAGGGATTAAAAGTATTGAGAATAGCGATTAAGGCCGATAAGGAATAACAATGAAAATAGCATCGATAGTTGGGACAAGACCAAATTTCGTAAAAGCTGTTCTGCTCTCGAAAGAAATACGGAGAAAAAATAAAGAGATTTTAATCCACGCGGGGCAACATTACGATTATCAAATGAACAAAATTTTTTTTGATGAACTGGCAATACCAGAACCTAATTATCACCTTGGGGTTGGTTCTGGAACCCACGCATATCAGACTGGCGAAATGATGAAAAAGATCGAAAAAGTTTTGATGAAAGAAAGACCCGATTTGGCTCTGGTTTATGGAGATTGCAATTCAACATTAGCCGGAGCTTTGGCGGCCGTAAAACTCCACTGCCTAATAGCTCATGTTGAAGCCGGACCGAGGTTTTTCGATAAGTCCGTACCTGAAGAGGTTAACAGGGTACTAACAGATCATGTTTCTACATTATTATTTGCCCCAACGCAAATTGCGGTAGACAACTTGAAAAGAGAAGGCATCGAACAAGGGGTTTACCTAACAGGAGATGTGATGCTAGATAGTTTCCTGCACTTTTCCAAAGTTGCAGAGAGAAGTTCAAAAATACTTGATAGATTGGGCCTAAGTAAAGGGGAATACTTACTGGCAACAGTGCACAGGGCAAGGAACACTGATATCAAAGAAAACCTCGGAAATCTTGTCAGCGTTTTTTTGGATATAGGTGAAAAAATAATTTTTCCTATTCATCCCAGAACAGAGAAACACTTAAAGCAGTTTGGGTTATTTAATAAACTGAAAAATGCCCCGAATATTAAGCTGATCCCTCCTGTCGGTTATTTAGATTCCATATCTTTAACCAAGAATGCCAAGAAAGTTTTAACCGATTCCGGCGGCCTTCAAAAAGAAGCTTACTTCTCAAAGGTACCATGTATTACCCTCGATGAAGCAACGGGATGGCCTGAAACGGTTGAAGTGGAGTGGAATATTTTAGTTGGCACTAATAAAAGAAAAATTATTGAAGCAGTCAAGCAATTTGAACCAAAGGGAAAGCAAAAAAATATATTCGGGAGTGGAAGAGCCCGCGAGAAAATAACTAGCATTATATCTCGATTTGAGTTAGAAAAGAATACTTAACGAGAAATAAATTCACCCAATAGATGAAGGAAGTTTTCATGCGCAAGAGATTCCCTCACAATAAGCTTGACTTCATTGTTATAAATACGATCTCCCTTAGAGAATGCAAGGAGTGTTGAGATGAATAAAGATAGATTGATAGGCGCTGGAACTCTTATTGTATGCGTTGCCGTAGCGATCGTCTTCTACCCGCTGTTTTTCTGCTTAGGCTACGGTTCGCTGGCCATATCAATAGTCGTCTTTGCGGCTGTGCTTTTGCTTTTATGTATAGTTGGCTGGATTGGCTGGACCATGGCTACTACTCCGCCTTCAGCGCCGGTCGAGACCTCAGCGGGGGGAAAAGCGGGCGTCCCTGTGGGCGACCTAAGGACCACCCGCGAGGAGGCGTACAGCCGCTACCCGTACTAGGAGGTCGAACATGCGGCAATCCCTTGGGAGAATCGCTTGCGCCGGGCTAGTTGCAGCGGTTTTATTGGTGGCTGTTGTCGTCTTGCCGGTACAGTCCAGGACGGTGGATGCGGGCAATGAACGGGGGGTCTATGTTTCATTCCGCCTGAAAGGGAGCATCGAAGACGACGAAATATGGAGGTATTGGAAGTTTTATTCATCGGAGAAGGCAGGCTACGAGCCGTATATCGAGGCGACACTCTCTAACCAGCTCCCGACCACGAAAGACCTCATAGCCACCCCCTCGTCGCCAGCCTTCGCGGATGACAATCTGGTTCTTAACCTGATGTTCAACGAGAACGGCGGGACGATAGCGCAGGACGCCTCGAAATACATGAACACGGGGACGCTCACCAACTTCAACTTTAACGAGAACTCGGGCTGGACGGATAACGCAATCTTCGGCAAGGCGCTCAAGTTCGACGGGGTGGACGACTACGTGGAAGTGCCCGTTTTCCCGTTAACTGATAAACTCACCGTGGAGGCGTGGGGCTATCTGGTGACAGGGCAGGTGGCTGGGCAACCAGGTGATTACGCGGGGGTGATATCCAACTTGAACGGGTATCCAAATAGTAACCGCCTTATTGTAAGAGGACACGCAATAATTTTCCAGATTCACATCAATGGTTCTGATTTTACCTATACAATTAATGGACTGCCTGGCCTCGCAAATGCTTTCCATCACTATGCTGCGGTTTACGATGGCTCAGTTGTTAAGATATATTTAGATGGGAGTGAGGTGTACAGTGCAGCGCAGACGGGCGATCTGGACGGTGGAACGACAAAACCAACAATAGGCTGGGGCGCGGGTCCAAGTTATCCAAACGATTATCACTTCAAGGGCACCATCGACGAACCCCGCATCTACAACCGGGCGCTGACGGCGGAGGAGATAAAGCAGCACTACTTGCTCGGGGCGATAAAGAGAATTCCGAGTATGACACCGCAGTTCAACTGGTCTTACTACAGCGCCGACAACAACAAGGAAAACGCCTTCCAGATACAGGTCGGGGCAACCGAAAACGGCAATGATATGTGGGACTACACTTCAACGACAACGGAAAACAGGTGGGTCACTTACGCGGGTTCTGCGCTAACAAGGGGTATTACCTATCATGCAAGAGTGAGGGTGCAGGACAATACTGGAACATGGAGCGATAATTGGGCGAGGACGACCTTCAGGCTCAACCAGCTCCCATTTGCAGAGAATCAGAAAGCTGAGGGGATAGTGAATCCGGCAAGGCTGACAACGTTCACCCCGACCTTGAGCTGGGACTATGCCGACCCGGATGGCGATGCCCAAGCCCAAAGACAGATTCAGGTTGGAACAGCGGAGAACGACAACTCGATGTGGGACTCGACCGTTTCGACATCTGCGACATCGGCGACTTACGCTGGTTCCGTCCTTAGCAGGGGGGTAACTTATCACTGGAGGGTAAGGGTTTTTGATAATTACGAGTGGTCTGGATGGCTCTACGGCGGGACGTTCAGGCTCAACCAGCTACCGACCACAAAGAACCTCATAGCCACCCAGCCAGCCTTCGCTGACGACAACCTTGTTCTTAACCTGATGCTCAACGAAAACACTGGGAACATAGCGCAGGACGCCTCGAAATACATGAACACGGGGACGCTCACCAACTTCAACTTTAACGAGAACTCGGGCTGGACGGATAACGCAATCTTCGGCAAGGCGCTCAAGTTCGACGGGGTGGACGACTACGTGGAAGTGCCCGTTTTCCCGTTAACTGATAAACTCACCGTGGAGGCGTGGGGCTATCTGGTGACAGGGCAGGTGGCTGGGCAACCAGGTGATTACGCGGGGGTGATATCCAACTTGAACGGGTATCCAAATAGTAACCGCCTTATTGTAAGAGGACACGCAAT
>Ga0315280_10009538_pt1 | contig 12419 bp, 21 predicted proteins | sample YL17G06_40_MG_FD_203697 | JGI IMG/M metagenome (GOLD analysis project Ga0315280, IMG submission 203697) | Sediment microbial communities from Yellowstone Lake, YNP, Wyoming, USA - YL17G06_40 | ecosystem: Environmental > Aquatic > Freshwater > Lake > Sediment | place: USA: Wyoming | collected... | reverse complement strand
TGTTTACTGCTAAGTTCACTTCTTCTTTCTTCTTAGCACCTGTAATAACAAGTTTTCCACTAGCGAAAATAAGAATTACAACTTTTGGGTCATCCATCCTATAAATTAAGCCTGGAAACTGCTCAGGCCTATACTCAACGTTTGGGAAAAGTTTAACTATAGAATTCAAGTCAATCTTCTGATTTACGGTTACTGAAGCTACAACATTCTCGATTTTTACGCTTGGCTTCACTATTTTTTCCTCAAATTTTTACATAAAGAATATTGCTTCCTCGAATAATAACATCTCCAAGATTAGCTACTAATTTACCATCGTTATATTTTCCTGCATTTTCTAAGATTATGTTCATAGAATAGTCGCAGTCTACCATTATGCCGCGATATTCCATATTGTTTTTGAGCCTTACAGTTACTTCATTATTTAGTTTCTTGAAAAGAAAATTTATGGGTTTTAACTCCAATATTTTTCACTCCCTTCATTAAATTCCACTTAAATCACTTCTATACGTTGCATGAGTGAATAATAGAAATGCCAGAACAAAAAGAATTAAACCGCCAATAAATTCAATGAATCCACTAAAAAAAGATGCATCATCTACCCATCTAACGTCAGCAACAAGAGCAAACAACAGCAAATTGGATAGACCACAATATTTGCAGTAAGAATCTTTAGGATTAAATGTCAACCTCTAGCCTCCTTTTCCAAAATTTTTCTAATTTTCCTAAGCCTAGACTTCTTTTTACCCATTTAAAATCAACCCTTCCTTAATAACTCTCCAATAAATGATGTAAGCGGTCATTAAACCTCCTTTAGGAACCAGTAGGATACAACCATACCCACCGCCAGTGGAACCCAGAAGACTATCACCCTAGTCAGCAGGGTGGCGGTTGCGCTTACATTAAGAGTTACCCCTAACGCCGTGAATAAGCCTGTCATAGCCATCTCAACCAGCCCAAGCATTCCAGGCAAACCAATAGGCACAAACTGAATCATGAGAGCAACTGAGAAAACAGCTAGAAGCGTGAGTATATGCACATGTGCTCCCAGCGAAAGAAAAACGAAGTACACAACCAATATGTTTAGAACAGAGGAGCAAACTGAAAGTAGCGCTGAGGCTAAGAGGCTTCTCCTATTAACAGCTAATACACGTAGGTTTCTGTGAAATGAATCAAGCGTTGAGATTAAACTGTTCTCATATCGATTAATTCTATCCAACCAGCGTTTCCCAACCCTCCTCAGAAACCTGAAAACCATCTTCACAAACCTAACCGTATCCCTCTCATCGAAAATTATGAGCAGCAAAAAGATTATTGGTAAAGTTGAGCCTGTAAGCAAAATGGATACTAGAGCAATTATCTCTACAGGAAGATTGAAGTTAACTAAAACATACAGGAAGCCTAGGAAGGCCCCGCCTAGGAAGCTTCCTAAACTCATAATCTTATGAACCCCAACAGACGCAAGAGACTTGCCGAAATCTGAGCCTGAACGTTTAGCTGTTACAGCAACCCTCGCCAACTCTCCTGTGAGGTTACCTGTTGGGATTAGGAGGTCAAGACATAAACTGAACCACACGATCCCGAAAGCCTCAAGGAACCTAAGCCTAATCTCAGCAACCCTAAGCATAACCATCCATGAAAAAGTGTAGAGCACGTAGGACAACGTGAAAATGATGAATGCAAAAAAGTAGATCCAATAGTTCACCTTCCAGATCTCTGAGGCTATATCCGTGGCGCCTACAAAGTAAACAAGCACCAGTATTAATGAGGCTCCAACCGCAAGCTGTAGCGCTATACGCCTCTTAGAAAGCGTTACCCGCGTTTCCTGCATAGCCATCAGCTAAGCCTAATTCACCCATATATTTCAGGTTGCCGACTCCACACATTAATTCCTCAGTTATTATGATTTTTAGCAACCTGCTTTGAAATCTCACAGCTTCCAAACTTGTAATTAGATAAACTTATATTAGTAGAAGGCATGGGAAGCATAAGAAAAATAGGGTTAATGATGTTTACGCATGGGTGATGAAGCTTGACCCTGATGGATCCGCTTGCAGATGCTCTATCAGCGATTCTCAGCAACGAGATGAGACGTAAGCATGAATGTATTGTTTGCCCAGCGTCGAAGTTAATGGCTCATGTCTTCAGGGTTATGCAGAAGTATGGGTACATAGGAGAATTCGAGTTTATCGATGATGGACGAGCTGGCAAGTTCAGAATTCAACTTCTCGGCAGGATAAATAAGTGCGGGGTTATCAAGCCAAGCTTCTCTGTTAAGCTTAAGGAAATAGAAAGATGGGAGAAAAGGTACCTGCCGTCAAAAGAGTTAGGCATGCTTATTGTAACCACACCTAAAGGCGTAGTTTCCCATAAGGAAGCTGCAGAACAGGGTTCCGGCGGGCGTTTAGTAGCCTATGTTTACTAGTGGTGCTTGAAAATGGTGGCAATAACCGTTGCAGAAAGGAGGTTGGCAATCCCTGAAAACGTTAAAGTTGAGGTTGAAGGCAGGAAGGTTAAGGTTACAGGCCAAAAAGGCTCATTGGTCAAAGATCTTTCTCACATGCCTGTGAAAATATCAATTGAAAATGGAACCATCGTAGTTTCGGCTGTTTGGCCTAGGAAAAGGGAGACGTCCATGGTTGGAACTGCACTCTCCAAAATAAAAAGCATGTTGACAGGCGTAACCGAGGGCTACACCTACAAGCTTAAAGTTGTTTACGCCCACTTCCCGGTAACTGTGAAGGTTCTGAAGGCTGATAGGAAGGTGTTAATTGAAAACTTCGGCGGTGAGAAGGTTGCTAGATCCGCTGAGATTTTCGGAGATGTTGAAGTTTCTGTTGCAGGAGACGATGTCCTTGTGAAGGGGATTGAGCTTGAAAGTGTTAGCCAAACAGCAGCGAACATTGAGGCTACCGCTGGAATCAAGGGGAAAGACCTAAGAGTTTTCTTGGATGGAATATACGTATACGAAAAAAGTGTGGGGATGTAGCCTGTCAAGCAGCAGGAAACTTGTTGAAGCCCGAGCTAGAATAAAGGCTAAGAAACCTAACTTTGTTAGGTCTGAGGGGTGGCGTTACAGGAGGCTGAAGAAAAGCTGGAGGAGGGCTCAGGGACACTCTTCGAAAATGAGGAGGAAACAAAGAGGCTGGCCTAAGATTGTGTCAGTGGGGTACGGTTCCCTTAGGGCTGCTAGGGGGCTTCACCCGTCTGGGCTTAGGGAGGTTGCTGTGGCTAGACCTAGCGAACTTGATGCTGTCAACCCGGCAGAGGAAGCTGTTCGTATAGCTCACACGGTGGGTGAGAGAAAGAGGAGGGCTATCCTAGACAGGGCAAGGGAGCTTAACTTGGTTGTTCTGAACCCTGGCTTAAAGGAGGCTAAGGTTGAAGTTGAGGGGGAAAAGGAAGTTGAAGCTGGAGAGGCTGAGGAGGTTGAAGTTGAGAAAGTCGAGGAAACTGAGGAGAAAGCTGAACCTGAAGCCTCTGCTGAGCACAAAGATGCTGAAGAGCCCCCTAAGTAGATTTTTTGCATGGATGTCTGGAGAATAAGATTATGTCGGTAACTATGACCCAAAAACGTTTGGCTGCTGACCTGCTTAAGGTTGGGGTCAGCAGAGTTTGGATTAACCCGGAGGAGCTGGAGAAGGTTGAAACCGCGATCACTCGCGATGAAATACGTAGGCTCATACATGAAGGGGTTATTAAGGCTGTTCCAGAGAGAGGGATAAGCAAAGGTCGGAGGAGAATTTCACATAGGAGGAGAGGGCCAGGTAAGAGAAAAGGCTCAAGAATTTCAAGCAAAGATGTTTGGATCACAAGGATTAGGGCTTTGAGGAGGAGGCTTAAGGAGCTTAGAGATAAGCGTTTGGTGAAGCAGTCGGTGTACCGTAGGCTTCTACTCTTAGCTAAGGGTGGAACTTTCAGAAGTGTTTCACACCTTGAGGAATACATTAAAGCTCATAGGCTTGCGAGGAAAGGTAGGTAGCGGCTTTGGCTAGGGGACCAAGATATAGAGTTCCCTTCAGGAGAAGAAGGGAGATGAAAACCGACTACAAGCTTAGAAAGGCACTTATAGCTTCAAGGATACCGAGGCTTGTGGTTAGATGCACGAACAGCCATACGGTAGTTCAGGTTGTAGAGGCCAAATTAGCGGGTGACATCACCCTATCGTCAGCAAGCTCAAAAGAGCTTCAGGCCGACTTCGGTTGGAGAGGCGACTGCGGAAATCTTCCAGCAGCCTACCTAACAGGTTTGGTGGCTGGTTTCAGAGCTTTAAGCAGAGGCGTGAAGAAGGCTGTGCTTGACATAGGTCTTCAAAGATCAACAGGCGGAGGCAGAATTTTCGCAGCCCTAAAAGGAGTCATCGACTCGAAGCTTGGAGTCCCATATGGAGGTAAGGTTCTTCCAGCTGAACCTAGGCTTCGAGGTGAACACATAGCAAGCTACGCTAAGAAGCTTTCTTCTGACGCAGAGCTTTACAAAAGATGTTTTTCGCAGTATCTTCACAGGAAATTGAAGCCTGAAGATTTGCCATCACATTTTGATGAGGTTAAAAGTCGGGTTCACCAAAAGCTTTCCGGAGGTGGAAAAGCTGAGTAGGAAACCTGCTGAGCAGGATTTAGGTTGGATCCCGAGAACAAAGGTTGGAAGGATGGTTCAGGAAGGCCAAGTAGTTTCTCTTGAGGAAATATTTGTTCAAGGCTTCAGGATAAAGGAACCTGAAATAGTTGATGTTCTCCTCCAAAATCTTCAACAAGAGGTGTTAGGCATAGGCTTCGTTCAGAAGCAGACGGACGCAGGTGAAAGGTCTAGATTTAAGGCTGTTGTGGCGGTTGGCAACAACGACGGCTACCTAGGTATTGGAGGAGGAAAGGCTAGACAGGTCAGAAACGCTATCGATAAGGCGGTTATTCAGGCAAAGCTGAACATAACGCCTGTTCGCAGAGGCTGCGGAAGCTGGGAGTGTAGATGCGACTTACCTCACTCATTACCCTTCAGGGTTAAAGGGAAGTGTGGAAGTGTTTCAATCGAAATTATCCCAGGACCAAGAGGACTAGGTCTTGTGTCTGGCGAAACAGCTAAAGTAATACTTAGGCTGGCAGGTGTGAAGGACGCTTGGACCAGAAGTAAAGGTTCCACGAACACTTTGCACTCAATAGCCTATTCCGTCTACACCGCTTTACGCGCAACCTACAGCACAGTAACACCGAAAGACTGGGCGGGATGAGTGGCTGTGAAAGAAGCTGGGAAATGCATCGTAGCTATACGAATCAGAGGTACGGTTGGCGTAAGCCCAGATGTGGAGCTTACTCTAAGAAGTCTCAGGCTTATTAGGAAACATCAGGCGGTTCTACTTTACAGCAGACCGGAAATATTAGGCATGCTTTTTAAGGTTAAAGACCATGTGTGTTGGGGCGCGGTTACCAAGGAAACAATTAATCTTCTTCTAAGCAGAAGAGGAAGAGTCTCCGGGGGAAAAAGGTTTAATGAGAAATTTGTTAAGGAGATGCTGGGGTTCACCTCCCTTGATAGGGTTGGCGAAGCCTTAAGCAAGGCTGAGTTGCCGCTTAGAAAGCTTTGGAAGGCAGGTTTGAAACCATTCTTCAGGCTGCATCCGCCTAAGGGCGGGTTTAAACACAGCACAAAGAGGCCTTACAAAAGCAACGGTGAACTGGGAGATAGAGCGCACGCAATAAACAATCTGGTTGCAAGAATGGTTTAGCTTTTCAGCCTGATTCAGGTTTATTTAGGTGTTTCTGGTGAAAAGATTTATTTCTCCCGCAACCTACTTGATGCGGAAGATTGCTGTTTGAATACCAGTTAGGCGATGAAGCTTGGCGAGAAGACTTAGGAAATCTCGGTCGATGCGGGGTTCAAGAACCCACGGTTGGGGTACTTCAGGTCAACATCGAAAACACGGTATGATAGGCGGCCATGGTAAGGCTGGCTGGTGCAAACATAAGTGGACCTACGTAGTCAAGTATGAACGTGGCAGAATCGGCAAACGTGGATTAGGATGCTTAAAAGGCTCCAGGTTAAACGCAATAAATCTCGGGGAACTCAACGAGGAAGTTAATAGGCTTCTAGCAGATGGGAAAGCCGTTAACGCGGAGGGGAAAATATTGATCAACCTTACGGAACTAGGATACGATAAGCTTCTTGGAGAAGGTTTAACGGAAAAGCCGCTGCTCATTAAGGTTGGCAGGTGGTCTAAGTCTGCTGCTAAGAAGGTTGAGGAGGCTGGAGGTAAGGTTACGGCCGAATGAAGCATAGGGTGTGGATGTGAGTTTTGGTAAGATTTATCGAAGTCTTCAGTCCGTTCATCAGGTTTTTCCCAGTGGTTAAACCTCCTGAGAGGACGGTTGCCTTCAACGAGAAGCTTCTCTGGACAGGGCTAGCTTTAATCGTCTACCTAATCATGGGTGAGATTCCGCTTTACGGTGTTGCTAAAGGAGGCTTAGGAGACCCGTTTGGAGCCCTTAGAATAATCTTCGCCTCCAACAGAGGAACACTGGTGGAGCTTGGAATAGGCCCAATAGTTTCAGCTGGGCTGATCCTGCAGATTTTAGCTGGATCCAAAATGATAAACGTGAATTTCTCAGACCCAAAGGATAGGTCGCTTTTCACAAGCGCAAGCAAAATCTTCTCCGTGATTATGACCATATTCGAAGCTTCAGCCTTCATCTTCGGAGGCGCCTACGGACCTCAACCTCCTCAAAACCAGCTTATTATAATGCTTCAGCTGGTAACTGCAGGCATAGTCATAATGCTGCTGGATGAGCTTCTTCAGAAAGGTTGGGGGATAGGCAGCGGCATAAGCCTATTCATCGCTGCAGGGGTTGCCAGAACGATTTGGTGGAACTCTGTTGCGCCCATTCCTGTTGGAGACGGGAAGTTCATGGGCGCACTCCCAGCATTCATCCAGTCAATCTCCATGGGTGAAGGGCTGCAGAAAATTTTTGTTAGAGAAGGAGGCTTCCCAGACCTACTTGGTTTACTTACAACAATAGCAGTCTTCATAATACTAATATACACATCAGGACTACATGTTGAGATACCTGTCTCCTACGCTAAGTACAGAGGCTACAGGGGCAAGTTTCCAATCAAGCTTTTCTACACATCAAACGTCCCAGTAATATTCACAGCAGCCCTCTTCGGAAACATATACTTCATGTCACAGATAATTTGGTCTAACTACAACCATGATAACTCAAGCTTCTGGCTGAATCTCATAGGGCAATTTACGGCAAAGGAGCAAAGCGTCTACCCCAGCGGAGGCCTAGTTTACTACGTTATGTCACCTAGAAACATTCTCCACGTCCTCGAGGACCCAGTTAGAGCAGCTGTTTACACATTGCTTTTCATAGCTGCCTGCATCTTCTTTGCAGTAACATGGGTTGAGGTTGGAGGCATGGACGCTAAAACAGTTTCGAAACAGCTTCTTGATTCAGGAATGCAGATCGAAGGCTTCAGGAGATCGCAGCTTCCAATACAGCAAGTTCTATCAAGATACATACCCACAGTCACAATTATAAGCGGCATAATGCTCGGGGTGATAGCCGTATCCGCTGACCTCCTAGGTGCATTTGGAACAGGAACAGGCATTCTTCTAACCGTAGGTATTTTGGAGCAGTACTCCGGTTTATTGGCTAAGGAGAGGGCGGCTGAAATGTTTCCAGCCTTAAGGGCCTTCCTAGGTGAGAGGTGACAGCACATGATTATTGTTGTGACAGGAATTCCAGGCGTTGGGAAAACAACAGTGCTGAACGAACTTCAGAACCAAGCGAATAAAGATGGAGTAAAACTGGCGATCGTGAACTTCGGAACAGTTATGAACGAGCTTCTTAAGCATTATGGAGGCGAAATGAACCGAGACCACATGAGGAAGCAAAGCGTTGAGCTTCAGAAACGTATTCAAAGCGAAGCTGCTAGAAAAATTGCCGGCATGGCTGCAGACGCAGTTCTAATAGTGGACACACACATGTTTATTCGAACCTCAACTGGATATTTAGCTGGACTGCCAATCCACGTGTTATCTGAGCTGAAGCCTAACCTCCTAGTTCTAGTTGAAGCACCTCCGAAGGAAATAGCTAGAAGAAGAGCCTCAGATGAAACTAGAAGCAGGGAGAGCAGACCTCTGAGCGATGTGGAATTTGACATATCTTGGTCTAGAGCCACAGCAAGCTCATGCGCAGTCCTTTCAGGGGCTCCTGTGAAGATTGTTCAGAACGAGAAGGGAAAGCAGGGGAAGGCAGCTGAGGAGCTACTTACCGTAATCAAACACATGGGGAAATAGAGTTATGAGTCCCATCGATGCGATTTGGAACTGGCTAATGCTGTCGCTTCAACCATACTCATCAATACCAAACTCCACACTCCTCATCCTCTCTATCTCCGCAGGTCTATCCGTCGTAACAAATTTTGCAAACCGGTATTTAGTAAACATGGAGATGGTTAAGTCTGCTATGCATGAAGTGAATGCGTGGAGAAAAGAATTTAACAAAGCTAGAAAGACAAATGACAGGAAACTTCTGGAAAAGGCTATGAAGAAGCAGAAAGCCATCATGAGGCTTCAAAGCAAGGTCACTATGGATCGAATGAAGATAATGTTCATCTTCATGATACCCTTCTACATAATCTTCATCGTCCTCAACGGCTTCTTTTCAAGCCTTCCAGACCCAACAGTAGCTTTAACCCCGCTTAAGGTAATTTTCATATGGCAACCGCCATTTTTGGTGCCTGGAGAGAAAATAAGCTTCATATTATGGTACATAATATGCTCCATGGCTGTAAGCTCCCCACTAGCAAAGTTACTTGGAATCTATCCCGAGATGTAAAACACTATGCCTAAACCAAGCCAAAGAACCAGATCGAAGAAAAAAGTTGTTGCTAGACTGCCAGGCGGAGAACATAGGACGCAGTACACTGGGAAGAAGCATAAATTTGCTAGGTGCTCAATCTGCGGTGTTAAGCTGAGCGGGGTGCCAACACAGATGCATGGAAAGTACTCAAAAACCCAGAGGCGCCCTAACAGACCCTACGGAGGAGCTATCTGCCACTCCTGTCTGAGAAACAAGATAAAAAGCGAAGTTAGGACTGCAGCCTAAATGAAGCTTGTCATAACTGTAAGCGGCCTACATGGAACTGGTAAATCAACCTACGCAAAAGCACTGGCGAAAAACTTCAAGCTTAGACATATATCCGCTGGACAGCTATTCAGAAAGATAGCTGAAGAAAGAGAAGTTTCAATCGAGGAACTAAGTAAAATAGCGAAACACAACCCGGAGGTCGATAGAACCGTGGACGACAGAACCAAGCAGCAGGTTGAAGCCGGCAACGTCGTAATAGATGGACAGCTAGCAGGGTGGATGGCTGGCGATAAGGGTAACGTGAAAATCTTTCTCACAGCACCAGAGAAAACTCGCTTCAAGAGGATAGCTAAAAGAGACCGAATATCCTATGCTGAAGCTGAAGAAAGAACTAGACTTAGGGAAACCATTGAGAGCGAACGATACAAGAAACTATATGGAATAGACATAGATGATTACTCAATATACAGTTTAATAGTTGACACAAACTTACTATCCCTCAACAAAACAATTAAAATACTTAAAAACGTCGTTACAAACTATATTGCAGATAAAGGTTAGAAGGTGATGCTGATGCCTGCATTCGAAGTGGGAAGAGTCTGTGTGAAAACATCTGGCAGAGAAGCTGGATCAAAATGCGTTGTGGTTGACGTGGTGGACAAAAACTTTGTGCTTATCACAGGACCGAAAGAGGTAAGTGGAGTTAAAAGGAGAAAAGTTAACGTAAAACACCTTGAACCAACAAAAGAAGTAATACAAATAAAGAAGGGCGCAATAGACCCTGAAGTCGCTAAGGCGCTGGGGAAAACACCGAAATAAAAACTTCAACTACTTTTGATGAGGCCTCTTAGCAACAGCAACCTCATCAATGCTGTGGATAACCGCCCCAACCTTCTCAACACACTTCCTAACCGCATCTATACCTATGTCGCCTCCATCAATTGAAATGCGAACGCTCTCAGTCTTCTCATCTATTTCCGCCAACGATACGTTCACACTATCTATTCCATGAAGCGAAGCAATCTTTGAAGCAAGCTCATGGATTGAGGGCTGGTGAGGCTTCAACACATCCAAAACAAGCCTCTTCACAATGGTCACCAAGCATCATCTCACCGTACCAAATCAATAAATCTTCATTAATGTGGTCTACACTCCATATTTAAACGGTATCTATCCAAGGCTCAGAAACCTCCAAGAAAAGCAACAACCAAGGCTGCAGCCAAACCAACCGCAACCATCTTTAAACCCCAAAAAACAATGTTTCCACCAGAAACCTTCCCTAGAAATATTCCCAGCACAAACAACGCAACCATCATCAGCCCTACAGAGGTGAAAAAAGCAACTTCTATAGGAATCAAGCCTACCAAAACTAAAATAAATGGAGACATACAAACCAAGGCTGAAAGTGCAGGTGAAGCTCCATCCACAAATGCAACCCACAGTGAAGCTGCTTTGGAAGCATCATCCTGCATAGATTGCCTAAGATCAGACAGCATGGCCTTCCTCAGTTTTCTAAGCCTCCTCAGCCTCTCAGCCCTCTCAGTTAGGTAGGCGCCTGAAAAGCCAGAGATACCCATGGCTACACCTGCTCCCACACCAGCGCCAACAACAACCCTAGGGTTCACTGCACCTGTGACATAGGAGCCTATTATGATGCCTAGCATAACCATTATTCCATCAAAGGAGTTCATCACAAAGTATCTTCTGGATATTTCGCTGACTCCAGAAATCCTCAGATAGGCCCGAAATCTACGTATTCTTCTGCGCATGCTTTAAGAAGCTCCACCTTAAATACAAGGTTTCAAACTAAAAATGTTTATGCATACCCAAGTCTTCCAATAACCTCAGCCCTAATAAACAAGGACGCTTATGAATAGGTGGATTCAAACTGGTGGATTAACACATGGAAACTGTTCTTCCCTGGGAGGTAAAACGCGAATACGCGATAAAAGAGGAAGCTGAAACAAACCCTGAATATGGCTGCAGCCCCTATGCACGCAACATCAGCAACCATCTTAGATTTGGCCTCATAAACTTGGATAAGCCTCCAGGCCCCTCAAGCCATGAGGTTGTTGCCTGGGTTAGAAAGATTCTAGGAATCAGCAGCGCCGGACATGGAGGAACCCTAGAGGCCTAAGGCCGGGGAAACCCTAAGGTAACTGGTGTACTTCCAGTTGTGCTCGGCGACGCCACGAAGATTGTTAGAGTTTTCCTTCTAGCTGGAAAAGAGTACGTTTGTCTAATGCAGCTTCACAGCGAAGTCCCTGAGCCTATCCTTAGGTCTATATTTGAGGAGTTCACAGGCGAAATCTACCAGAAGCCTCCTCTTAGGTCATCGGTAAGGAGAGAGGTTAGAAGGAGGAGGATCTATAGATTTGTTCTATTGGAAGTTGATGCCAAACATGTATTGTTCAGAGTTGCATGCGAAGCTGGAACCTACATCAGGAAGATCTGCTTCGACATAGGTGAGGCTCTTGGATGCGGAGCACATATGAGGGAGCTTAGAAGAACCAGGTCAGGAGCATTAGTTGAGGATAAAGGTATGTACACGCTTTACGATTTGTTGAACGCCCACACAGCCTTCAAGGAGGATGGAGACGAAGAAATGTTAAGAAAGGTTGTGAGACCAATGGAGGAAGCTTTAGAGCTCATGCCTAAAATCTATGTTAAAGATTCAGCTGTAGACGCGATTTGTCATGGCGCAGACCTAGCGATACCAGGGGTTGTTAAGCTCAACACAGACGTCAAGTCTGGAGAACCAATAGCAATATTCACCCTTAAGGATGAGGTTGTAGCTCTAGCAAACGCTTTGCTTCCAGCTGAGAAAATCATGGAGCAGGAGAAGGGTGTAGCTGCGAAGACCGTTAGAGTCATGATGCCAGCTGGAACCTACCCGAAATCATGGAGAAGCTGAAGGGCAAAAATAGGGGTGCTGCGACCTTGCACCTGCAATACTCGATTTAACAAGGTTGCTGGATAAACGAAGACCTACGGTTGAGTAGCTTAAATATTTTAGGAAAGTAGTTTATCTGTTGCTTGTGCAACTAATATTTCAGCCGGGATTCCCGAGCCAGGTACGGGGCAGATAAGCGTTACAGCAAAAGCCTAAGCCTGGAGATATGGCTTGAAAGCCTGTGGTCCTTTGGGCCGCGGGGGTTCGAATCCCCCTCCCGGCGCCATAATGTCAAATCATTCGTTTTACGCGCTAGAAAAGATGAAAGAGCTTATTCAGCTATCTTTTCTTGTGGTTGGCCGGGTTCGGCAATAGGCTGACCTCTGCGGTCGGGCGCTAGAATGAACCTGTGTGGCGATGCGGCTCTTTGAATGCTCTATGCG
>Ga0315280_10009537_pt1 | contig 12420 bp, 9 predicted proteins | sample YL17G06_40_MG_FD_203697 | JGI IMG/M metagenome (GOLD analysis project Ga0315280, IMG submission 203697) | Sediment microbial communities from Yellowstone Lake, YNP, Wyoming, USA - YL17G06_40 | ecosystem: Environmental > Aquatic > Freshwater > Lake > Sediment | place: USA: Wyoming | collected... | reverse complement strand
CAGTCAACGCAAGTGCCGGTTCGGGCGCGCTCAGAATCAGCAGGTTGGGCGGAGAGGTGCACGCGGAAACCGGTTCGGGGGACATCGAACTCAATTTGATCGAAGGGCCTGTCCGCGCCTCGACCGGCAGCGGTTCCATTCGCGCGACGGGGATCGCGAGCGACTTGCGGGCCACGACCGGCAGCGGCGATGTAATCCTGGAACAGAGCACGGCGGGCGACGTGACCGTGGAAACTGGGTCCGGAGGCGTCGTGGTCCGCAGCGTGCGCGGGACGTTACGCGTCAGCACCGGGAGCGGGGATGTGACCGCTAAAGGAGACGTGGGCGGCAGCTGGAAAGTCAGCACCGCCTCTGGAGGTATCGCCGTTATGCTGCCCGTCGAGGCCTCTTTCGATCTCGAAGCGAAGACTTCTTCGGGTGCCATTCACACGTCCCGCAACGTCACGGTGCGGGGAACTCTCGGAAGGAAAGAGCTGCGCGGCAAGGTCGGGGCGGGTGGCCATCTGGTGCAATTGAGCACGGCCTCGGGCGATATCCGCATCGAGTAGTTCGGGGCCGTTTTGGACAAGTGTGCGGTCCGGCGGAACCCCAAGGTTGCAGGCATTGACGGCTGGCTGAGATTTGGAGGCGGGAAACGGTTCGGGTGGCAAGGGCGATCCCGCCGGGCGGGGTCGCCCGTCGGGTTTTTTTCGGATCAAGATTCCGTGATGCGTCGGATGCTAGCGCCCACCTGGATTAGCTTTTCCTCGATCCGTTCGTAGCCCCGGTCGATGTGATAGACGCGGTCGATGAGGGTTTCCCCTTCGGCGGCCAAGCCGGCCAGCACCAGCGAGGCGCTGGCCCGCAGGTCGGAGGCCTGGATCATCGCTCCGCTCAGGGGTGTCTTTCCGCGCACCACTGCCCGCCGCCCGTTGACCGTGATGTCCGCGCCGAGGCGGACCAGTTCGAAGGCATGGAGGAACCGGTTCTCAAAAATCGTCTCGGTGATTACGGCCGAACCTTCTGCCTGCGTCATCAGCGCCATGTATTGCGCCTGCATGTCGGTGGCGAAGCCGGGATATTCCTGCGTCGCCACATCACTGGCGCGTAGGTCACCGGAACCCCGCACTTCCATCAGATGGGGTCCCAAAGTCTGGATGGTTACGCCGGCCTCCGACAGCTTGGCGACGATGGCCGTGAGATGCGCGGGTTCCACTTCCTCGAGGAGGAGGTGACCGCCGGTAATGCCGGCGGCGGCGAGGAAGGTCCCGGCCTCGATGCGGTCCGGAATGATTGAGTGTTCGGCGCCGTGCAGCTCCGCCACCCCCCGGATGCGGATGCGGTCCGTGCCGGCGCCCTCAATGGACGCGCCCATTTTGTTCAGCAGATTGGCGAGGTCGGCGACCTCCGGTTCGCGCGCGGCATTTCCCAGGAGGGTTTCGCCCTCGGCCAGGGTGGCGGCCATCATCAGGTTCTCGGTGCCGGTTACGGAAACGGTGTCGAAGTAGAATTCGGAGCCCTTCAGGCCGTCGGCGCGCGCCTCCACGTAGCCGTGGTCGATGCGGATGGAGGCTCCGAGCTGTTCGAGTCCCTTCAGGTGCAGGTTGATGGGACGCGCCCCGATGGCGCAGCCGCCGGGCAGCGAAACCCGGGCTCGACCAAAGCGCGCCAGCAGCGGCCCCAGAACCAGCACCGAGGCGCGCATCTGCTTCACGAGTTCATAAGGTGCGACGGGATTCAGCAACTGACGCGCCGCGACCTCGATGCGGTTGCCATGCTCCTCGTGTGTCAGAGACGAATCCACCCCCAGCTCTTCCAGCAACTGCCGCAAGGTGGCGATGTCGCGCACGCGGGGCACGTTCCGCAAGACGACGCGCTCCGCGGTCAACAAGGCAGCCGCAATGGCCGGCAGCGCCGCATTCTTCGCGCCGCTGATTCGGACGCGGCCCTCGAGCGGCACCCCGCCTTCGATCAAGAATCTATCCATTTATTCATTGCCTCATTGATTCATTGACTCATTGAGCGACCAATGCGTTTAACCGTTCGCTGCGAAGCGGCAAAGATCGCCAGCAATTCATTGGCTTCGCGCTCCAGTTGTTCCAGGCGTGCTTTCTGAATGATGCCAGCATCGGCGAGCAACTCAAGCCAGAAGACCGTCTCATCGGCTTCTTCGACGACGAGGCCCATTTTGGCGACAAAGTCGGCTGTTGAACGGGCCCTGCAAACGGCGCGATAATTCGCTGCCACCGAGGTCGCGGCGCGTAGAAGTTGTCTACTGATCACTCGCGCTTCGTCTGTTTTGGGCAGGGCACGGAGCATCCGAATGATGCGAATGGCGAACTGCTTGGTCCGCTCCTTGAGCTGTGTCGCTTGATTGTCCATGTAATCGAGTCGTACGTGAATTCGCCCACTTGCCAAATGACTCAATGAGTAAATGAATCAATGAATAAATGAATCAATGGCTCAATTCCTACAGCACCGGGCGGCCCCGCACGTAGGTTTGGGTGACGTAATGGCTGCGGTCGAGGATGGCGAGGTCGGCGTCCGCCCCGGGGGCAATGATGCCCTTCTGTTTTTCCATCCCCAGAATCCGCGCGGGCGTGAGCGTGGTCGCGGGCAGACACTGCTGGTAACTGAGACCGGTGAAGGTTGCCAGATTCCGCAAGGCCGCGTCGAGCGTGATGGTGCTGCCGGCCAGATTGCCTTCGACGGTCCGGCAGACGCCGCCGGCGACGTGAATCGTGAAATTGCCCAGCCGGTAATTTCCGTCCGGCATGCCGGCGCCGCTCGAACTGTCGCTGACCAGGACCAGCCGCTCGAGGCCCTTGGCATTAACCAGCAACCGGATGGCCGCCGCCTCCACGTGCACGCCGTCGCAGATCAGTTCTGCCGTCACTCGCTCGTCGGTCAATACCGCGCCGATAATGCCTGAATCCCGGTGCGCAAAGGGGCGCATGGCGTTGTAAACATGCACCGCGTGGGTGGCGCCGGCCGCGATGGCCCGCTCCGCTTCCTCGTAAGTGGCGTTCGAGTGGCCGAGGCCGATCCGCACTCCGCGGCTGCGGACGAATTCCAGGACGGCCAGAGCCCCCTCGAGTTCAGGGGCCAGCGTGAAGATTCGCGCCGTGCTGGCCGCTGCCTCCAGCAAGCGCTCGGCGGTCTCGACCGAAGGCTTGCGCAACTGCGAAACCGGATGCGCGCCACGTTTCTTGGCGGCCAGAAACGGCCCCTCGATGTGGATGCCGATGGGCTGGGCGCCCGGGACCTTTTCGGCGCCGCCATGACCGCTCTGCGGAGCGCGAATGATCTCGCTCAAGCCGCGCAGGGCGTGCAGGGTGCGGTCCAGGCTGGCGGTCACCGTGGTCGCCAGGTAGGAGGTCGTGCCGTGCCGCGCCAGGTACATCCCCACCGCGGAGGCGGCTTCCACACTCGCTTCCATGAGGTCGGAGCCGGCGGCCCCGTGGATGTGAAGGTCGATGAAGCCCGGCACGACGATCCGATCCTGGTTGTCGACGACCGTCGCGTTGGCCGGGACCCGGACGTGCTCGCGGGGGCCGACCTTGGCAATGCGGTGGCCATCAATCAGAATGACCCCGTTGGTGATTTCTTCCGTGGGCGTGTAAATGGTTCCGGCAAGGATCGCTTTGATGGCTTTCATAGGATTCTCCTGGGCGCCGCTTCGCTGCCCCGTTCGTGCCTCGGACTATTATACCCGGCGGCCCCGCTTGGTTCCGGCGGCCGCCGGACCGGCCCAGGCGGCGCGCAGCGCGCGGGCGGTGTTCTCGTCCTTTCTCAGAAGGCGCAGAGCCTCTTCCTTCGATAGTCCTTTTCGCAACATCAGGACGGCCGCTGGCAGGTTCCGTCCGGACTCCTCGAGGGCCCGTGCCGCCCCCGCAGGGCTGGCCCCCGTGACGCTAACCAGGATTTCGCGGCCGCGTTTCTGTAATTTCTCGTTGGTCATTTGCACGTGGATCATCCAATGCGAAAAGACCCGGCCCAGACGCACCATCGTTGCCGTGGAAAGCATGTTCAGAACCAGCTTCTGTGCCGTACCTGATTTCAGGCGCGTCGAGCCGGCGACCACTTCCGGACCCACCACCGGCACAATCGCCACATCCGCCAGTCGGCGCAGCGGGGCGCGTGGGTTCGAGGTGATGGCGACGGTCTTCGCGCCTACCCGCCTTGCATATCGTAGGCCCCCTAGAGTATACGGTGTCCGGCCGCTGGCCGCGATACCTACCAGCACATCTTTCCGGTTGAGCTTGATCCGGCGCAAGTCCCGCGCAGCCTGCCGAGGATCGTCCTCGACCCCTTCCTTGGGTTGGGCAAAAGCCGCCGGCGCCCCAGCCATCACGGCCACGATGCGATCCGTACCGAAGGTCGGAACACACTCGGCCGCATCCAGCATGCCTAGCCGCCCGCTGGTTCCCGCTCCCAGGTAGACCAGCCGGCCACCCTCGGCCAGAGCCGCCACAGCCAGATCCACTGCGCGCGCAACCTGGGGAATGACCCTCCCCACCGCGGGCGCCACTTTGCGGTCTTCACGATTGATAATGCTGAGGACTTGCTGCGTCGTCTTGGTGTCCAGCAACGCCGACGCCGGATGCTCGCATTCCGTAATTCGTGTGACCCGTCTGCGCATACGATCGAAACCTGAGGCAGGACGGCTGGAGGAAGTGACGTGTGACGAGTGACAAGTGACCAATGACCAATGACAAGTAGAGACTTAACCGAATCTCCGTCTCGTCACCTAAACTCCTACGTCCGTCCCGACAACGTCTGCCAGCCTCGCCGCGAAAAATGCCAATAGATAGCATACCCGGAGATGCCGGCGATGACCAGAAATGTCAGGCCCAGGCGAGTATAACCCAACACCAGCTTGCCGATTCCGAATAAGGTCATGTAAACCATGACGCAGCCGAAGACCCAGTCCAGCAGATTGTGCCGGGCCTCGCGGCTGGCGGGAATTTCCGGCGCCTGCGCGGCGATGCGCTTCCAGCCGTACACATCAGGCCGGACACGCCGGTAGAAAGCCAGCAACTTCTCCTCCGGTTCAGGTTTGGTGAGCCAAGTCGCAATCACCCAGGCCAGCGTGGTCGCGACGACGGTCAGAAGGATGGACTTAGCGAAGACGATGGATTCCGAACCGGAAATGTGGATGACCGTGTGCAGCAGCACCTGCATGGCAGCGGCTACAACCATGGCGACGATCTCCGACCAGGCATTGATCCGCCACCAGTACCAGCGGAGCAAATAGACGGCGCCCGTGCCGGCCCCGATGCCCATCAGCAGAGTCCAGGTTCCGGATATGGAGACCAGCAGGTAGGAAACGGCTGCGCCCAGCAGCATCAGGCCCATGGTCGAGATTCTTGACACTGCCACGTAATGGGATTCGGTGCGGTTCTTGACAAGAAAGCGGCGGTAGAAGTCGTTTACCACATAGGATGAACCCCAGTTCAGTTGGGTGGCGATCGTGGACATATATGCCGCCGCAAAGGCGGCCAGCATGAAACCGCGCAAGGCGCCGGGCAGGTAATCCACCCAGACTTTGATGTAGCCAATCTCCGGGTCGGCGCCCGGCGCCGCCAGTTGGGGATAGAGGACCGCCGCCGCCAAGGCTGTGATGATCCACGGCCAGGGACGCAGCGCGTAGTGCGCGATGTTGAAAAACAGGGTCGCCCACAGGGAATGCTTCTCGTCTTTGGCGCAGAACATCCGTTGGGCGACATAGCCGCCGCCCCCCGGCTCCGCTCCCGGGTACCAGTTGGCCCACCAGTTCACCCCGAGATAAACGCAGAAAGCCAGGATGGGCATCCAGGGTGAATGGAGGTCGGGAATGAAGGACAGAATGGAGCCGCCGCCGCCCTCGGCGGCACCGCGTGCCGCATCGAGCACGGCGAGTTTGGTTTTCATGACCTCCATGCCGCCGGCGGCGCGCACCGCGTAGAAAGCTAGCACGATGACCATGGTCATCTTGAGGATGAATTGGACCACGTCCGTCCAGAGCACCCCCCACAAGCCGGAGAGGGACGTGTAGAGGGCCGTGACGAACATGCAGATCACCACCGTCCAGAACCGCGGCAGGTTGAGAGAGGTCCCCAGGATCTTCTCCATGGCCAGGTTCACCCAGCCCAGCACCAGGCAGTTCATGAAGAGGCCGAAATAGAGGGCGCGAAAACCGCGCAGGAAAGCCGCTGGCTTGCCCGCGTAGCGCAACTCGACCAGTTCCACATCGGTGATGATCTCCGCGCGACGCCAGAGGCGCGCATAAAAGAACACCGTCATCATGCCGTTGAGCAGCAGACTCCACCAGAGCCAGTTCCCGGCGATTCCTTGCTTGATGACCAGCCCCGTCACGGCCAGCGGCGTGTCGGCGGCAAAGGTAGTGGCCACCATCGAAGTTCCCGCCAGCCACCAGCTCACCTCGCGTCCGGAAACGAAAAATTCGCTGGTGCTGCTGCCCGCCTTCTTGCGGTAGTAAAGCCCGATGGCAAGGTTGACGAGGAAATACGCGGCAACCACGATCCAGTCGGTGAGCGTCAGTTTCATCCGGTTCCCCCGTACCGATCTGCCAAGGCGTTTCTGGCCTTTTGTTCGTGGGTGAAGCGTGCGAGTATATAGCAAAACTATGTGCGACCTGAAGACGAACCTCGCCGCCGGAATCGCCGCGATCCACGGGCGCTCGCGAGGCGGCCGCCTCATTATTGCTGGCCTGTTGTATGTGGGACTTGTCGGTGCACCGGCGGCGGCAGAGGAGCCTCAATCGAACCCCGCGGGGTCACAGACGGACCAGTTGAGTTCCCTTGCCAAAGTCGTGGAGGAAGCCATCGCCACGGGCAAATGCCACGGCGCGGTGGTGCTAGTCGGGCATCAGGGTAAGGTCATCTACCGCCGCGCCTTCGGGTATCGCGTCCTTACCCCGGAAAGAGTCCCTATGACGGTGGACACGATTTTTGATGTGGCCTCGCTCACCAAGGTGGTGGCCACCACGCCGGCGGTCATGCAGTTGGTCGAGCAGGGAAGGATGCGACTGGCCGATCCCGTTGCCGAGTACTGGCCGGAATTCAAAGCGAACGGCAAGGAGCACATCACGGTACGTGAACTCCTCACGCACTATTCGGGTTTGCGGCCCGATTTGGACCTGAAGCCGGAATGGTCGGGGTACGACACCGCTCTCAAGAAGATCATCGAGGAGAAACCTGCCGCGCCGCCTGGCACGCGCTTCATTTACAGCGACATCAATTTTGAAACGCTGGGCGAACTGGTCCAGCGAGTCTCCAGCGAACCGCTGGACGTCTATTGCGAGCAGCACATCTTCAAACCTCTCAGAATGAAGGATACAGGGTTCAATCCCTGGCGAGTCCGACCCCAGGAGCGCCCGCGCATCGCGCCCACGCTGATGGAGCCCGGCCCCGGAGGCGAACGCCTCTGGGGTGAGGTGCACGATCCCACGGCCCGCAACATGGGCGGGGTCGCCGGGCACGCTGGTCTGTTCTCCACCGCGGACGATCTGGCGATCTATGCGGAGATGTTGCTGCACGGCGGGACTTATGGTGGCGTTCGCGTGCTGGGCCCGCAAAGCGTTGAGAAGATGACGAGCCCGCAATCCCCACCGAACAAGATGGCGGTGCGCGGGCTCGGTTGGGACATCGAATCTCCTTACTCCTCGGTGCGCGGCGAGCTATTCCCGGTTGGCTCTTTCGGGCACAGCGGCTTCACCGGCACTTCGATCTGGATTGATCCTTTCTCCCAAACCTACGTCATCATTCTAACTAGCCGGCTCTACCCAGGGGGCAAAGGGGATGTGACCGGATTGCGGACCAAGGTATCCACCCTGGTAGCGTCGGCCGTGGGCGCGGTGCCGGCTGAGCCATCGTTGAGCGAGCGCCGGGCGCTCACCAGCTATCAGGAGCTGATTCGCAGCTATGGAATCGAGCCGCCGCGGAACGGCAGCGTGCAGACGGGCATTGATGTGCTGGAAGAAGAAAAGTTTGCGCCGTTGGCGGGGCAGCGAGTCGGCCTCATCACTAACCACTCGGGGCGCGATGCCACCGGGCGCCGGACCATCGACCTCCTGGCGCACGCTCCCCGGGTGAGATTGGCGGCGATCTTCAGTCCCGAGCATGGGTTGACCGGTGCCGAACCGGAAGGCGCGCTAGTGAAAAACGGCGTGGAACCAGTGACGGGCCTGCCGGTCTACAGCTTGTACGGTGAAACCCGGCGGCCCACGGACGCGATGCTCGCGGGCCTGGATGCCTTGGTGTTTGATGTTCAGGATGCCGGCGCCCGCTTCTATACCTTCATTACGACCCTAGGTTACGCCCTGGAGGCAGCGGGCAAGAAAGGAATCAAGTTTTACGTCCTCGACCGGCCCAATCCCCTTAACGGTTACCTGGTCGAAGGGCCGGTCCTCGACGCGGACTTGCGAAGTTTTGTGGGTTACTTCCCCATGCCGGTGCGCCACGGCATGACGGTGGGAGAACTGGCGGAAATGTTCAACGGGGAAAACCATCTGGGTGCGGATTTGCACGTGATTAAGATGCGAGGCTGGCAGCGCACGGATTGGTTCGATGAAACCGGCCTGCCGTGGGTGAATCCGTCGCCCAATCTCCGGTCGCTCGCCGCCGCCACGCTTTATCCCGGCGTGGCGATGGTCGAGAGCGCTAACGTGAGTGTGGGACGGGGCACGGACACGCCGTTCGAATTTCTGGGTGCGCCCTGGATGGACGGCCGGAAGCTGGCCGCCTATCTCAATGAGCGTAAGATTCAGGGAGTGCGTTTTCTGCCGGTGAATTTCACACCGAAGCGCGATCCATTGGCGGGCCAGGCTTGCCACGGAGTCAGGTTGGTACTGCTCGATCGCCAGGCCCTCGATTCCCCCGAAATGGGTGTCGAAATTCTGGCGGCGCTCTACCACTTGTTCCCGCGGGATTTCCAAATAGGCAAGACGCTGCCACTGGTCGGCGCGCGTTGGCTGCTCGAGGCCGTCCAGAACGGGGAGGACCCGCGGCAGATTTCCCTGCGCTGGCAGGACGCACTCGAGCAATTCCGGCGGCGGCGGGCGAAGTACTTGCTCTATTAGGTGGCCGAGCAGCGGCCGGCGCCACCCAAATCCCTCGTGGTTTCGAGGGTCGAGCCAGGGAAGGCGGAACACAAGCGGCGCAGGGCACGGTACTATTGTTTTACTGGTCAAGCGGGAGTAGTATTGCACCGAAATCATCAGGAAACGGGCAGCGGGGGCTCGAGCTTCTCCCCGGGATCAGGAGGCTAAGATGAGAGGAAAAGTCTTTACACTCCTTGTGGCGGCTGCCTTATTTTCTACCCTTTCCGCAGTGGGTGTTGCCGCCAAAGAAAAAGGCCAAGGGAAAGAAGTCATCAACGAGAATGACCCTGCCTACCGCCTTTTTCAATTGCTGGACGCAACGCGGGCAGGGAAGCTAACGGATTTCTTCGTCATCGCCGACCTATACAAAAATCCCCAGAATCCCCAGGACGAACTCCAGCGGATTGTGCGTGTCGAATACGACAAGAACCATGCCTTTGGCAAGCTGGTTCTCTACTCCCGCAGTGTGGCCAAGATGGACCCGGTGCAAATGAGCACGTACAGCCCCAAGCAGATCTATGAATTCGCTGAGTCCGATATGGAAAAATTCACCAAGACCGATCCTGGTCCCTTTGGCGGGAAAGGTGATGTGTACTTCCATATCACCGACATCGGCGCGCTCAGCACGGCCCCCATCACCCCGGAGGTGCAGCAGGCCTACGACACGCTCCTCACCCGTTATATCTTGCCCGCCCTGGGGAAAAAGTAAGAACGCGCGCGCCGCTTTGGGGCGCCAGTTATCAACCGTGTCCGGGATTTCCCCCTGTCAGGCGCGCAGGGGAGAAGGTCTGCGTCTGCGGCAGAGCAAGTGCCGCGAGTTTGGGGAAATTGCACGCCGGCAGCTTCGCCGCGACAGGGAAAGTTCCGCCAAGGACATGTTGGCATCATTAGCCCTTTTGCTCCTCTTTGCCATCCCCGTCACTTCACGGGCCTCGGGCCCCTGGCAACGGGTGGAATTGATCCGCAAAGGAAATACGATTCAAGTGCTGATTGGCGGGAAGCCATTCAGTGTTTACTATTTTGGTCTCGAAAGCCCGAAGCCGTATCTCCATTCGCTGCGTTCGGCGCAAGGCACCGTCGTCACCCGGGGCTTCCCGATGCGCAGGGACATCCCGGGCGAGAGCACCGACCATCCGCATCACCGCGCCCTGTTCTTCGCGCACGGTGACATTAACGGCATCGACTTCTGGGACGAAGGACCGGCGACAGGGAAGACGACCACAACGGTTCAGGGTCACACCTATTCGGATGCCGGGCTTTCCAAGGGCCGCACCGTGTTCGCGAAACTGCTGGCTCTGAAGTCTGGCGTCGAGTTTGGAACGGTCAGCGCACGCTTCCATCTGGTTGATCCCGCCGGCAAAGTCATTGCGGAGGAGACGCAGGGCTACACCTTCCGCGGGGATGAAGGCACGCGCGTGATCGACTGCGAGTTTGTCATCAAGGCGTTGGACAAACCAGTCAGAATGGGCGACACCAAAGAAGGCACGCTTGCGATCCGCGTGGTGAAGGCGCTCGAAGCGCCCGCCGGCCACATGCTCAATTCGGAAGGCGCCGTCGGCGAGAAGGAAATCTGGGGCAAGCGCGCCCGCTGGGTGGACTACTCCGGAACGGTCGAGGGCGAGAAGCTGGGCCTCGCCATACTCGATCATCCAAAGAACCCGAAGCACCCAACCTACTGGCACGCGCGGGGCTACGGACTGTTCGCCGTGAACCCATTTGGAGAACACGATTTCTACAATGATCCGGCCCGCGACGGCAGCCTGACCATTCCGCCCGGGCAGACGCTGACTCTTCGCTATCGCGTTTTCATCCATCACGGCGATGCGGCCGAGGCTCAGGTGGCAGAAGCTTATGAACGTTATGTACAAGAACGAGAGTAGGAGGCGTCAGGAGCTATGGTACAGAAGAATACGTCGCTGGATTCACACCTCAGTCGCCGCGATTTTTTGAAGGCCGGAGTAAAAGGCAGCGCGGGATTGGCGGCATTCAGTGGGATCACTTTTCTCACGCGGTCCGAGCGCGTCTTTGGCGCTAACGACCGCCTGCGCGTGGCGGTAGCCGGCGTGCGCAGCCAGGGGTTTGTGCATGTACAGAGTTTTGCCAAGCAGCCCAAAACGGAGGTCGTGGCGCTCTGCGATGTGGACGAGAATGTTCTCCGGCTGCGCCTTGCCGACATGGAGAAACTGGGCCTGCCCAAGCCCCAGACCTACGTCGACTATCGCCAGTTGTTGGAGGACAAATCCATCGACGCCGTGTCCATTGCGACGCCCAATCATTGGCATTCGCTCATGGGCATTTGGGCGTGTCAGGCGGGGAAGGATGTCTACGTCGAGAAGCCCTGTTCGCACAACCTGTGGGAAGGCCGTCAACTGGTGCGGGCCGCCGGCAAATACAACCGGGTGGTGATGCACGGCACGCAAGGCCGCACGGCCGGCGGCTACCTCGCAGGGATCAAGAAGATGCGTGAAGGCTTGATCGGCGAGCTCTACATGGCTCGCGGCCTTTGCTTCAAATGGCGTGACACCATCGGCCGGGCGCCCGTGGAGCCGGTGCCGCCGGGCGTTCATTATGACCTGTGGACCGGCCCGGCGCGGCTCAAGCCTTTTACGCGCAATCGGTTTCACTATAACTGGCACTGGGTCTGGGACACCGGCGACGGGGATATCGGCAACCAGGGCGTGCATGAAATCGATTTGGCGCGGTGGGGCTTGGGCGTGGGACTGCCCCGCAAGATCTCAGCCATCGGCGGCCACTTCATGTTCGATGATGATCAGGAGACTCCCAACACGTTGAACTGCACCTTCGAGTTCGACTTGCCCGGGGGCCAGCGCCGCATGCTGGTCTTCGAGGTCCGCCACTGGATTACCAATACCGAAGTGGGCATCGGCACGCCGGGCTTTGGCGAAGGCGCAGGGGCTCTTGCCCCGGCGCCGGGTGTCGTGAACAAACCCTCGAAATTCGTGGTTGGCGACGTCTTCTATGGCTCCCGGGGCTATGTCGCGATGAGCGGCACTGACACCTACCGAAGCTGGCTCGGGGAGAATCAGGAACCGGGCCCCACGGCGACCGGTGGTGAGAATCGCTGGGCGCATTTCCTCGATTGCGTGCGCAACCACCAGCCGGAAAACGTTAAAGCGCCCATCGAGGAGGGTCACCTCTCCTGCGCGTTGATCCATCTGGCCAACGCCTCGTACCGGCTGGGACGCACGCTGCACTTCGATCCTGAGCGCGAGGAAGTGATTGGTGACGACGAAGCCAACCGAATGCTTCGCGGCAGCTACCGCGAACCTTATGTGGTGCCGGAGAAGGTTTAGGGGGATGCCGAAGAAGGGGTGGAG
>Ga0315280_10009535_pt1 | contig 12422 bp, 6 predicted proteins | sample YL17G06_40_MG_FD_203697 | JGI IMG/M metagenome (GOLD analysis project Ga0315280, IMG submission 203697) | Sediment microbial communities from Yellowstone Lake, YNP, Wyoming, USA - YL17G06_40 | ecosystem: Environmental > Aquatic > Freshwater > Lake > Sediment | place: USA: Wyoming | collected... | reverse complement strand
GGTAGGCGGTATCCTTTTATGGGCTTCCACCTCGTAGAGGAACACGAGGCTTAACCATTTAGCATATTCATGTCAACCCGGAGAATTTAGGAACAAGCTAGCGCGCGTACGCATTATCGATCGTTGTATAGCATAGCTCGTATAGCTTTTGTAACAGCGGTCTCGCCTTGGATCTTAAAATTGGCTTCAGCAACTTGTAAGTCGATAATAAACCAGGGTGGAATGCTTTGATGTGTGATTCGTCTGCCAGTTCTTTAAATCTAAGATAGTATTTGTTCAGCTGCTCCTCATCCATGGTAGTTAGTTTCAAAGTTGTATCTTTTTCATAAAAGCTCCTCTTACGCCTATTCGTCAGAAGACCTTCTTTCTTACAAATCTCATAGAGTTTGGTTCGAGGATAAGGGTAGAAAATAGCGACTCAGATGCCAGTTGGGCTAATGAGACGATTGAGTTCGATAGTTTCCTCAATCATTGAAGGCGTCTCAAACGGTAGGCCGATTATGTTGTAGGTGTAAACCTTGAGCCCCACTTCGTGTGCCGTCTTGGTTGCATTTATTATCTGCTCCTTCGTCATTCGTCTATTCAAGACGTTTTCCTGGAGCCATTCATTACCAGACTCGATCCCAAATCTTACAGCGTCGCAGCCAGCTCTTTTCAGTAAAGTGAGTACTTCTCGATTCACTGTGTCTGCTCTTACGTTACAATAGAACGGGTAGTCGAATTCCTTCTTATAGGAATCACAGAATTCCCTGACCCATCGATGGTAAGCCGTAAACGTATCATCGTCGATGTTTATTCTCCTAACCAAGCCACCGTATCGATTCGTCACAGTTTTGATTTCATCTAGGACGTTTCTTACACTCCTCTTTCGGACGTACCCACCCTTTGCCAGATAGATTTCCCTGAGTGCCTGATTAGAGCAATAAGCACAATTGTAGGGGCAACCCCTTCCGGCAAGAATGTCTGCCTCGCCACCTCTTCTTCTCAGTAGTTTCTGATAAGCGAATACCTCTCTATCAGGGAACGGTAATTTATCCAGATCAGGGATAAGTGGTCTTATAGGATTCCTTCTGTACTCACCGTCCTTTTTGATCCATAGATTATAGATATTACTCCAATCCTTTCCCTCCTCAATAGCTGTAACAAGATCAAGTATGGGGTACTCTCCCTCTCCAACGCATATGATATCCAGCGATTTACAAGATAGAACTTCATCAGGGCACATCGTAGCATGAATGCCGCCACACACAATCGGCAGATCAAAAGCTTCTTTAATCCAACTAGCATACAGCTCAACGTATGAGTGTTGATTCGTCGTTGAGGAGAAGCAGACAATGTCGGGCTTGCTTTCTCTTACTTTCTGAGTCAACTCTTTCTTTGAGAGTTCCTTCGTAATATGAAGTAGATGTACTTGATGGGCGTTCTCCTTAAGGATCGCAGAAATATAGGCTATGCCGTAATGGAAACCTCCTCCATATGCCCATATATCGGGGTACAAGAAGAGAACCTTCAATGTGTTCACACTCCTCTTAAGCCCTTCAACGTTCTTATATGTCTACCGCCTACAAGCGGAGGTCACAGGCCTGTTCTATTAACATATAGACCTTTTAGTTTTATGTGTGAAGGAATATATATACATCCGAGCAAAAATTTTGGTTCAATCGATATTGAGGATGCGGCATCAGAGTAGAAGGGTCATATTCAACCCTGATTTCGATAAGTTTTCGCCAACTTATTTTCATAGATTCTGTGCTTCTCTAACCCGCCCTTATCTTAAGCCAGGCAGTAGGCTTCTTGACGTAGGTTGTTGGGGGAATTTTCAATTACTAATAGAAATGGGCAGTGCGGTCGGAATTGATATCGAAATCGAACCTCTCAGGCTCGCGAAGAATATCAAGCGAAACGCTGAATTTATCTTGACCTCTGTAACTTACCTACCTTTCAGGGAAGGGGCTTTGATATGGTCACTATGCATGTGAGGTATCATGGATGGAATCACCACCCCTAGTCTCGATAATAGTCTTGAACCTAAACGGCAAAGAGTTCTTGGAGGGGTGCTTACACTCGATTCTGACGGCTAAATATCCAAATTTTGAAGTGTGTCTCATTGACAACGGTTCAACTGATGGCAGTGTAGATTATGTAGAGGAGGTCTTCGGGAAAGAGTTGAGGCTCAAAATCATCCGTAGTAACAGAAATCTGGGCTATGCTGGAGGCAACAATCTTGGTGTACAGCAGGCTAAAGGTGAATACATTGTCTTTCTAAATAACGATACAATAGTGGACCCGTACTGGCTGGATGAAATAGTCGCCGTGCTGACGAGGGAATCATCGATCGGAGCCTGCCAGAGTAAGCTGCTTTTGGCAGATGATCGACAGACCATAGACACGGCTGGATCCCTTCTTTCTCAATATGGTTTTCTTGTACACAGAGGCATCAATGAGAGGGATCGGGGCCAATTCGACAAGGTTGAATCTATCTTTGTTGCCAAAGGTGCCGCATTAACGCTTACACGCCACGCGATTGAGAGGGCAGGTCTATTCGACCCGGCCTTCTTTGTCTACTTGGAAGAAGCCGATCTGTGTTGGAGGGTCTGGCTCACAGGGCTAAGGGTCGTCTATGTTCCAAAGTCTGTCGTCTTTCACAGCTGGGGACAGACCTTGATAAAAGTCGGATCCAGTGCTAGGCGGCAGATCCTTAGGTTTCACGGGACGAAGAATTACATAAGGATGCTCATAAAGAACCTTGGCTTTAGAAACATGTGCAGAATCATCCCGATTCACGTTACATGTTGGCTGGCCATGGCCGTATATTATGCGCTGAAGGGGTATAAAGATGAAAGCAGACTTCTGCTGAAGGGTATATGGTGGAATCTGACACATCTTCAAGATACGTGCTCAGCACGGGCGAAGGTTCAACGTTTGATCAGGAAGGTTAGTGATGGCTAGATCCTACCCCACATCATGAAAAAGGTCAGCCCCCGATATTTTCTTAACTTTGCAGGCTACTACCTTGTAGGCGGATTTGAAAAGAAGATATCTGACGCGTGTGTAGTCTCATCTAAATCCACCGTTCGCCACTTCCAGCTGAGAAGTGGCATTTGGGAAACGTTTAGTCCAATCCTTACCATCCCTGTAGGAAGACGCCCGCACCGAAGAAGACAATGTTACCAATTTCAAAGATCTTGGGGGGTCTAAAGTCAACCCCAGGTTCAACAGAGCAGCCGTGGCCAAATAATTTGCAGAGTCTTCATACAGATTCTTCTCATGGTTGTTTCAAAATTGTCACGCGTGTTCTCAAAACCTCGAGTATATGGCAAAAATCTGATCTTCTGAGAAACTCCTTTGCAAGTCTTCTCTTTGAAAAGAACACGTATTCGATTCGTCTTTTCTCGGATTTCGCTTCGGTCAATCCCCTCCCCGTAGACCTTCTGGATATCTCACTTAATATGCTATAGCTTATCTTCAGCGATTTTGTGACGATAAAGCTTATCTTCCTCCTCTAACTTACGGGCTTCCGTGTCAGATTTGAAGTTGTCAGGTACGATAGAGATGCCTTTTCGTCGTTCCTTATCGGTCGCCATGCCTTACTTGGTCTTAATCTTGGTTTACATTGCCGTCTACAGGGATGTGGTTTTTTACCCGCATCTTAAGGTTGGAATTGATTGGCCGATCCCTTTCAATTCACCAATGGTACCCTTGAGATGGCTTTACGCGAACTGGAACCTCATGGGACTCGGGTCATCCTACCAAGCGTACGCTTCAGGAAGCATATACGGCTCTCTACTCTACGCCTTTCTCTGGCTTGCTTCAATAGGAAATAGGATTGTGTGGCAGAAGCTCTTCTTCGCAGGCACCTTAGTTGCCAGCTTCACGATGTACATCTGTGTACGGCGGCACCTTACTGAATCAAGGGTTGCAGCCCTTATTGTTGCCGTAATCTACGCTTATGGGCCGGCTACCACATGGAATTATGGGTCAGGTATCATCTGGGAGTATGCCTTCTTCCCACTGGTGATGAATTACATACTGCATGTCTTGCGTCCAAATGTGAGGTGGAAGGATTCTGTTCTCTTGGCTATCTTGCTTACTATCATGAGTGCCTTTGGGTTGCACCTGTTATTTTTTGTCCCCTTCATAATGTTGATCTTTCTCCTTCTAAATTCTTTGACTTCAGATTCAAAGGCTTCTCATCTATTGAACGGGTTGAAATACTTGGTCTTCGCCTTTGCCATCTTCTTTCTAATCAATCCTAATATGTATGTTATTGCATTGAACTTGTTGGGGCTTGAATGGTTATCACCCTACGGTCTGTTCCCTATACCCAATGTCTCCTCAGAGTGGTTCTTTGTCACGTTTCCATATTACCTGCCTCCAAATTCCTTTACCCTTACAAACTGGCTCAACGGTTCCATATTACCTGAAGCCGCATATATCTTAGTCGCGGTCATGGCTATCTCTCTTTTTCTCACTAATTTGCTTGACATCTCAATTATACCCGAATCCAACTCTATTCTTGTAGTACTCTTCGCTAAGCCTCGTACGCTTGTCAGCAATACTACTTTGGGCCTCTGGATCGTCTATGTTCTGGTCATTTTACTGCCCATAATTGTTGTGTACACTCCGGATATCTTCATTCAACTCTATGGAGCATTCCCTATTTTGGGAATTAATCGGGGTGCTGAAGGTCTTCAATTCCTGTTTGCATTCCTCCGAGCTGCCTTAATGGGTGCGGCGGTTGGTGCTATACTGAAGAGGTTTTCTAAGGGTAGCCTAAAGACACGCCGCTATATCAAGTCTGGGTTATTGGCATCACTCCTTCTGCTGTCTTTTTTTATCTATCAACCTACCTTTTTGGATTCCGTTCACCCGAAGTATGATTACCCCGTGATCTACGATTCTCTTCATCCTTGGCTGGGTCAGATGAATGAACCGGGTCAATTTAGATATATATTAGCCCCGGCGCCCTATACTTCGATGTTATACCTTCCTTGGGAATACCCGAATCAATTCTACGCAGCGGGTAGTCGCACCTCCGCTGATTACATCAGGTACACGGGGCTAAGGATGACTAAGAACACAACCGACTGGAGCTACCTTCTCAGCTTAGGAAACGTAAAGTATATGATAGTTTTAGATAATAAAACACAGCCCCCGCTACCTTGGGTCTCTTCCTATTTGGATGGTCATCCCCGCCTTCTATCCCTTGAACTAGGGTATGCACTGATTGGAGACCCGAAATTTTATCTTAACATGGGTGCACGCGCGAGTATGAAGCAACTTGTTTCGAACCCTAACTTCACAGTCTTTGAAAACATAGACGCGCTCCCACGTGTCTCACTGTTTAATCACCTCACATATGTGGTCGGAGATATGGATGCAATGCCTTTGCTGACAAAACTGCCCGGCTTTTCGTCTAATCGCACGCTATTGTATATGGGTGATGATGTTTTAGGTGGACGTATGGATCTTTTAAATCAGTCAAATACAGTGATATTTTACAACAGTAATTTTGATGATCTTCTCTTGACCTTCTTCACTCAGAAATATGGTGTTCCTTTATACAAATATGCGGAAAAAAACGTTGACCTTTGCTACACTCAGTGGGTAAGGCGGAATCCTAAAGACATTTACCCGATGCTCTCCCATTTTTATCAACTCGACGCTCTGTCATATGGCAAAGATGTAGTTGAAAACTGGGCTCTAGCCGCTTCGACCCATGCATCCATGAAGATTCCTTTGAACTTGGCTTCAGGAGGGAGGTATGAAGTGTGGCTTCGAGCCTATTCCTTTAGAGAGGCTGTGGGTAATCTAACGGGGAGTATCGATGGCGCTCCTCTTAATATACCGTCTTTCGCTACAGAATCACCCATCGGTTTCAAATGGCATAAACTGGGAACATATAATCTTCAACCTGGTGCCCACACTATCACTCTAACCAACAGCCATCGGTATAACGCGCTGGATATGATAAATGTCATTCCACAAGCAGAATTGGAGAAGACCACCTCAGAAATCTCTGCAACCATCTCAAAAAAGACCGTATTGTATCTAGGCGATCCCGCGTGGATGTTTAGGAAGGTGATCCCAACATCGCACACCACTTCGACTACAATTGCAAAATCAACCACGTGGAAAGTGGTTGCTCCGAAAGATGACTTCCAGCGATACGCTGCAACGGTCTACGCTCCTGAGCCAGGATTCTACCGCGTTGCATTCGCTTCGACGGCTACCTTCAAAGACATTGGAACTGTGAGAAAAGCGGTTCACGACGCTTGGCTACAGGTTGGATCCGGGACGAGCATCTACGACTTCATTGGAAGTGAGCAATACTTCCAATATTTCAGGGCACATCGTGAGTTAGTCAATCGGATCGGTTCAGTTGATTATCAAACTCTTTTAAACTTAAACTTCAATCCCATAAGGCTATTCCCCACCCCCCCTGATTCCACGACATCTACAACATCAGGCTCTAGGGTTAGTATAGCCAATATGAAGGCAAGCGTTGGGCAAAGTACCTCCTTGTTCTATAGAATCCGAGGTTCAGAATGGTTTGAGAGTGATGGGCTTCGCCTAGACGGAGGCTACGAAAAAATTGTTCTATCTCTGCCTGAAGAAGTAACGCCTGAACTGCTCATAGTGACCAATGCCGGCAGCATAGCGGATATCTTTGCTGGAGGTACTGGGCTCGGTCAGAAAGGCGTTTCGTTTGAGCGACTCGGTGAATCTGAATACAAGATCGATGTTCCCGCTTCCCTAGTATCGCCTGTATTTATCTCACTCAGCGAATCCTACGATCCCAAGTGGCAAGCGTATAATGGTGCCCGTGAATTAAATCATTTCCCTGCGTTTAGATACGCCAATGGCTTTGTTTTAGATGGTCGTGGTTCCAATGTGGGCATTAGGTATGAGGGAAGAGGCTTTCAAATCGCAAGCTGGTTGGCAATCGCTGTCTTCGGCTTTTGTTTGATCGCAGTCGGGATCAATTCGACCACGATTGGCAAAAAGCTTCTTAGACGTAACAGAAAGCATTCTCAAATTGAGTTTGCTTAAGCGGAAATGGACTTATGATTCAAAGTTTATGCCTCTTGCCGAACAAGAGTTGGCGGTTTCTTTGTTCCTTAACCAACATACGCAAACAAAGGCTGTAGAGAGAGTTTGAGGAGAGAAAGTGTTATGAAGCACAACACCGACAAAGTGATTCGATACTATGATATCATAGAAGGAGGGAGCTGAACATAATGCCTCCAACTGTATCAGTCATAATGCCCCTCTACAATCAAGAGGAATATGTGTCCCAAGCGATAGAAGGAGTATTAGGACAGACATATTCCGACCTTGAGCTGGTCATCGTAGATGACTGCTCCACCGACCGATCATTGGACATAGCAAGAGAGTATGAGTTGAAGGATAGGAGAGTTAGAGTTATGAGGCATTCTACGAAATCCGGTGCACCCAAATCTATTAATGACGGTTTGTATAGCACAGCGGGTGAGTTTGTAGCGATCTGCGCGTCAGATGACCTTTGGGAACCACATAAGCTAAGCCTACAGTTAGAGATATTGAATAGCGGGAAGAATCTACACCTTGTCTACTCAGACGCCTCGATTATGGATGACAAGGGCAGGATGACGGGCCAATACTTTAGCCAATTATACTACCCTACAGGGAATAGATTCTCAGGCAATCTATTCAACGCCCTCTTAGAAAGGAACTTTATTTGCGCTTCAACAGTTCTTCTAAGACGTTCATCCATCGTGTCGTATCCTTTTTGGAACGAAGAGCTTCGGCAGACAGCTGATTGGCTCTACTGGATTGAAGCTTCAAAAAAATATGATTTCTACTATATTCCTCAACTACTCGTAAGATATAGGGTTCATTCGAGGAACTTGAGCATCAACATTCCTGCGATTGGACCTGAAGTAGTTCGATTTCGAAGCATTTTGTTGAAGAAATATCCAACCATGTCTAGAAGAGGACGATTTTACGGCCTCTTCCAGATCGGACATACGCTGTGCCTCCTCGGAGACTACAAGAGAGGCCGATACTATCTTGCGAAGTCCATGGCAGTTAACCGTTTCACTCCCAATGTTCAAACCTTAGGTGCACTCCTCGCCTTCACGATTCCCACATGGGATTACAGGATTCACAGGACTCGATCACGTAAAGTTTTCGACCGATTCAATAGAATTCTCAGACGTCATCACATCGCCTAGCTCAACCATCTAAGCTCGCTACTGTTAAGTGGCGTTTTGGAATCAGGTCCAAGAGCTATGCTGGAGGGTTCCTGAGCCCCCTATGAGCTATCGGTTTCTATTTCTGAAAAATGCATACCATACAGAATGGTTGAATTCTATATGTTGCAGGTAATGCTTATATCAGTCTTAATTGAAATATCTGCGCTGTTCGAACTTGACCTCACGATGGCAGATAAGGGAACTAGCTCCATATGTACTAATGACTGTAATCTACATTGTTATCTATCGTGATGTGGTCTTCTGCCCGAAGCTACTCTTCGGAATAGACTGGCCTGTACCCGCTACATCACTATCTGTGATTTTGAGACCTATCATCGCAACTTGGAATCCTCTAGGCCTTGGTGTCCCTTATGGAGCAAACTTCATGGGCTATGGCTTTAACATTTACTCATTTCTCGCATATGCCTTCTTCTGGATCGTATCTTTTGGAAATAGAATATTATGGCAGAAGCTCTTCTTCGCAGGCACCCTAATTGCGGGCTTTGGCATGTACTTCTTCCTACGAAGACACGTCACAAGATCAAAGGCTATATCAATAGTGGTCGCTATCATATACGCATATGGGCCGGTTACCGCATGGAATTATGGGTCAGGAATCATCTGGCAGTACGCTCTCTTTCCATTTGTGGTAAGTTATCTGCTGAGCATACTCAGCCAAAATGGCAAGATTAGGGATTCCCTGCTACTAGCGTTGTCACTGACCCTGCTGACCGCCTTTGGATTACATCTTTTTCTAGTCGTACCCATTCTATTCATAATCTTCCTACTCATCAACCTCTACACCTCGGATAAGAAACTATCGTATCTTTCTAAATCAATAGGCCTGGGTGTGCTGGCATCAATCTTGTTACTAGCTGTAAACCCTAGTCTGCTTGTCATGGCGCTCGGCGTATACGGTCTGAGCTGGATGTCTTCAACAGTCGCTTTCACAGCCCCTTATGTCTCAATAGATTGGTTCTTTATAATATACCCTATGTTCACTACACTAAACGCTTTCACCCTCACTACTTGGCTTTACAACTCAATTATGCCAGAAGCCAGCTACATTCTTATGGTAATAGTCCTATCCTCCATCCCCCTATGCATAAAGGGTTATGCGAGAAGAGGAGTTACCATCGGGCTCTGGGCAATGTACTTTCTGGGTATAGGATTCGCGAACCTCCCTACAGAGGCACCAAGCATATTTAAGTGGGTATACGAAAACTTCCGATTCATCAGTATTGAACGTGGAGGCGAGGTTTTCACCCTCTTATTTGCATTCCTACGCTCAGCTTTGATCGGAGTAGCTCTCAGCCCCATATTGAACAGAATCTTCGGAACTTGGCATAATGATATGAAGATCGTGGCTATGGGTCGTCTGAAGGTGAAACCCATTATGACCGCAGGGGTAATCTTGATACTCGTGTTGTCATCATTCTTCCTTTACGAACCTGTCTTCCTAGAAGACCTCCACCCTAAATATGACTGCCCGACTGTATATGACGAGATAAGACCGTGGCTTGGGACGGCAAATGGCCCGGGTGATTTTAGATATCTGTTAGCACCAATCCCCTTTTCCTCTCTAGGTTACCTTGAACGTGAGTATCCCAACCAGTTCCAAGGGTGGGGGACTTCACAGTCGGATATCTATATGCTTTATTCAAAGCAGATGTTCGCCAGCAACCGGGAAGGATGGGATTATCTTCTCAGCCTCGGGAACGTTAGATACATTATTGTCATCGACGGCAAAAGGGAAGCGAAAATCTCCATATTAAGTGGCTTCACCGAAGGTGCCCCGGCTGTCGCAGGCGTCGATTGGGGATACGGCTTGACAGGTAATTCGGCCCAATACATCAACTACTTTACTCATGCATACGATGGATATGAAGGCGAATCCCAAATTGGCTACCTCGGAAACTGGTACAACATCGGAGGCTCAGTGAGTTATCGACGGGTTGGTGAACAGCTAACGATCGTTTGGGGTAAGTATATCACAGGAATCGCTTTAAGGCTACAGAGAATCGGCAACCCCTCAGGTAATATGTATTATCGGATTAGAACAAGTAATGACTCAATATTAGCTGAAGTTGAATTTCCATGCTCCGATGTCCCACAGAATAACGCCAACTTCGTGGTGAAAGCCTTAGCATCACCCGTCTACGTTGGCAAAACTGTAAGAATCTTAGCAGAGTATGAAGGTGGAGATGCATCTAACTATATACAGGTCGCCAACGTTGTGGGGGACTTTTATCTAGATGGTTACACCACACTGCATGACGGTAAATCCTATAACGGTGACAAAACTTTTGATGTGCCCTTTAGGCTTTACCTAAACTATAATGCGCCTAAGACAAAGGATGGCGCTACAGGAACTCTTTACAAAGAGGTGGCGTCCGGCGATGGGTTTACAGTATTTGAAAATCGTAATGTGCCACCTAAAGTGCAAGCATTCGATGATCTGATCTACGTCATCGGAGACCTTGATTCCGCTCGGGCCCTTACAACTCTGCCAGGATACACTTATAACAGAAGTCTACTATACTTCGCAGATGGTGCGCCAGAAGTCGATTTGAAAATCCTGAATCGTTCTTCCACAGTGCTCTTCTATAACCGTGACTACAGCGACCTCATTATGTCACTTCTTAAGCAAAGGTACGGCGTTCCACTATACAAGTTCGGACACACTCACTACTACCTCATCCATAAGCAGTGGGTCAGGGTCAGCCCACAACTAAGCGAGCCGAGCAAGTTTCCCACAAGTGGTTTTCTAACATATGGCAATGATATAATAGAGAGCTGGCCTTATAACGGAACCTATCCTTCACCTTGGGCAGACGCAAAACCATCAATACCGCTCAACATACCAGTGAATATCGAATCTCCTGGGAGATATGAGATTTGGCTTCGCATATTATACTACAAAGACTCTTCCGGCAAGCTCACTGGAGATATTGACGGCAAGCCGCTGACTATTCCCCCATCTGCTACGGAGACTACCTGTTTCAAGTGGGTTCGAATTGGTGCATATGACCTAGCGGCCGGCCTCCACACAGTAAATTTGACGAACAGCGGTTGGTATAGAGCATTGGACACATTGATCGTCGTCCCTGATACAGCCCTACGTGAAACCGCCTCGTTGGCTAAGGTGATGCTGGCCGACAAAACAATCATCCACATGGGTAACCCCGAGTTTCTTCTTACTCCGAAGACCGTTTCACCAGACGGTGCCACCTATGAGTTAAGGCTATTCGCCCCGACCGATGGGATGTATAGGATGATGTTCCATTCAAAATCTGAAATTACGTCCCCAGCTTGGATTTCTTCAGGTACTGAGAAAAGTATCTTTCGCAACCTTAATGGCACAGAGTGGATAGCAAGCGAAAAACTTCTTCTTAAGGAAGGTGTTCAAAACCTGACCATATCCTTGCCCAAGGACTTTCGAAGCTATCTTCTCTTCCTATCAGGGCCAAATGGGGCAGGATCCCCATTTAAGTCCAAAGATAGGTGGTCAATAGAAACTTCTTTTGAGCGTAAAACGGATACTGAATATGTGGTTCACATCGAGAACACCAATAGATCACACCTCTACCTCGTGCTTTTTGAAGCCTTTGGGCCCAACTGGCATGCGTATGTTCAGGGAAAGCGGTTACCACACTTTCAAGCATTCGAATACGCCAACGGCTTTCTATATGAGAATCCAGGGAACACACCGGTTACAATCAGGTACGAAGGCCCGAACCCTCAGGTCATCAACCTACCCGCGTTGGTCATTGCACTAGTAGCCGCCACACTCTCATGCCCCCCACTATACCGTCGCGTGTCGTTACGTCTAAAGAAACCTAAGACTTGATGCCGCATAGACGCGCCAGAAAAAGATGAAAGAGCTTATTCAGCTATCTTTTCTTGTGGTTGGCCGGGTTCGGCAATAGGCTGACCTCTGCGGTCGGGCGCTAGAATGAACCTGTGTGGCGATGCGGCTCTTTGAATGCTCTATGCGGGCGGATAGGAGTTTGCCGCAGGTTTAGGCCAGCCATTAGGAGGGTGAAGGTATGAGGTATGTTGGGATAGATGTGCATAAGGAGTCTTTCCAGGCGGCTGTTGTGGATGAGGCAGGCGGTCTTGTGGAAGAGTTTAGGCTTAGGAATAACCGTGACGGTGTCCATCAGCTCCTTGAGAGGGTGGGAT
>Ga0315280_10009534_pt1 | contig 12423 bp, 8 predicted proteins | sample YL17G06_40_MG_FD_203697 | JGI IMG/M metagenome (GOLD analysis project Ga0315280, IMG submission 203697) | Sediment microbial communities from Yellowstone Lake, YNP, Wyoming, USA - YL17G06_40 | ecosystem: Environmental > Aquatic > Freshwater > Lake > Sediment | place: USA: Wyoming | collected... | reverse complement strand
CCAGAGATTTCTTCCTGGATTTCTGCCTCCCCCCAAGGAGAAAGATTTGGGGAATGACAAGCCTTAAAAGGCTGGGCTATTCTCGTTTGGTCCCGACGGGACCAAGGCAAAACGCATTTTTTTAGGCACTCTAAGATACTTGTGGACGCGAACGAGGCAATCGCCACACACAGTTCGTCGGAGGAAGAGCTATGTTCAGTCGAGGAGAAGCGAGTCGTTGGGCAACAGTTTTCGCCATTGCGGCGCTGGCAGTGGGAGCACTGGCTTGTGCAACTGCCAAGGGACCGCAGGCCGTAGTGAAATCGAAACAAGCCTCACTGGTGCCAGCCCCAAAGCCCCAATCCACTTTGCTCAATCAGCTCCAGGGCCAATGGGTTGGCCACCCAGGGGCCAACGAATCCGAGCGCTGGGAGTGGACAATCAAGCGCGACATTGTGGATGCGAAAACGAGCGACGGCGACTTCTACAAGGGAACAATTCGTCTCGACGACCAGGCACGGCCAATCCGAATGGATGTCAAATTGACCGATTCCTCGGACCCGAATCTGAAGGGCCAAACCGTGCGGGGCATCGTCAGATTCGATGGCAACAAGGTGATGATGTGCTTCAACAGGACCGAGGGAGATTACCCAACCTCATTCGATAGCTCGCAAGGTTTGGTTCTCACCGGCGAAAAGAAATAGGCAGATGCGCGTCCGAAAGCTGCTTCGAGGAAATTGCCACACGCGAGAAGGGTTGAGAAAGCTGATTCCCGAAATCGTTCCTCGTCGCCATATCAGCAAAATGGCGGAGAGGGTGGGATTCTCCAAGACAACGGCAGACTAAATCCACCGGCCCCAGCTTTTTCTCTTCAGTGCCATTTTTCCGGCATTTTTCCTGAAACATCTAAAGTCTCCGATGTCCCTATCGGCCACCAAGATCTCCCGATCATTGTCAGATTATCGTCAGTAAACCAGATTGCAGCCCTATGCACATGCAGACGTTCTCCGAAAGTGCCCACCTTTGGCTTGGCTCGTCCCGATCGGCAATTTGAGTCTCTCTGGCGCCAAGACACAATGAAGAAGTCCGACCTATTATAAATGGTTCATCCGGTTGAATGGGGGATCCGGGGGGCGAAGGCTCCCGGGATGTTGAGTGCGAAGTATTGAAAGTCGCGGAAGCCAAACGCCATCAAGTTATCCGTCAACATGGACGTGACAGAGTACTAGAGAAATCATAGCGGCCCATTTTCGTCTTGCCCATACCGAAGAAAAAGAACTGGAGATACCATGTAACGCCGGCCAGAGCCGCGAAGAAATAGTTCGCCAGGAGCGAAAAGCCGCCGCCGTCGGTGTAATCGCCGAGCGAGTGGTTCTGCGGACGCTCTTGAACGGGATGTAAAAGCTGCCCGTGGTAAAACCGCCGATGGCGTGCAGAATTACTCCAAGGAAAGAATTGGGATTCAAGATCGCGAAGCCTCCCGTGAACGGCGATCGAAGAGAACACCAACAGGGGAGAAGGTGTATGCCGACCGGATGTCAGGTCCAGCCAGCTCCGCTGGGACCGTTAATGAAGATGGCGGGTGGCGAAGTCAACGTTCTTCATTTCAACCAGCTATCGGAGCCGAGAATGGGGGCTCCTCATCTGCCACCCTCGGCCAGGAGCCAGGAAGCCCGAATATGCAAGAAAGCAATTGGCTATTGACTGTCCCTGCCGAAAGCTCTACCAGCCCCCACAGAGATAATATCATCGTTGTTTTGTGGGGAGACAACGGCTTCCATCTCGGCGACAAGGAAACATGGGAGAAGTTCACGCTGTGGGAGGAATCCACGCGCATTCCGCTGGTGATCGCGGCGCCGGGTGTGGCCAGACCGGGTTCGTTGTGTGCCGCTCCGGCCCGCCTGCTCGACCCCTATCCAACGCTGGTGGAACTGACCGGACTCAAGCGAAACCCAAAGAACGAGACCATCAGTGTGGTGGCCCAGTTGCGCGATCCAAAGACACCGCGCAAGCAGCCCGCGATTTGCACGAACGGACAGAGCAATCATGCCGTCCGCTCGGATCGCTACCAGCACATCCGGTATGGCAATGGAGACGAAGAGTTATACGACCCTTCGAACGATGAAGAAGAATGGAACAATCTGGCGACTGATCTGAATTACGCGGACATAATGACGGCGAAAGGGAATAATGTCCCGTCCGACCGATAGGAGGATGGAATGGTGCGTGATTGGAAAGTAATATCGAGACGCGGCTTCCTGCAATGGAGTGGGGGATTACTGGCAGGTTGCGCATTGCCCGGCGCACCAGAAACGGTTTTTGCCGCCGAGAGCAAACAGAAGCCCAACATCATCGTGATTCTGGCCGACGACTTGGGTTTTTCCGACCTCGGCTGCTATGGCGGTGAGATCGACACGCCGAACCTCGATAGGCTTGCCGCCAAGGGTGTGCGGTTTACCCAGTTCTACAACTCCGCTCGCTGCTGTCCGACTCGCGCCTCGTTGCTGACAGGTCTTTACCCTCACCAGGCGGGAGTGGGCGGCATGGCGGGCCCGAGTCGTCCCGACAGTCCCGAGGGGTATTTGGGACATCTCAACGACCGCTGTGTGACAGTCGCCGAGGTACTTGGTACAGCGGGTTATCGCACGTATATGAGCGGCAAGTGGCACTTGGGCAATCCCGGCCCAATCCAGCGCGGGTTTGAGGAGTACTTCGGAATGCTGCACGGATTCGACAGTTTTTGGGACGCGAGCAAATACACGCGTCTTCCGAAGGATCGCTCCGCGCGGACTTATCCCCAGGGCAAATTTTATGCGACCGACGCCATTACCGACCATGCGTTGGACTTTCTGGCCGACGCGCGCAAGGGCGACAAGCCCCTTTTCCTCTATCTCGCTTACAATGCGCCGCATTTCCCTCTCCATGCGCCAAAGGAGGAGATCGGCAAATATGCCGAGCTCTACCAGAAGGGCTGGGACAAAATCCGTGAGGAACGCTACGCACGCCAGAGACAACTACGGCTGCTTGATGAACGCTGGCCGCTTTCACCGCGCAGCATCATTCCGCCGAATGCGGTGGCGACCCAGCACGGGTGGGCAAACAAACAAAATCCTGCGTGGGACTCGCTTGACCCCGACCGGCGCGCCGATCTTGCGCGTCGCATGGCAGTTTACGCGGCAGCGGTAGACCGCATGGACCAGAACATCGGCCGCGTTGTCGAGGATCTGCGAAAGCATCAGGAACTGGACAACACGCTCATCCTCTTCCTCTCGGACAATGGCGCGTGCGCCGAATGGGACCCGTGGGGCTTTGATATCCAAAGCGGCCCCAACAACATTCTCCACAAAGGCGCCGATCTCGACAAAATGGGTGGCCCCGGAACCTATCATAGCTATGGTTCCGGCTGGGCCAACGCCTGCAACACGCCCCTGACTCTCTACAAACATTACGCGCACGAGGGCGGAGTCTCCACCCCCCTCATTGTCCATTGGCCGGCAGGTATGAAACGCAAAGGCGAGATGGACCATCGTCCGGGCCACATCATGGACATCATGTCTACGTGCGTTGAGGTTGCCGGCGCGACTTACCCAAAATCGTTCCATGGTTACGATATTCTGCCGCCCGAAGGACAAAGCCTCGTGCCTGCCCTACGCGACGAGTCCGCCAGGGAGCGGACGCTGTTCTTCGAACACGAAGGGAATCGCGCCGTCCGGATGGGCAAATGGAAACTCGTGGCCTTGGCCAATGGGGAATGGGAACTCTACGACGAAGAGGCGGACCGCGTTGAGGTGAAGAATGTCGCCGCGGAGCATCCCGACCTGGTCAAGGAGATGTCCCAGAAATGGGAACAGTGGGCCAAGCGCTGCAATGTGTTGAAAAAGCCAACCAATGCGAAAACCACTTCCGGCCCGAACAAGGGTCAGAAGGCCCGGAAACAAGGTCTCGGCAAGAAACCGGCCAACAAGTGAGGCAAGAAAACGACGACAAAGTTCCAAGCAACGTCGCTATTCGGATTTTCGGCCAGGACATGACAGTGGACGTGCATCTCAACGCCCAACTCGTTAAGAGTCTTGCCACCCGTGATCGCCTTGCCGGCGTCTCTGCCGCGGATGTTCCTCTGCCGCAGGAATCACAAGGTGTTCTGCGCAAAGGCAGGAACGCGCTCGCGGTGCATTGCAGCAAGGGCAAGTTTGTTGATGTCGGCCTTGTTGAACTGGAAGGTGACGAGGCGAAATCAGCCTCTGAAGCTAGAACTCCGAACCTAGATTTATTTCGCAAGAAAGGAGCAGACCGTGAAACACGTCAATCGTCGCAGCTTCCTGAAATCCGTCGGCGCTGGCGCAAGCCTTCTGGTGCTGTCACGCAGCGCCCGCGCACAGGGAAAACCAATGGTCGGCGCGCGCAAGCCCAACATCATCGTGATCCTGTCTGATGACATGGGCTTCTCGGACCTCGGCTGCTACGGCAGCGAAATCCACACGCCGAATCTCGACAAACTTGCAGCCAACGGCGTCCGCTTCACGCAATTCTATAACACCGCCCGCTGCTGTCCCACGCGCGCCTCCCTGCTGAGCGGTCTCTATCCCCATCAGGCAGCGGTCGGCCACATGATGGAAGACAAGAAATTGGAAGGCTATCAGGGCGATCTCACCCGCCGCTCCGTGACCATTGCCGAAGTGCTGAAACGCAGCGGCTATGCCACTTACATGGCCGGCAAGTGGCACGTGACCAAAGTGGTCAAACCGGAGGGACCCAAGGACAACTGGCCACTTCAGCGCGGCTTCGACCGGTTCTATGGAACGATCACGGGGGCGGGCAGCTACTACGACCCCGGCACGCTGACCCGCGATAATGCCATGATTTCCCCGTTTGCCGATCCGGAGTACAAACCAAAGACCTTTTACTATACTGACGCCATCACGGACCACGCGATCCGTTTCATTTCGGAGCACGAGAAGAAATCGCCCGACAAGCCGTTCTTCATGTATGTCGCCTTTACGGCCGCCCACTGGCCGATGCACGCTCTTCCCGAAGACATTGCCAAATACAAAGGCAAATACGACGGCGGCTATGAGCCGATCCGCCGCCGCCGTTTCGAGCGGCTCAAAGAACTGGGCCTCATCAATCCGAATTGGGACTTATCGCAACAGGTCGGCGATTGGAGCCAGGTCGCGAACAAGGAGTGGGAAGCGCGCTGCATGGAAGTCTATGCGGCGATGATTGATCGTTTGGATCAGGGTGTCGGCAAGATCGTCGAGGAACTCAAAAGGCAGAACCAGCTCGACCACACGCTGATTCTGTTCCTGCAGGACAACGGCGGTTGCCAGGAGGCGGTCGGCAGGAAGGGAGACATGACTCGTCCCGACAAGCCCACTCTGCCCGAGATTCCCGCCGATGCAATCCGCCTCGACGTCATTCCGAAACAGAACCGCCGAGGCATCCCGGCCCTCCAAGGGCCAAACGTGATGCCGGGTCCGGAAGACACTTATATTGCCTACGGCGAGAATTGGGCCAATGTTTCCAACACGCCGTTTCGCTACTACAAGCACTTCGTCCATGAAGGCGGAATCTCGACGCCGCTGATCGCCCACTGGCCCGCCGGCATCCGGCGCAAAGGCGAGTTGGAGCACCAGCCCGGCCACCTGATTGACATCATGGCCACCTGCGTGGACATCGCGGGTGCGGCCTATCCGACTGAGTTCAACGGGAACACGATCCCGCCCATGGAGGGCCGCAGTCTCGTGCCCGCCCTCGAGGGTAAACCCATTCACCGCGACGCCATTTTCTGGGAGCACGAAGGCAATCGCGCAATCCGTGTCGGCAAGTGGAAACTGGTCGCCAAAGGCCCGCAAGGCCCGTGGGAACTCTACGACATGGAAAAAGACCGAACCGAAATGCACGATCTCGCCGCGAGCGACCCCGAGCGCGTCAAAGCAATGACCGCACTGTGGGAAGAATGGGCAAAGCGGACCCGGGCAATTCCCTGGCCCTGGGCGGGAAAGTACGGAACGGGCGAGCCGGGCGCGCCCGGCAAGCAGCAGAAGAAAAAAGGCTCCACTGCACGCAAACGCGGATAGAGTGCATCCGCCCGTTCCCGTGATTGGGCGGGGAGTTCGAGAACGAGATCGAGGTTGTGACGCATTATGCCGCGCAGGAGGTGCTGTCTATTCTTCGTTGGATGGCTGCATACCGAGCTGGATTTCTCTGCGTTGCGAGAAATCGCTCAAGATTGCCGAATCCACTCGCATTCGTGCACGACATTTGATTCCAGGGAATTACCGGAAGGAGCATTGCGATGAAAAGACGTGATTTTCTGAAGTTGACTGGAGCAGCCGCGGCGACAGCGGGGTTGCCCTCGCTGGTGCGCGAAACGTTGGCAGCCGATCCTGCATTGGCCAAGCCTAACATTGTCTATATCCTGGCCGACGATCTCGGCTACGGCGACGTGCGGTGCCTGAACCCGGACAGCAGGATTCCAACGCCGAACCTTGACCGTCTGGGCTCGCAGGGGGTGTTGTTCACCGACGCTCATGCGGGATCGTCGGTGTGCACGCCCACGCGCTACGGGATTCTGATCGGTCGCTATTGCTGGCGGTCGCGGCTCTGGAGGGGCGTGCTGGGACCCTGGGGCGAAACCCTCATTGCTCCCGACCGGCTGACTGTCGCCTCGCTTCTCGGGCGGCACGGCTATGCTACCGCATGCATTGGCAAGTGGCACCTCGGTTGGAAGTGGCCGACGAAAGATGGTGCCCCGCCGAAAAGCGGGCCCGACCGGCTCAGCAACGTGGATTTCACAAAGCCCATCGCCGAAGGGCCCACGACACGCGGCTTCGATTACTACTTCGGAACCGATGTCCCGAACTACCCACCGTACTGCTACATCGAGAACGACCGCACCGTGGGAATCCCCAGCGCGCCCAACCGGCCGGAGTTCAACCATCCCGGCCCCATGCTGCCGGGATGGCAATGGGTCAACATCATGCCAGATCTCACGCGGCGAGCGGTGCAATACATCGAGGACTCGGTGAAAGCGTCGCCGCGCAAGCCGTTCTTCCTCTACTTCCCGCTCACTGCACCCCACTATCCCGTTGTGCCTGCGCCGGAGTTCAAAGGCAAAAGCAAGGCAGGTGAGTACGGCGATTTCGTCGTGCAGGTGGATTGGACCGTAGGGCAGGTGATGAACGCGCTCCAACGGGCCGGCCTGGCCGACAATACGCTTGTCATTTTCACCAGCGACAACGGCCCCGAAATCACCGGCGAGGTCAGGCCGGGTGCCTACGACCGCATACAAATGTACAGGCATTACAGTATGGGCCAATTGCGGGGCTGCAAGCGCGACGCATGGGAGGGCGGACATCGCGTGCCGTTCATTGCGCGCTGGCCGGGCAAGATTCAACCCGGCGCCACGAGCGGCGAAACCATCTGTCACGTGGACCTCATGGCCACCGTGGCGGCATTACTCGACACTAAACTTCCCGACAATGCGGGCGAAGACAGCTATAATATCTTTCCCGCACTGCTCGGCCGGAAACTCGACAAACCCATTCGCGAAGCGACCGTGCACCACAGCGCCAGCGGCCATCTCGCTATTCGCAAAGGCGACTGGGTGCTTATTGATTTCCCCACGGGCGATGACAACAAGGAGCCGGAGTGGTTCAAGAAGGAACGCGGCTATCAACCCCACAGTCAGCCGGGCGAACTCTATGACCTTCGCCAGGACCTGTCCGAACGCCGCAACCTTTACGGCGAGCGGCCCGACAAAGTGCGCGAGCTGAAAGAACTGCTCGAACAATACAAACGCGAGGGCCGAAGCACGCCCGGCGCACCGCAGAAAAACGATGTGTCAGTGAATACCCCGAAGCCAGCAAGACAACGAGCGAAACAGATATGAGCCGGTGAAAGGGCCGACGAGAACGCATCGCGGGGTCCATGGGATAGCGCACCGTTGGTTCATGCGGGAAAGGCGCCCAGACCTTTTCAGAAGATGGGAAAGCGCTTGACAATATCGGTTACCACGGCCAGCTGGCGTGCAAAAGGAACCACGGTCGGCGACGGAGCGAAGCCGGGGGGCTGGAACTCATCCTGGCTGAAAAGCACCGCGCAGTCAAAGGAGACGAACGATGAAAAACTCAATAACGAGACGAACCTTTCTGAAACGAAGCGTGTCGGCCGGTGCAGGGCTCACCATTCTGAAGTCCGGCGTCCTCCGTGGAGCCAATGCGCCCAGCAACACGCTCAACATGGCCATCATCGGCTGTGGCGGCCGAGGCCGGTCAAACATGAACGCCGTGAAGGGCGAGAACATCGTCGCGCTTTGCGACGTCAACGAGCAGAACCTGGCGGCGGCGGCCAAGAGTCACCCCCAGGCCAAAACCTACACTGACTGGCGGAAGTGTCTGGAGCAGAAAGACGTCGACGCGGTGGTTTGCTCGACGACCGACCACACGCACGCGTTCGTCAACGTCTGGGCGATGAATCGCGGCAAGCACGTCTATTGCGAAAAGCCTCTGGCCAATTCGGTCCATGAAGCGCGGGTCGTTCGCGAAACGTATCTCAAACACAAGGACAAGATTGCCACCCAGATGGGCACGCAAATCCACGCCACGGACAACTACCGGCGCGTGGTCGAACTGGTGCGGCAGGGCGCGATCGGCGCGCCCAAGGAAGCACATGCGTTTTGCTCGCGCATGCCCGAAGGCGGCAACTACCTGCCCGGCGCCGGTGTGCCGGAACACATTCATTGGGACCCGTGGCTTGGGCCGTCACCCTACCATCCTTACAACGACGGCTACGTCGGAGGCTGCCTGAAATGGAATCGGTTCTGGGACTTCGGCAGCGGCCAGATCGGCGACATGGGCAGCCATATCATGGATCTCGCCTACTGGGCCTATGATCTGCGTTTTCCCACCTCGTGCGAGGCGCAAGGAACGCCGGTCAATCCCGACACGCTCCCCCAATGGCTGACGGCGAAATGGGAACATCCGGCGCGGGGAGATCGGCCGGCCGTTGTCGTTTACTGGTATGACGGCGGGAAGAAGCCCAAAATGCCGTCGCCGGTTTTCAACGCGGAAACGATCTTCAAGGGCGTCTTCTTCAAGGGTGACAAAGGCACGCTCGTCGCGGACTACAATTATCGTATCCTGATGCTCAACGGTGACATGACGCATTACCAGTCGCCGAAGAAAGAGCAGCTGATACCGCCTTCGCCCGGCCACCACGAGGAGTGGCTTGAAGGTTGCAAGACCGGAAAGCCAACTCTATGCAACTTCGACTACTCGGGAGCGCTGATCGAACATAATCTCCTGGCTCTTGTCGCCTACCGCGTCGGCAAGAAACTCCAGTGGGACGCGGAGAATCTAAAAGCAACAAACGCCCCCGAAGCCGATGCTTTCGTTCGCAAAACATACCGCGATGGCTGGACGCTGAACGGATAGCAAGGGCGCTGTAGAGCGCTCCGCGCCACAGCTGCCGACGCCGGATTGGCCTTCAATCCGAACCATCTTGCGTGTCGTGTCGCTGGATATTCCGGAGTTCCGATTTTTGGCGAGCGACAGGTTTATTTCCCGGCAAGGATCAGGTCGAGGCGCTTGCTCTTTTCCTCGAGCGACAGTCCCCCGCTGCCTTCGATGGTCATCCAGCCGTTGTAGCCGATCTTGTCGATCTCCAGGCGGACGGAGGGCCAGTTGACGCTGCCGTCGCGGATGTCCACGAACCGCCCGTTGTGCCTGTCGGGGTTGAGTTTGAAGTCCTTGACGTGCACTTTGACGATCATTTTGCCGAACGTGCGGAACCATTGTTCCGGCGGCGAGTACTTCACGTGGTTGCCGATGTCGAAGTAGAACTGCACCCACGCGCTGCCTACGGAACGGACAAAGTTCGCCGCCAGCGCGGGATCAACCCACAGGTTATTCCACACGTTCTCGACGGCCACGACGACCTTTGCCTTCTCGGCGGCGGGGATGCATCGCTTCAGCGCCTCGCGCGACGTGTCGGTGGCATGGTTCTGGACTTCAATGTACTGTTTGTATGGCGTGTTGTCGCCCTTGACCACGCGGGTGACATGGCCGGTCCTTTCGTCGAACTCGACGTCGAATTCCCACGGCTGGGGCATGGGAATACCCCCGATCCGACACGGGACCATCAGGACGGCATCGGCGCCGTAGCCGCGGGCCGCTTCCAGCGCGACCTCGAGCGACTTGACGTCCGCGTCAACTTTCTTCGCATCGTCGAAATTCAGCCAGCCGCACAACACCGAATGGATGCGCGTGCCACATTTCTCGGCCAGCGCACGGGCCTTTTCCGCCTCGTCGGGTTTGACGCTCCATGCACTGCTTTCAACGCCCTCGAAGCCCGCCTCTTTGTGCTTCGTGAGAACCTGTTCCTCCATTTTCCTAACAATCAGGGCCTTGTGAAGCGTGGTCTTGAACGCCGCTTCATCGGCCCGACCGGCCGCCGGACCGACCCCAACCGCAGCCGACGTCGCCAAGAATTCTCGTCGTGTCAACCTACTCGCCATAGTCATGGTCCTCCTTCAGAGAATGCGAAACCTCTTGTATAGTAACCTTAAACCTCAGACCGTTCAAGCATTGCGATGCTCGAGAGGAATGCTGCCACCTGAGGCGCATTGGTGACCTTCCCGCGCAAACGGCGGCGGGAAAGGGTACCAAGCGACGGAAACAAGTGTGCCACTGGACAGTAAGGTTAGTTGCTCTTCGTGGACGGTGTCGAGAAGAATTGGCTGTGGCTCGCCAAAATAGAATCGTGGCGTTGAAAGCCGCAAACGCGTCTTCTTGCCGGGTTTTGAGGTACTTGGCCGTTTTCGAGGCTTGACTCGAACAAGCCAGGTGGATGACCTTGCAGTGCAACATTCGAGAGCCTCATTTGCGAATGCGAAAACTTGCCCGAATGTCTGCTGAGACCGATGCAGGCAAGTCCGACTGCGAGGAGAGGTGGAAGACAGTGCGATCTTGTCGAAGGCTAGCTTTGACGGTTTCGCTGTTGGGTTCGGTTTTCACGTCGGCGGCCTTTGGTTGTAGGTATAGCGTGCGAGACGTCGGGTTCGTTGACATTACTTCTATGCCTTATCGCCTCTACGGCTATGTGAAAAACGACACACCGCAAGACGCTATGGCGATCATCAAGCAAGTTTCCTATGCCGCCCTTGTGGATAGCAACGTCGAGGCAGAAATCATCAACGTGGATCAGCAGAGGGATCATCCGGCAATGGGATATGTTCATCTCTGGAAGATGACATCATTTCCTGGCGCCATCTTGGTTTCACCCAAAGGACGATCACTCGAGCTGCCGATTTCCGATTCAAACGGACTGTTCAAAGAAGCGGTGTGGTCCGCATTCAACGCTTCAATTTCGTCGCCCAAGCGCGAGGAAATCCTCGAAAAGACTGTCAGGGCATATTGTGTTGTCCTGCTGATCGAAGGGAAGGACGTGGCCGGTAACAAGAGGACTCAAGAGCACGTTGCAGGCGCAATTGCCGAAATTGCCAAGACTATGAGCCAGATGGTCAAGCCCGTTGAAGAGCCCCCTTGCTTGGTTGTGATACCTCGGAAATCGTTGTCCCAGGAAAAGGTGTTGCTTTGGAGTTTGGGCCTGGAGGGAAATGAGATCAGCGAGCCTCATGCAGCGGTGATCTATGGCAGGGGACGGCATATCGGGCCGCTGCTGAAAGGCGAGGAAATCACACGAGGCAATATGCTGAACATCCTTTCCGTCGTCGGGTCCGCTTGCGAATGTGGATTGGACCGAAAATGGGTTCTAGGGACAATGCTTCCTGTCCGATGGGGAAGCGAGTTGCAATCCGAGGCAACGAAATATCTCGGCTTTGATGCCGAAAGCCCGATGGTCAAGACGGAGATAAGTCAAATCCTGTCTCTGGGGCGAGCGATAAGCAGCGAAGGTCAGGGGACTTCAGAGGGCATGCTTCAGGGATACCGGGAAGAAACGATTGAGTTTGACGCCGACCCAAAGGTCGCCAAAGTATCCCCTGTCCAACTTCGTGAGCTCGTTGGGCCGCGGTCCATGGCCTCAAAGACCGGGTCGCCTTTTCAAAAAGCCGCAGTCATAGTTGCCGCGGTAGGCCTCTTGGTATTCGCTGGAGGTCTATACATACTTTTGCGTGCGCGCCACAGGGTATCGTGATGTTACCCCATCTCATCCTCAAAGAGATTCTCCACAGGGAAAACGGTTCATTTAGAACCTCTAACAAAAAGACATCTGCCAGTCGTGGCATGTCCGCCTCGGGCGGATTGCCCATGAATCACGGGCTGGAAGCCCGTGCCACTTTCATTCTGTTAGGGCCTCTTAGAGCGCCTAAAAGAATGAGAAGGTCTTGCTGTCCCAGCGGGACAGAATGACAATAGCCCAGCCTTTCAAGGCTGGGAAAGAGCGCACGAACGAGCTGTTTGAGTCCCGTCGGGACGGCTGAAA
>Ga0315280_10009533_pt1 | contig 12423 bp, 9 predicted proteins | sample YL17G06_40_MG_FD_203697 | JGI IMG/M metagenome (GOLD analysis project Ga0315280, IMG submission 203697) | Sediment microbial communities from Yellowstone Lake, YNP, Wyoming, USA - YL17G06_40 | ecosystem: Environmental > Aquatic > Freshwater > Lake > Sediment | place: USA: Wyoming | collected... | reverse complement strand
GTCAAGAAGGGCTTGCTGGCTTGATCATTGAAAGTGGGTTCGCGGACACGATTGCCCTCCTTAACCGCCTCGGGGTTCCGGTACAGGCCTTAGGTCTCACGGGGGTTGGGGGGTTTTCCAACCTGGATAAAATCCATTCGGTCAAATATCCCACCCTGATCATCCATGCAGAGGGCGACCACATCATCCCGCTTCAAGATGCAGAGAAACTCTTCGCTTCTTCCTCCGCCAAGAAAAAGCGCCTTCTGGTCATTCCCAACGCCAACCACAACGACATTCTCTATTGGGGGGAGAAAGAATATTTCCGGGCAATCGAGGATTTCGTGTACGATCGCTGAAACTACCTGGGAGGGAATTGCCTTTCAGGGGGGGCAAGCGGGGCGGAAGCCCGGCGGGGAAAGTCGCTCCCGCCCCGCTGAGAAAGCTTAAAATTACTTCACCGCATCTTTCAGCGCTTTTCCGGGTGAAAATTTCGGGACCTTCTTCGCCGGTATTTTGAGCTCTTTGCCTGTCTGGGGGTTCCGGCCCACGCGGGCTTTGCGTTTGCTCACGCTATAAGTTCCGAACCCCACCAGCGTAACAGACTGCCCCTTCTTCAAGGACTTGGTGATGGTGTCAAACACACAAGCCACAGCCTGCTCCGCCATTTTCTTGCTGTCTACCACCTTGGCCACTTCCGCTACTAGATCTGCCTTGTTCATCTTTTTTCACCCCCTTTCTTTTATCAAGCTATTATCCATCCCCAAACGCCCCCTTCTCTCCCCCTCCGGCCAGGAAAGAACGAGAGAGTCTCCGGATGGTTACTTCGCCATGGCTTCTAAAAAATCCTGTATGATAAATTTAATGCCCTCATTTTAAAGAATATTTAAAACTTGTCAAATCCTTTATGCAAAAAAAATAATTTTTTTTGATATCTAAAAAGCCCTTGATTGGCCGCCAGGGGCTATGATAACTTGAAAAATTAATAATTCATTGAATTTTTCCCCCAATCTTTTTCTGCAAAGGAGGTTCTATGACCGGCGAATTCCACCCATCCGCGCGCATCCTCATGGGCCCCGGGCCGAGCAACGTCAATCCGCGTGTTCTCCTGGCCATGGCCAAGCCCTTAGTGGGTCATCTGGATCCGGAGTTTATCCGCCTGATGAACGACCTTCAGGCCCTGCTGCGACATCTCTTCGGGACCAAAAACCCCCTGACCATCCCCATCTCGGGCACGGGAAGCGCAGGGATGGAAGCGGCCTTCGTCAACGTGGTCCAGCCCGGAGATCGGGTCTTGGTCTGTATAAACGGCGTATTCGGGGAACGCATGGCTGACGTGGCCGAGCGCTGCGGCGCCAGCCTGCGAACGCTTTCCATTCCCTGGGGCCAGGCTTTTGACCTCGACGCCATCCGCAAAGAGCTCCGGGCTTTCCAGCCCAGGGTTTTGGCCATCGTCCATGCAGAGACCTCCACCGGCGTCCTCCAACCCTTAGAAGAATTCCCAAAAATTATGAAGAGCCATCCGGACACCCTCCTCTTGGTGGATACCGTCACCTCCCTCGGCGGCCATCCCGTGAAAGTGGACGAATGGGGAATCGACATTTGCTACAGCGGGACCCAGAAGTGCCTGAGCTGTCCCCCCGGCCTGGCTCCAATCACTTTCTCCCCGAAGGCCATAGAAAAGATCAAAAGCAGAGCCAAAAAAGTGCAGAGCTGGTACCTGGACATGAATATGCTGGGAAAATACTGGGGGAGCGAACGCACCTACCATCATACCGCCCCCATCAGCATGAATTATGCCCTCTTCGAAGCATTGCGCATTATCGCCGAGGAAGGCTTAGAACCCCGCTACGAGCGCCATCGGCGGAACCATCTGGCCCTGACAGAGGGAATCGAGGCCATGGGACTGCGCATGTTCGTGGAAGAACCCTACCGGCTCTGGTCCCTGAACACCGTGAGCATCCCCGCAGGGATCGATGACGGCAAGGTGCGCAAAAAGCTTTTAGATGAATATAATTTGGAGATCGGCGGCGGCCTGGGACCCATCAAGGGGAAAATCTGGCGCGTGGGTCTGATGGGGCACTCCTCCAGCGAGGCCAACATCCTCTATTTCCTCACCGCCCTGGAGCAGACCTTAAGAGAGCAGGGCTTCGAGGTTCCAGGAGGAGCGGGGGCCACTGCTGCCAAAGAGTTTTACTCCCGGGCCAAATAAAAAAATCAGCGGATGGCTGAAAGCGTAATTTATGATGGACCCCAGGCGCAGAAAAAAGCTGATTAAAGAGCTTCAATCCATCGTCGGCCGGGAATGGGTCTTACACTCTCTCCCCCACCTTGGGACATACGGGTACGATGCTTCCTTGGGCAATGCCCTCCCCGATTTTGTTGTCCTCCCGGCAAACGTTGACCAGATTGCCGCCATCGTCCGCCTGGCCTTGCGGGAGAAAATTGCCTTCCTCCCCCGGGGGGCGGGAACGAACCTCACCGGCGGCTCCATTCCCTTGCGCGCAGGGATCGTCATCGAGACTTCCCGCATGAAAACCATTCGTTCCATTGACGTAGAGAACCTCAGGGCCGAGGTAGAGGTTGGGGCCACCAACCTGGAAGTTCAGAATGCCCTGGCGCCGCTCGGTTATCTCTACGCTCCCGATCCAGCCAGCCAGAAAGTCTCCACCCTCGGCGGCAACGTGGGCGAGAACTCTGGCGGCCCTCACTGCCTGAAGTATGGCGTGACCACGAACCATATCCTGGGCCTGGAGATGGTCATGCCCGATGGGAACGTTGTCCCTTTGGGGGGGAAATGCTGGGATCCTCCGGGATATGATCTCGTTGGCCTCATGGTTGGCTCTGAAGGAACTCTGGGGATCGCCACCCAAGCTACCCTGCGCCTGCTCCACCAGCCCCAGTCGATCCAAACCATCCTGGCGGTGTTCGACCGCCTCGAGGATGCCGGCAAAACCGTCTCGGCCATTATCGCCGCCGGCATTATCCCCGCGGCTTTGGAAATGATTGACAAGGTCGTCCTCCATGCCGTGGAGGCATCGGTCCATGCCGGTTATCCTTTGGACGCCGAGGGGGTCCTGATCATCGAGCTTGACGGAATCCAGGAGGGCATGGAGCGCCAGGCTGAGCGCATCCGCCAAATCTGCCGAGAAAACCATGTGCGTGAGGTACGCCTGGCCAAGAACGCCGCCGAGAGGGATGTTCTCTGGAAAGGACGGCGTGGCGCCTTCGGGGCTGTGGCCCGGGTTAAGACCAGTTACCTCTGCGCCGACGGGACCGTCCCGCGCACCGAGCTTCCCCGGGTGCTGCGGCAGGTCGGGGAGATCGGCCAGAAGTACAACCTGATGATCGGCAATGTCTTCCATGCCGGCGATGGAAACCTCCATCCCCTGATCCTCTTCGACGACCGGAATGAAGATGAGAGGGCCCGGGTCATCCAGGCCGGCAAAGAGATCCTTGAAGCCTGCGCCCGGGCGGGTGGGACGATAAGCGGTGAACACGGGATCGGTATGGAGAAGATCGAATCCATGAGTTTAATCTTTTCTCCCCAAGATCTCCATTTCATGCACAAGATCAAAGAGGCCCTCGACCCATCTGGCCTATGCAACCCGGGCAAGATCTTTCCCCCGATTGAGTTCTCTCCCCATCCCTTCCAAAAGCCCGGAAGCCTGTCGGCAAAGGAGGATTTTTTAAGCAGTCTGGCGAGGATTCTTGGCCAAAGGCATTGCCTCCAGGGAGCCCTGGAAGTTGAAAAATACACCGTTGACGGCAAAGTTCCCAGGGCAGTGGCTTTTCCCGAAAGCATCCAAGAGACTTGCCAGGCCCTGCGTCTGGCCGCGGAGAAGAACTTCTCCATTGTCCCGATGGGAGGGGGAACGAAAATCGCCCTCGGCACCCCCCCATCGCGGGCCGATGCTTTACTCAACCTCTCCCGGATGGACCGCACCCTGGAGATCGACCTGGAAAACCAAACCCTTACAGTGGAAGCTGGCGCCAGGCTGCAAGCCCTCCAGGAATTGCTGGCCCAGCACCATTGCTTCATCCCTCTGGATTCCTCCTTCCCGGCTGCCACCGTCGGGGGCATTCTCTCAACTAACTCCAGCGGCCCGAAAAGGCTCCTCTATGGAAGCGCCAGAGACATCACCCTGGGCGTGAAAGTGGTCCTCTCCGGGGGGGAAATCGTCAAGGCGGGTGGGAAGACGGTGAAGAACGTCTCCGGTTATGACATGACCAAGCTTTTCATCGGTTCTCTCGGAACCCTGGGGATTATCACCGAAGCCACCCTGCGCCTCCTCCCCACCCCGGAGCGGGAAGCCATCCTCATTCTTCCTTGCCAGGATGTCTCGCAGGCCTGGGCGATCGCCTCCCGGATCGTTCACTCCGACCTCCTTCCTTCCTCTTTGCTTCTTTTCAACAGCAAAGCCGCGGCGATTCTTCGCGCTTCCTCAGTTCCTGTCCCCCCAAGAAAAGTCCTCCTCCTCGTTGGGGTAGAAGGCGCAGGCGAAGCTGTGGAAGCGCAAGTCCAAAGAATTCACAGCCTGGGGGAAAGGGAAGGTATTTCTAACTTTCAGCCCCTGCAAGATTCTCTGGTCGGAGAAACCTGGAAAGCAATCAATGAGATCCGTGGCCACCTGACGGGCCATGCGAAATCAGCCGTGTCCTGCAAGGTCTCCACGTCCCTCTCCAAGGGGGCGGAACTGTTTCAGAGAACGGAATCGTTATCATCGGAGAACTCTCTCTCCACTGCTATCCTCGGGCACTTGGGGACGGGAATCCTCAACGTTTTCTTTGGGTCGGAAGAAGGGGCTGCTCCCCAAGAGGTGACAAAAATCTCAGAGGCCATCGCAGTCATCCGAAAAGAGGCAGAGGAAGCGGGAGGATCCTTAGTGATTGAATCCGCCCCATCAGGCCTCAAAAAGGACATTCCCGTCTGGGGGCGGCCAGGTCCTTCTTTCCCTTACATGAAAGCCATCAAGACCGCCCTCGACCCCTTAAACCTTCTCAACCCCGGGCGATTCTACGGAGGGCTATGAGAGTGGCCCTAAAAGACGAAGTGGCCAAATGCAACCGCTGCGGATTCTGCCTGGCCGCCTGCCCGGTCTATCAGGCCACTGGCATTGAGACCAAGGCCCCGCGGGGTAGGAACTTCCTCGCCCGCTCCCTCATGAATAAAGACTTCCCCTGGAGCGAGGAGATGCGGGAATCCCTCTTTCAATGCCTGGGCTGCCGGGCATGCGTGGAAGCGTGCTTTCCGGCAGTGGAGACCGATGAAGTCGTGGTCTCCATGCGTTCCGATTACTGCCGCAATTTCGGGGAACCGTGGCTGCAGCGCTATCTTTTCCGCCGCCTGTTGCCGGATCCGGGGAAGTTATCCGCGGCCATCAAGAAAGCTTCTCTGCTGAAGCGCGGCGCGGGCCTGATTCGGGCCTTGAGCTTTCTTCCCTGGTTGAACCGGGATCTCCTCCGGGCTATGGACCTGCTGCCGCCCCTTCCCGATCAATCTCTTCGGGAGCAATGGCCGGAGCTTTCCGCGGAACAAAAGGGCCAGGGGAAACGGGTGGCCTATTTCGGGGGCTGCGCTTTCAATTTCGCCCTGCCGGACATTGGCCTGTCCACGCTGGGCCTGCTCACCAAAGGGGGATACCAGGTTTCCTGGCCAGAACACGGGTGCTGCGGACTTCCGGCTTACGGCCACGGCGACCTTGAGGGGGCCAGAATCATGGCCCGAAAGAACCTGGAGATTTTTAAGAGCATCGATGTTAATGCTGTGGTGACGGAATGCGCCAGTTGCTCTTCCTTCCTGAAAAAATATCCCGTTCTCCTTTCCCAGGAACCGGGTTTCGCCGAGCAAGCCCAACGCTTCAGCAGCCAGGTAAAAGATATAAGCGAATTCCTTTTCCCCCTGGATCTATCCTTTCAACGCTCCGACCTTGCCCGGGAAGCCACCTTCCACGACCCCTGCCACTTGAACCGCTTCCAGAAGATAAAATCTCAGCCGCGAGAGCTCCTGAAGAAGGTGCCGGGCCTGCACCTTGTGGAAATGCCCGAGGCGGACTGGTGCTGCGGGGGAGGGGCAGGCCTGAATCTGTCAAACTATGACTTGTCCATGAAGATTTTGCAGCGGAAGATGGACAACGTTCAGAAAAGCAAAGCCCGGGTCCTGATCACTTCCTGTCCGGGGTGCTATTTGCAGTTAAGGCATGGGGTGGAGAAAAACGGGATGGCTGTCGAAGTTCGATACCTGACGGAAATCCTCGCCGGGGCCGGAAAAATCTTCTGCTGAAAAGAGAAAATCCATGACTCAACCCTGGACGCTTCTTGATTCCCGGATCATTCAAGCCCGCCCTGTCTTCACCTTGAAGAACGAGCGCTACCGCTCCGGGCGCACGGGCCGGGAGCATGAATTTTACATCATCGATTCCCCAGACTGGGTCAACGTCATTCCTCTTACGGCGGATGGGAAAGTCATCCTGGTCAATCAATACCGTTTCGGAACCAAAGAGTTCTCTCTGGAGATTCCCGGCGGAATGCTCGACGATGGGGACACGCCTGAACTTGCGGCCAAGCGCGAGCTCCTCGAAGAGACGGGGTACGCGGGTGAAGAGCCAATCCTCCTGGGCACGGTGCACCCCAACCCGGCCATCCACACCAACCGTTGTTATACTTATCTAATTAAAAATGCCACCTGCAACAAACCGCCGAAACAGGATTCCACTGAGGACATCGAGGTCAAAAGCGTCCCTTTATCAGAGATTCCTCAGCTCATCCGCGAGGGGAAGATCACCCATGCCCTGGTGATCGCCGCTTTCTACTGGTTCTTTTCCCCCCCACCCTCTCCTTCCCCGAAGGTGTGAAAAAATTATGCTCGTGCCAAGTTGCCGAACCTGGATTAACATTAGATGGCCCTTCAAGGTCCGTGAGCCGGAGGCGCTTCGCTTGGTATTATGAAGCAGTTATTTTCCCATGGATCGGGCGGGAAAAATCCCCCCGCCTCCCTTTTCGGACCGATGGATGAACCATCTCGCAGAGTTTTCTCCCGCCGATGCTACCTGCGCTCACCGTCTCCGGCTCACAGACCACGACAACGGGAAGAAGGATGTAATCAATTTTTTCACACCTTCCCCCTCTGAGGGGGGAGGGTAGGGGAGGGGGTGATTGCGAAATCCGCAATCCCTTGAATCTTTTTTCAGAACGTGGAGGCGATCACCATCCGCTGGATCTCGTTGGTCCCCTCATAGATCTGAGTGATCTTTGCATCGCGCAGGTAACGTTCCACCGGGTACTCTTTGACATATCCATACCCGCCGAGAACCTGCACCGCCTCCACTGTGACCCGCATGGCCACGTCCGAACAGAAGCACTTGGACATGGATGATAAACGGATGGTCTCTGGACTTAGCCGGGACATGTCTTTGGGAAGCTCCTGGAGCACCGCTGCTGTTTTGTATAAGAGTTGTCGGGCGGCCTCGATGTTCATGGCCATCTCTGCAAGCTTAAACGAAATCCCCTGGTGGCCGATGATTGGCTTTCCGAAGGCCACCCTTTCTTTGGCATAATTGAGGGCGTACTCAAAAGCCCCGGCCGCAATTCCCAGGCCCTGCGCTCCCACCGCCGGGCGGCTAAAATCTAAAGTCTTCATCATGATGGCAAAACCAAGGCCTTCATTCGCCAGTAGGTTCTCGGTGGGAACCGGGCAGTCCTCGAAGATCAGCTCCACCGTATCTGAAGAACGAATACCCATTTTATCTTCGTGCTTGCCCACAGAGAAGCCCTTGGTCCCCTTCTCCACGATGAAGACGCTGGCTCCTTTGTGCCCCCCTTTTGCCGGGTCCGTGAGGGCGTAAACAGTGACCGTGCCGGCCACTCCGCCGTTGGTGATGAATGTCTTGTTTCCATTGAGGATGTAAAAATCCCCCTGCCGCGCCGCCTTGCAGCGGAAGGAAGCCACATCTGACCCGCCGCTGGCCTCGGTGAGAGCAAAAGCGGCCAATTTTTCTCCGGAAGCTAAGGGGGGGAGAAATTTTTTCTTCTGCTCCGGGTTTGCCGCCAGGAGGATGGGCAAACTCCCTAACTCTTGTCCAACAGGAAGGATACCCACCGAAGCATCCACTTTGGAGAGCTCTTCGACTGCGATGATCAGGGAAAGGAGGCCAGCGCCGCTCCCTCCATTATCTTCTAAAAAATCGACCCCGAAAAGGCCATTCTTACGGATCAGCTCCACCATCTCCCAGCTGAATTCTCCCTTCTGGTCCCGGGCCGCAGCCCCGGGCTCGACTTTTTCTTTGGCCAGTTTGCGCACCATATCGCGGAGCAAAACCTGCTCTTCGGTCAATTCATATTGCATAGCGTTATCTCCTTTCCCCCTTTTGCAATAACGAATTTTGCAAAAATTTGGGGGCGTTTCTCCCCCGGCAAAATGTAAACGATTTTATCTTTTTTCGTCAATATCTTTTTGCTCCTTGCCTCCTCCCGAACCCTCCCCCCTCTGAAGGGGAAGGTGTGAAAAAATTGATTACATCCTTCTTCCCGTTGTCGTGGTCTGTGAGCCGGAGACGGTGAGCGCAGGTAGCATCGGCGGGAGAAAACTCTGCGAGATGGTTCATCCATCGGTCCGAAAAGGGAGGCGGGGGGCTTTTTCCCGCCCGATCCATGGGAAAATAACTGCCTCATGATACCAAGCGAAGCGCCTCCGGCTCACCAACCTGGGAGGGCCATCTAATGTTAATCCAGGTTCGGCAACTTGGCACGAGCATAATTTTTTCACACCTTCGGGGAGGGAGAGGGTGGGGGGGCCGAATTCCACATTCAAGAATCCGCAATTGTATAGGCATCTCCCGGCGCAGCCGATGGAAGGGAAGCTTCCCTAATTGACTGCTTCAATAACATCGATAACTGATTTTTAAAATGAATTTAGGGTTGGCCCTTGACATTGTTAAACAAGCGTGTAAGGGGGAAAAAGAACATCAAGCCCAACTTTGCTTCCATCCGAACCGACATCTTTCCCTATTTATAAGCCTCCCTCCACCCAGACGGCTTAAAATCATTCCTTAGGACCGAGCTTCATTTTTGTCCAGATTCTTCCTGAAATCATTGATTGACACCTTCCATTTAAAGGTGTAGATTACTTCTTGAGACCGATGATTGATAGGTTCTATTAAGCGGATAATAAGCAGAGAGTCATGGAGAACGCCAAGAAATTGCCCAACTATATGGCCTTCCGGAGGCCAAGAAACCGGGCGATCCGACAACTCAATAACATTTTCGTCGTGACCGGGATCGCCAGAAATGCGGTCGAAGACGCTCGGTTGCCCCTTGAGAGCGGGCCGCGCACCCCCGGTAAGCTTCCCAAAAACCATGGCGCTCTTTGGAATTGCGGACATCCATGATTTTCACCGTAGAATACCTTTTCGTTTTAATGGGTTAAGCAAGATCCAGCCATGTCACGATAGGTGAAATTATCATATCATGATATTATTTTTCTGTCTACTATCTGGCATGCCAGCCTATTGATATGAGTGATCCAATGGAGAAGACAAAGACCCAAGGCAAGCGGCGCTATCGGAAGCTTAAGAGACTACAAGAGCTGCCCGACTTTTCGACCTTGCCCGCAGTTTGTGCTGACGCAGCTTTTATCCTGCAGCATGCGCATTCAACTGCATCGGCCCTTTTTAAAGCCTACCAGCTCCTGCGCCGTCGCCGGACTGCAGAACGAGGGATGACGACTGATGAAGAACAGGACTTGCTGCGGGCCATGCTTGTAATGACCGCAGCCGGACTGGACGGCATGGCAAAGCGGCTTATTCGTGATAGCTTGCCCAAGCTAGCCCTCAGCTTAACTGAGGCGCGTAAAGGACTACGGAGATTCATCGCATCTCAGCTTGCAGCGACCGGCGAATCGGCCGCCAATTTCATGGCTGATATCCTGTCCGGGCAAGATCATTTTGGTCAGGTAATTGAGCGATATATCGTCCAGCTGACGGGCGGAAGTCTTCAGTCGGTCGATGAAATACTATCGACAGCTGCGGCGCTCGGAGTTACTAAAGATGAGCTGGGCATCGACATTCAGAAGCTGAAGCAGACATTCGCTGTGCGGAATGCAATCATCCATGAGCTTGACATGAATCTGAGCGGCGAACGACGCAAGAGGAATATCCGACGCGAGAAAGACATGACCGAAATGGTTGAGCTTCTGTTCAGCCTCTCGTCAGGCCTCATTCGGAAAGTTGCGGAGAGACTGGGAGATGCCTAACTACTGAGTCCAGCCGACCGTCGGACCCTTGGGTCCTCCGGCGGCTGACTCAGGGCGTTGGGTGATGAGAGGACAGAAAAAGCTATGACGAAAAAACAACGGATGGGGCACAAACAGGAGTTTGCCGAAGTCTTAGCTCGTTTCGTATCAGGACTAGGTGAATATGTCTCTGCGGATGACGGTCAGTGGACGGTCAAAGGCTTCATTGACATATACAAGAACATCTACACGATCAACTCAGACACGAAGATAGTTTCAAAGATACTGGAGATTCATCGTTTCCCAAAGATCCTTCAATTCGCAGAAGACAAAGGCTATTCCATAGTCCTCGCCGAACACCAGAACTGGTATCCCGATTTCAGCTTTGTCAAGAAGGACAACCCAGCCCTAAAGTTCGCCGTTGATCTTAAGACAACGTATAGGGATCCGGACTTTCCTGGTCATGTCAACGGTTTCACCCTTGGAAGTCACGGTGCCTACTTCAAAGACCGGTCATCAACTAAGAACATCCAGTTTCCCTATGCTGAACTATGCAGGTCACTTTTGTCTTGGTATAATCTATACGAGAGCAGACTCCAAGGACTTGGGCGAAACCGAAGTTATCCGGGTGAAGGAACTGGAAGACGAAGGAAATGGTAAAACTCATCGTAAGTACCGAGTCATCCGGGTCGAAAACCTTCGCTCAATCGCCTCTGTCGTCAAAGACTTCCAGTTCTTTGTCTGCGAGAAGTGGAAGTTAGCGTCCGACCGACAAGGATCAGGAAACACCGCAAACATTGGGTCAATCACTTGGATAGAGGACATTCTGGTTGGGAATGGTATGTTTGCAAAACTCGGTGAGGAATGGTTTGATGAGTATTGGATGAACTACGGAGTCACAACAATGATGAAGAAAGGTAAAGCAATCCCGATACGGTCTCTTGAGGACTTTCTGGAATTCAAAGCCGGTGACAAAAGTAAGATCGTACCCCTGCGATCGAAGAAGAAGTCGCGGGGCGAGGAGGGCTTATGCGAGTAATCGTCCCTCCCATAAAGAGCCAAGGCATCAAAACAAAACTTGTAACTTGGATTCAGGCTTTGGTGCCGGCAGTACGCGGGCGGTGGATAGAACCATTCTTTGGCACCGGAGTTGTCGCATTTAATTCTGGTTTCCGCAAAGCACTTCTAAGCGATATCAACCCGCATGTCATAAGATTCTATCAAGCGGTGAAGGAACGTGAGATTACTCCATCATTGGTTCGTAGATTTTTGGAAACTGAAGGACAGCGGTTGCGGGAAGCGTCGGACAACGGTTACGCCCACTTTAGGCTTGTCAAGGATCGATTCAATACTTCGCAGAATCCCTTAGACTTCCTCTTTCTCTCACGGGCGGGGTTCAATGGGATGATGCGTTTCAATCGAAATGGTGAATGGAATATCCCCTTCTGTCAAAAGCCTGACCGATTCAGTTGTTCCTACATTACCAAAATCGTCAATCAGGTTCACGATGTTGCTTGCCTAATTCAGCCAGAATGGGAATTCATCGTGGCACCTTTTGAGAAGGTGATTCCCGTGGTCACCAAGGACGACATCATCTACTGCGATCCGCCGTATCTGGGTCGGTACGTTGATTATTATAGTGGATGGACTGAAGAGGATGAAAAGAGATTGTTTGATCTCCTCTCCACGACGCCAGCGCGTTTTATACTCTCCACGTGGCACCACAATGATTTTCGCAAAAATCCAATGATCGGTAAACTGTGGAGCAGGTTCAATATTGTTACACGCGATCATTTCTATCATTCGGGTGGTAAGATTGAAAACCGCAGGGCTATCGTAGAGGCTCTTGTCTTCAACTTTTCGGCAAACATCCGAAAGCATAATTACGGCGTTGAACCGAAGCCCGAGCAGTTGGCGCTATTCGAAGAAAGGGTTGAATACATCACCCAACAATTGAGTCGAGCGGACGTGGTATAGCGCTGCGCGCTCCACCACGCCGCTCACTCAGATGAGAAGTTTTGGGGGACGTTGTTCAAATATTTCAAACTCCCTTTCCCCGCTCTCCCTTCCTTATGGCCATCGCAATGGTCGATGTGCCTACCCCTAAATTTCTGGCAATCTCGGCCATGGATAGCCCCATCTCCCTGCACAAAAAAAGAGCTATTTTCGCCCTTGCCTCCGACACCCTTCTTCTCTGCCCCCTTCCCCTAAGCTCC
>Ga0315280_10009532_pt1 | contig 12423 bp, 12 predicted proteins | sample YL17G06_40_MG_FD_203697 | JGI IMG/M metagenome (GOLD analysis project Ga0315280, IMG submission 203697) | Sediment microbial communities from Yellowstone Lake, YNP, Wyoming, USA - YL17G06_40 | ecosystem: Environmental > Aquatic > Freshwater > Lake > Sediment | place: USA: Wyoming | collected... | reverse complement strand
TCTCTCAATCCGAGGAAATAGTCATCCCAAGTGGAACAAGCGTCTTCGAAGCTACCTCCATGATTCTGTTACGGGGGGATGTGCTAGGCGTCAAATTGAACATGAGCGCCGACTCAATCCTAGCCGCCCTCCGATCAAAGTGCAAAGGAAAGATTCGAGGACACCATCTGACAGCTACTGTCAGAATCAGGATCGAGGAAGACGGCACACTTGTGATAAGGTGAAAATGTCGGCGGTAAGAAACGTGTAGGTATCCATCACGGAGCAGAGATGCTGGCGAGTTTCTAGCCATAGATATCTTTGTCAGTCAACTTCCTTCTGCACTTGGGATTAGCGCAGACCTTGGTCCCGTCGGGCATGAGTTCATAGCCCTCCATGATGTGCCACTCTGTCTTGCAATATGGACATATCCACACGTCCTTCTTACTTCTCAACCTGGCAGCATCTCGTAAGGCATCGAATAAGCAAACGTAGCGAGCCAAGGACAGAGACGCGCCTGCATGGATATCCTTCCTAGCACGCTTGTGAATTGCCAACGCCTTTGTAGATTGTGAACGATTGCAAAAGATGAAAGACTCAAAAGGATAGTGGGAGTGTCTCGGATATGCTAGGTTGGATGAATCAGAATGTAGATAAGGTGTAGTGCTGAGGCCACATGCGTTTTGTGTTGTAGGAAGCTCAACCGTAGAGATCAACCAGTTCTAGTGACTCCCGCATACTCTCGGAACTTCCTCCCTCTTATGCGTGCAAGTCTATCCTCTATGATGCAAAGCGAGACGTATTGCTGATCTATCGTGATCTTGTTTCTTGGGGAAAGATAGCTTACATCCATACGACCGATACAACCAGGGAAACGTCTGCCAAATTGTTGCTCCCAGTCCATATGCTCGGATATATCTGGATGGGCGCTGAAGATTATGGCGTTGTACCCCCCGATGCTGACTCTCAAAGCCATTGAGACGTGCGGGTCTTTTTTGAGTGCATCGTGAATTCTATCCCGAGCTTTCACTATGTCAACCATCGCATAAGCCAACACGTAGTTTGGGGGACATAGGTGGTCAGGGAACATGCATGTAGGCTCCGATATCCATCGTTCCTTCAGCAACTGGTCGATGCGCCTCATCACAGTCTTTCTGTGGATTCCTAATTGCCTGCTCAGGAGATTCTCATTTATTTTGAAGACGCGGCTGGACACGAGATGTTTGAGAATGCTGAACTGGTCTTTTTCCAATTTCAACCCCTTGATTTCCATTCCTCCCTGGTTCATCTGGGCCTCCATCAGACCGATTGCAGCACTGGGGTCGTACTTCATCATGAGTTGGTTGGAAACGTAAATCGAACTTGATGGCATCCCGGTCTCCCTAATGGGTATCCTTCGTTCCTCGGCAAGCGCCTCCCTCCATAGCTGATATCCAAGGACATCCCTGTGATAGATGAATAGTAGCAGGTTGTACTCAGCATGCCTCGACCAGTAAGCCGCAAAGATATGAGGGTCCTCGACTATCCAATCGCGTACGGGCTTCTCGTCGGGAAGATCGGCACGGACGATAACGAGAAGTGGATATTCTCTATAGAGTCCTAAGAAGGGGCAGACTGGCCTGTCTACCACATGGTTTTGAAGTAGCCAAAGTACTTCCTTTCTCACCGTGGTCCGATGTCTTCGTAAGACCCTCGACAAAGCGTTGATGTTTACACCCACGCACTCACCTGACACCAGCATTCTAAGGAGGCGAAGGTTTGTTTCGTCTTCTAGTAACTTTGGTGAAAACCTAGGACTAAGTGTCGGCAGAATTGACATCGCCGAGCCTCGGGTCGCCCATCTGTGTTTGTTCCGACACCTCATTTTAAAAGATAATGTTCGCCAATTTCGCGCGAAAAATCGCTCGTTCTGTCTCACAGATACGACATGCAGTGCGCATTATGTTCACTTTTTCCTGCGATTTTGTACTTGGCATTTTTCACGTCGTTTGTAGTAGTACTGCCGTGCGAGGAGCAGGTTCAGAGTATGATGCATTCGTTCCTTGAACAAGTTGCAGAGCGCAGGGCGCAAGAGTTGATGGAACAAGTAGACGTCATGACTATAGGTGACAGCTGGGGACCTGAAAAGGTCGTTCATACATACGACCCGAAAACCAGGGTACGCGGTGTTCTGGTAATAGACAATACGGCTAGGGGACCGGGTAAAGGCGGCATACGAATAGATCCGGATGTGTCGACGCCTCTAGTGTTCCGTCTAGCCAGAACGATGACATGGAAAACTGCTCTGGCCGACTTGCCGTTCGGCGGAGCCAAGGCAGGAATAAGGGCGGATCCGCTTACAACGGACAAGATCGCGCTGCTACGTGCTTTTGCGAGGGCCATTGCGCCATACACTCCCAGCCAATGGATCGCTGCGCCAGACATGAATGTGGGCGAGAGAGAGATAGAAGCATTCGTCACTGAAGTGGGCGATCTTAGGGCTGCGACTGGAAAACCAAAGGATCTTGGTGGGATCCCTCATGAGACAGGTACGACGGGATTCGGCGTCGGCGTTGCTATTGAGACTATGCTTGAACGTCTCAAGGGAGATCAATCGCTTCCCGAATCTGTGAGCGGTGTTAGAGTGGTTATTCAGGGCTTCGGAAATGTCGGCTCAGACCTTGCAAAGTTTCTACATGCAAAAGGGGCACGGATAGTTGCGATATGTGACTACTGGTCGGGCATACGTGACGACAAGGGCATAGATATCACAAAGGTCGCTCGGTACACCCATGCCAAGAATCAGGCAGAGTCGATCGGAAACTACAAAGAAGCAACGAAGATACCTCGAGACCAAATATATGACGTAGAGTGTGACGTTTTTGTACCGGCAGCAAACGGTAACGCAATAACAGCCGAGACTGCTCCTAGGCTTAAGACAAAGTGCGTTGTCGAGGCGGCGAACAACCCCACAACGAGCGAAGCCGAGAAGTTCCTGCACAAGAAAGGTATCCTAGTACTTCCCGATATCCTCGCAAACGCTGGAGGCGCAATTGGGTCATACGTAGAATATCTAGGAAAGAGCATTGACGATGCTTTCGCGTTGATTGACTCGAAGACTAGGAAGAATACGACGCTCGTCCTCGATCTCGCCCTTCAGAACGGAACCATGCCAAGAATCATCGCAATGGACATCGCGATGAAGCGTGTCGCTGAAGCGATGGCATATACGAGCAACAATCAGAGGGGGGTGAGGTGAGTGTCAGACATCCTTGAAGAGAAAAAACTCAAGATGCTAGTTGCGCTCCACAGAGCCAAAGGTCTAGCCCCTCTCGGCTACATAACCGAGCATTCCGGCGTGGAAGAACCCTACGAACTCCTTGAGCAGCTTGAGAAAAACGGTCTTGTCAGACGGGCACCTCCCAGCGATTGGTCCCCTGCTGGCGAACCTAGGTTTGAGCTTGCACCAAGTGCGAAGAAGATGCTCCAGAAGCTCATCGCCAACAGACTCCTACAGCTGATTGAGGTTCGAGGCTGATGCGGAATTGACTCAAGCCGATTCCTCTTCGTCCGGATCAAGCCGCATCAACGCTCGTGGATTGATAAATGAGAGCAAAAGCGTAGTCAATACAAATCTAGTCTCTGTCTTACACGACATCCAAGCGAAAAATGGGTATCTTCCAGAGGAGAAAATCAGAGAGGTTGCCCAGAGTCTTGGGATTCCTCTCGTAGACGTCTATGGAGTTGCCACCTTCTACAAATCGTTCAGCGTAACACCGAGAGGCCGTCATACGATTACAGTCTGCCTAGGTACAGCATGTCACGTACGGGGTAGTCCAAGAGTTTTGCAGAGCATCTCCAAAATCCTGCGCATAGAACCTGGCGAAACTACGGAAGACCAAGAGTACTCTCTGGAGACAGTAAATTGTCTTGGATGCTGTGCGCTGGGTCCCATGGTGATTGCAGACGGTGAGCATTATGGATTGATGAATTCTGCGAAGGTTAGTGTGCTTCTTCCAAACTACAAGAACATAGGAACACGGTCAAAACAAACTTACGGAAAGTTGGATCGGGCGCTCAAAAACACCGAGACAGATAGGGAGGGCTTATGGTGAAGAAGATTATCTCGCTGCAGGAGCTGGAACAACTCCGAAGTTCACTATCGCAGAGGATGGACGCACCTCAGTTGAGGGTATGCCTCGGGACTGGATGCCGCGCTAGCGGTGCAGAACGCGTTATGGCCACATTCAGAGAAGAGATGGGAAAGCGAGGCATAGCTTCTAAGGTGAGAATTAAGCAAACTGGATGCCACGGTTTCTGCGAAAAGGGGCCCTTGGTTGTCGCGCCTCCGGATATCTTCTATCAGAAAGTAGCACCAGCGGATGTTAGAGAGATCGTCAGCGAGACTCTATTCAACGGCAAGATCGTTGACCGTCTCTTATACTTCGATCCATCAACGAACCAGAGAATTGTACATGAACATGAAGTTCCATTCTATGAAAAGCAGAGGAGGCTTCTCCTTGCTAGCAACGGAAAAATTGATCCGACTAGTATTGAAGATTACATATCAGTAGGCGGCTACGGTGCTCTATCTAGAATTCTCAAGGGTCTGACTCCCGATGAGGTCATAAATGAGGTAAAGCGGTCCGGCCTACGTGGACGAGGCGGAGCAGGGTTTCCAACCGGAGTGAAGTGGGAACTGCTCAGAAGAGCAAAGGGCGATGCGAAGTATTTAGTGTGTAATGCCGATGAGGGCGACCCAGGCGCTTACTGCAATCGAAGCCTCCTGGAGGGAAACCCGCACAGTGTGATAGAGGGTATGATAATTGGGGCCTACGGAACGGGGGCAACCGAGGGCATTGTTTACGTACGGAACGAGTACCCTCTGGCTGTAAAACATCTCTCGATGGCGATCGAGGATGCCAGAGCCTACGGATTCCTAGGTCAAAGCATACTTGGTTCTGCTCTTAACTTTGATTTGAAAATTTCATTGGGTGCAGGAGCCTTCGTCAGCGGCGAGGAAACAGCCCTTTTGGCGTCGGTCGAAGGCAAAAAAGGCGTTCCAAGACAAAGACCGCCCTTCCCTGTTGAAAAGGGAGTCTGGGGGAACCCCACTGTCATCAATAATGTTGAGACTTGGGCAAATATTCCCTTGATAATGCTAAAGGGAGCTGATTGGTATTCAAGAATAGGAACCGAGAAAAGTACGGGAACAAAAATTTTTTCGCTGGTGGGAAAGGCAAGAAACACCGGTCTTGTAGAAGTTCCAATGGGGGCAACTCTTGGTGAGATAGTCTACGATATAGCCGGAGGACCTCCACACGGGAAGAAGCTCAAAGGAGTCCAAACCGGGGGCCCTTCAGGGGGCTGCATACCTGCCGAGCTGCTCAACTTACCGGTAGATTATGAGACGCTCAAGAAAGCGGGCTCTATGATGGGCTCAGGAGGGATGATAGTTATTGATGAGGACACTTGCGTGGTTGACCTCTCCCTATTCTTCCTTAGATTTCTTCAAGATGAGTCATGTGGCAAATGCCTTTCCTGTCGAAAAGGGATTCAGAGGATGATAGAAATCCTAACTGACATATCAGGGGGGAAAGGAAAATTGGAGGACTTAGAGCTTCTTGAAGAACTGGCAACTGTTGTGAAGGATGTTTCGCTTTGCGGGCTCGGCCAAACGGCTCCTAACCCCCTTTTGAGTACTCTGCGACATTTCAGAGATGAGTACGAAGCTCACATAATAGACAAGAGATGCCCCGCCACCGTTTGTCAAGCTCTTTTCAGATCGCCGTGCCAACACGCCTGCCCCGTCGAACTTGACATCCCTGGATATGTCGCATTTATCAAGGAGGGCAAGTTTGAGGAAGCCTACCGCATCATCAAGCAACGCTTGCCCTTCCCGTCAATTTGTGGAAGAGTATGCCATCGTCCTTGCGAGGCTAAGTGTCTGCGCGGCCAAATGGACGATCCGATAGCAATCAAGCACCTCAAGAGATTTGTCGCCGACTACGCATTCGAACACGGAGTTGCATACATTCCGAAAATAAAGCAGACAAAGAAAGAGAAGGTGGCCATCGTAGGAGCAGGCCCCGCAGGGCTAGCAGCAGCCTACTACCTAGCACGAGAAGGATACCGTGTCACAGTTTTTGAAGCACTTCACGTAGCAGGAGGGATGCTAGCTGTAATCCCGGAATACCGCCTCCCCAAGAACATCATCAGAGAAGAAATTGGCGCTATCGAGAGACTCGGCGTAGATATCAAGTTGAACAGTCGCATCGATGATGCTGCGGGACTGCTGAAGCAAGAGTATCAGGCCGTCTTTATCGCTACAGGTGCACACAAAGGAGAAAAAATGGGCATCCCGGGTGAAGATTTGGTTGGAGTCTTCGACGCAATCGAGTTTCTGAAGGTCGAGACGGGAAAACGGATCAAAGTAGATGGAAAGGTCATCGTCATCGGAGGCGGCAATAGCGCAATCGATTCTGCTCGAGTAGCGCTGAGAAAAGGAGCTCATGAGGTGCACATACTCTATCGACGTGAGAGAAAGGATATGCCAGCCATACCTGAAGAGGTGGAAGCTGCAGAGGTAGAGGGCATTCCTATTCATTGCCTAACCATTCCGACGAGGATCCTGGGTGAAAAAGGGAGAGTCGTAGGAGTTGAATGCGTACGTATGGAGCCGAAGGAGTTTGACAAGAGTGGTAGAAGGGTACCTCATCCTATCCAAGGATCCGAGTATACAATGCAGGCGGATGTGGTCATAGTAGCCATAGGTCAGAGACCAGATCCCCCTATTGCTGAGCATAGCCCGGTTGCGCTGACCGCGAAACGCTCGATAGCTATCAACCCACGCACATTTCTCACGAGCTCAGAAGGAGTCTTCGCGGGCGGGGATGTTGTGAACGGCGGAGGCACAGTGATTGAGGCAGTAGCTGCTGGACAGAAGGCGGCCTCCTCGATCAAGAGATACTTGGAAGGAAAAGAGCTTGTGCCTCAAATGGAGCGTGAAGAAGAGGAAGTTTACGAACTTCCCATTTTAGAAGAAGAGAAAGAGATCAAACAAAATCCCCGAATTATGCCCAAACGTCTCGACCTGAAACGTAGGGTCTCTTCTTTCGATGAGGCGGTTCTGGGCTACAGTCCGGAAGAGGCAGTCGAAGAGGCAGGAAGATGCCTGAGATGTGACGTCAAAGGGAAACAAGAGGTTACAGTTGTTGCAAGAAGGTGAGGGACAGATAGATGGTGACAGTTAGAATGAATGGCTTGGATGTTCGAGCTGAGGAAGGTTGGACCATACTCGAAGCGGCTAGATTCATCGGCATAGAGATCCCCACTCTCTGTTACCATGATGGACTTTCCGCCTGGGGAGGTTGCCGCCTCTGCGTGGTGGAGATAGGTGAAGGAAAAGACGCTAGACTGGTGAGCTCTTGCACTTACCCTGTAAATGAGGGGCTTGTAGTTAGAACCCACTCTGAGAGGGTGACAAAGGCTAGAAAAGTCTTGGCTGAGCTCCACCTATCAAGTTGCCCGAACTCTAAGACTATTCAGGACCTTGCAGCGCGGCTCGGTGTCCAGAATGTAAGATTCAAGGTAGAGCACGAAGACTGCGTATACTGCGGGTTGTGCGTTAGGATCTGCGCCGAGCAGATGAACGCGAAGGCTATAGGATTCGTGAATAGGGGTGGCAAGATGAAGATAACCACTCCTTTTGACAGAAAGTCGGATGACTGCCGAAGATGCGGGGCCTGTATGTATATTTGCCCTGCTTGCCAACTTCGCTGCCAAGGTCCTGAGCCGCCTCAGGTCGTTTGTGGTGGGTGTCTCAGCTTGGAGCCAACATGCCTCGATTCCTATCGGGATTTGATGTGTTTCATGGGAACGAAAGGAGATTGTGGAACCTGTGTCAGGGAAGAATCGCGAGGGAAAGTATAGCGATGAGCATCAGGCGAGATTGCGAAACAAACGAATGGGAGGTGTTTGATCATGTCGCTATCCAAGATTAACGCAACGGCTGCCACTCTCACGAAGAACAGAACAGAAGATTCCATCAGCCACCTGAGCGGCATGTGCGCCACTTGTATAGACGGTTGCATTGGTATGTGTGAGATTGGCAAGTCTGCCTATAGAGGAGCCGAGGTCATATATCCCCAGCCATTCGGCATAATGACCTGCGCTTCAGAGAAAAACTATCCTATAGATCTCTCACACTTCACCATACTGGGCACGGCTGTTGGAGCTGAAGGAGTTAGACCCGACCCAGATGAGGCAATCTTCCCCAACGTGAGGATAGAAAGACAATTTGGGCATGGAAGTATCAAATCGAGAGTACCTATCATAATCTCTGCACTCGGTTCAACAGCAATTGCAAAGAACAATTGGGAGGGCTTAGCCATTGGAGCAGCTTTGGCAGGAGTGCCCCTTACTATTGGGGAGAACGTTTGCGCGATGGACCCCCAAGCAGAGATAGTTGATGGTAAGGTCGTGCATTCGCCAGAACTCGAATGGAGAGTAAGATTGTACCAAAAGTGGCAGGAAGGCTATGGGGCCATAATCGTGCAAGCAAATGTTGAGGACACACGCATAGGAGCGCAGGAGTATGCACTTTCCAAACTCGGCGTCGAAGCGGTGGAATTGAAGTGGGGGCAAGGGGCCAAAGACATCGGTGGCGAAGTAAAGATCGACAGTATAGAGAAAGCGAAACTCCTCAAAGACAGGGGCTACATATTAGTTCCTGATCCAAACTCACCAGATATCGTCAGAGCCTTCGAACAAGGGCGAATCAGGGAATTTGAGAGACACTCCCGTGTTGGAATGGTGAGCGAAGAAGGCTTCCTGAATAGGGTGAAGGAAGTGCGCGAAACCGGTGCGAAATACGTATTTCTAAAGACCGGGGCCTATAGACCGGCAGATCTCGCGAGAGCGATAAAGTTCGCATCTGAAGCCCAAATAGATCTTCTAACCGTTGACGCAGCTGGAGGCGGAACTGGAATGAGCCCTTGGAGAATGATGAATGAATGGGGCGTTCCTGGGATTCACCTTTGGTCGCTGCTATACGAATTTGCTGAGAGACTATCCAACAAGGGCGAATACATCCCTGACATTGCTATAGGAGGAGGATTTAGCTTCGAAGACCAAATATTCAAAGGCCTGGCTTTGGGCGCTCCCTACTTCAAGCTAATAGGGATGGCCAGGGCCCCCCTAGCGGCCGCTATGGTTGGAAAAACAATAGGGAAAAGAATGAAAGAGGGACAAGTTCCGGTATATATCCAACGATTTGGCTCAACTGCTGAAGAAATATTCGTTACGGCACCAGAACTAAAACAAAGATTGGGCAAGAGCTTCGAAGGAGTACCGACTGGAGCGCTTGGGTTGTACACTTACATCCAAAGACTAGCGCAAGGTCTCCGTCAGCTGATGTGCGGTTCCCGCAAATTTGCCTTGGAATACATTACGCGGGACGACATCGCATCTCTAACCCCCGAGGCAGCTAGAATCAGCGGTATCAAGTATGTTATGGAAGTCGACAAGAAAGAAGTGGAACAAATACTTGACTGTTGAGAACCACCCAGTCCGGTCTTGGGAAGAAAGTCCGTCCAAATCGAACCCAAACCATAAGCACATTGTCGCCAACAGGGGGTGAAAAATGAATGCTTGAAGAAAGGAAAGTCAAAATAGTACTAGCCCTGAGTGAGGCTGGCAACGGTGCACCCGCCGGATACATATGTCAAAAATGTATGACGGATGAAACTTGTGATGCCATGCAAGCCATGCCATGCAAACCTCTGGTACAACTAGAGCAAGATGGCCTTATCGAGCGACTGGCTCCCAGTTCATGGTCTTACAGTTTCGAACCACGATACAGCCTCTCAGCTAGGACAAGGGAGGTTGTGAACAACTTGCTCGCGACTCGACACGGGCAGGTTAACTTGACATCGTACAGCTAGCGGATCACTACGCACACTATGATTTGATGGTGTTCGTTCTACAAGAGCCTATAACACAATGACCATTGATCCAAGTGCGCCCTTCGTGTCCGCCGAGCCTCGCCCCCAGATTCTCGCACAGTCAAAGTCGCCTCCGAACGGGTCTCTTTTGCAAAGGTCCCTGGGGCCTGCAGGAACTACGTCCGTATGGCCATTGAAGAGGATTGAACGGCTTCCACCTTTCCCACGGAGTCTGGCCGCTAGGTTGACGCGTTTGCTAGCTATGTCATATTGGTCTACTTCGAGTCCAATTTCGGACAATGCGTCAGAGGAACTGGGTTACATCCTCCTCGTTTCCTGGAGGATTCTCACTCGGTATCCTCACGAGACTCTGGGCCAGTTCGAGGAGGTTCGGCTTTAGCTTTTCAACATGGTTCAGTATCGCATCTGCGAGCATGTTCGCTCGCCTAATTCATGTGGAGGTCAAGTAATCAAAGGTTGGTGCTAAGGATTTCAAGGGTGAGTAATTCCACCAATTCTTGTGCAGCACGCTCAACCATAGGTGACATGATTGCTCCTTCGTCGAAGCTTTTCCCCTCGATTCCATATACGATGAGCCTGGGGGGAAGTCGGTTCATGGCTCTGGCCAACTCGATGGCTTGTGGAACGCTGAAGGCATGCGTTGAGCATTGGAATAGTCTCGCGGGTAGCGGTGACTTATGTGCCTCGAACCTGTGAATTCTTCCCGGTTCGGCCTCTGACTGGACTGCGTCGATGAGTATTATGACATACGATTCCTTCCACAGCTCCATCAAGCGAGCTCCGTCACCAGTTTCCTCAACTACAGTGACATCGTGAGCGAGCGTTCTTCTCAACCGCCGCGAAACAATAAGGCCTACCGCATCATCTCCGCGCATCTCATTTCCTACGCCGATGACGAGAACGCGCGAGCCACTTGAGCCAGCCACCGCTACTCCCTTTCTATCTTCAGTTTCAGGAAGTGAGTGGCGCAGGATATGCATGGGTCGTAATTGCGTATGAGTTGTTCGCACCGCCAAGTGAGCTTTTCCGTTGACAATCTCATATTCTCTTCCACGAAGTGCTTCAGGTCTTCCTCGATTCTGCTTTGGTTCTGAGACGTGGGTGGGACGATTTTGGCGCTGATAATTGTGCCGTTGTCATCGATGGTGTAGCGGTGGTAGAGTATTCCTCGGGGTGCCTCAGTGCACCCGTAACCTGTGCCTGCGTGTGAAGGCACTGCTATTGCGGGCTCTGATGGGGTTTGGTATTCATCTATGATTCGTAGTGCTTCGTCGCATGCGTAGAGGGTTTCAACGCTGCGGGCTATGATGCTCCTGAAGGGGTTTCGGCACTTTGGCTTCAAACCTGCCTCTTTCGCGGCCTTTTGTGCCAATGAGGGTAGTTTGTCGAAGTTCAGGTTGAAACGTGCTATCGGCCCTGTGATGTAGGTTCCGCCGTTTTTCATGTGCGAATGAAGCGCATTGGAATGCGGCACATGATCTTCCAATAGGTTGTCATCGTACTCGCTTATGGCAATGTCCATTCCCTTGTTTGACACCAGTCGGCCTTCATTGAATGGGTATTCGTTTGAGTGGCGTAAGGCTACGAACTCGTAGTCTTGTTCGAAGTCAGGGAACTTGAAGCCTGCTACCCAGCGAACAGTCTCCCGCGCAGCCTCGCGCGCCCATTTCAACCTCTCAGCAATTGGCATCAATTCTTCCTTGGAGGGGACCTTGTAGAAGCCACCCACGCGCACATTAATCGGATGTATCTCTCGCCCCCCGAGAAGTCTGACCAAGTCATTCCCGATTTTCTTCAGCTGAAGGCCCCTCTGGACAATCTTGAGATTGTCTCGCGCAATCTGGAGGACGTTGTCATAACCCAGGAAGTCAGGTGCATGAAGCATGTAGACATGAAGGGCGTGGCTCTCGATCCATTCGCCGCAGTATATCAGTCGCCGCAGGTCGCGGAGCGGACCTGTGACTTGCACGCCACAGGCGTTCTCCATCGCGTGAGCCGCGCTCATCTGATAAGCGATGGGGCATATGCCGCAGATTCGTGCTGTAATGTCTGGTGCCTCTGTGAAATGGCGGCCTCGTAGGAAGGCTTCGAAGAAACGGGGCGGTTCATAAATTCTAAGCTTGGCATCGGTGACTTTTCTCCCCTTTATCTTTACATTTAGTGCTCCTTCCCCCTCGACGCGGGCGAGCGCGTCCACATCAATGGTTCTACTTGCTGCCATGCGCCTCACTCTCCTTCCTGAAGGGTTCAGCGTACGCGTTGAACGTACGAAATGCTCGCATCAGGTCCTCGTCTTCCATGTTCAGATGCGCAAGCCAGTGGCTCAGCGAGCCTGTGTTAGGTGTCTCCTTGGGGCCAAAGCAGGCGTAGCAACCACGATTGTAACTGGGGCAGATTGCACCACAGCCAGCCTGTGTTACTGGTCCTAGACAAGGTGTACCGTGAGCAACCATGACGCATACAGTTCCGCGCAGCTTGCACTCCATGCAGACGCTGTCCG
>Ga0315280_10009531_pt1 | contig 12424 bp, 15 predicted proteins | sample YL17G06_40_MG_FD_203697 | JGI IMG/M metagenome (GOLD analysis project Ga0315280, IMG submission 203697) | Sediment microbial communities from Yellowstone Lake, YNP, Wyoming, USA - YL17G06_40 | ecosystem: Environmental > Aquatic > Freshwater > Lake > Sediment | place: USA: Wyoming | collected... | reverse complement strand
AACAGTGGATCGTCCAGCGCCTGGGCTTCCGTACGCCGGCCCAGGCCCGAAAAGATGCTTGCCTTGCCGCGGAGGTCGCGGCATGATTACTCCCGTCCGAGTGTCCAAGAAACCGAGGGCGGTACAAGCTCGCGCAGGAGGAAGCCCTTCAGGTCTTTGTGGATGAAGAAGTCGGACGTGTTGCGCTGCGTGTACTGGCGCAGATGGTGCTCAAGGCAACTGACTTGCTGCCCGTCCGCATTCTGGTGGTGCACTGCCATCAGGGCCGCAATGGCAGCGTCTGCCTTGCCGAGTTGCTTGAGGATTGCTTCCTGGGCCTCCGCCAGGATCGTCTCCTGTTGGTTGCGCTGGCCATACTTGACGCCCTCCTGCTCGGTCAGCGGCCGGTACTCGAACGGGATAGCGATTTCTTTCGCCTTCGCGTCGAAGCTGGCTTCCTTGGGCAGTGGGATGAAGAATCGCTTGTCGCCCTTGACGTTGTCACGCTCGACGCTGGCCTGCTGGAGCCGGAAGTGGACGGCGAGGCCGCGTGACGTGAAGCGGTAGTCGGTGAAGTACTCGCCAGTCTTGATGTAGTACTGGTCGCTGTTGGCCCAGTGCAGGTAGACCTCCTCGCCGTTGTACGGGATGGCGTACTTCTCCTTGCGGCTGTAGCGGCGTTTGGAGAGGAAGTCGCCGGCGTCGTAGTAGCGGCTGAAGAACGCGTAAAGGTGGTTGAAGATGGCGGCTTCGAGGGCAGGCCTGGCCTGGGCACCGGTGGCCCGCGCCTGCAACTCCAGGTATCGCTTGCCGAGGGGAGTCTTGTGGTATGCCTCGGCAAGCCTGCCGTCCCCGTTCAAGGCGGATTCGCCCAGCGTTTCGCGGATCTGGCTGGCGACGTCCTGCAGCTCGGCGACCGCCTGGGACTGCTGCGCCAGCACGCCGGTGGCGAGCTCGGCTGTGATGGCGGCGACCAGGTCCTTCTGGATGAACCGTTCGACGGCGTCCCGCTTATGGTTCATGATGCGGTAGATGCCGAAGTCCAGGTCCGCACAATCGAACTGGAACATCTGCCTCAGCAGCCGCTGAAGCTTCTCCAGATTGGTTTCCGTAGCCATGCTAGTCTCCCGACGGCGCCTGCCAGGCGCAGACTCCCTACATGACTATTGGCGCAGGGGCATTATAAACACTGCGGGCGGCGGATGCCCGCGGATTTCTGGGCTGGCCGCAACGGGGGGGAAGGCTTGCTGGGACCACGCGGCGCGGCAAGGCCCATTACGTTCGAGAGATCGTGGTCGGCGCGCGCAAACACCGCGACCATGTGCTGGATGAGTCCAGCATCCCCGTCCTCCAGGTCCCATGCGGTCACTGCGTTAGGCTTAGCAGTTAGTGGCAGCCGCGCGTGCTTGTGCACTCACATTGGCTGCCGGCCCGCTTGAGAGCTTTGTCCTTCGTTGTCTGGTCGAATGGTGGCGGGCTCTTACCCGGCTCTGCGTAAGTCGCCGTTCCTTCGTGGCATGGTCCACACAGGACCTGGGCATTATCCAGCCCGTTGCCGCCGTCTCTGCGCTTGTGGTGGGCTTCAAGACCCCACGTACGAGTGCACCGAGCCATTTGTGACCCCCTTGTCTAAGAAGTTGAGACCGCGATTCTGGCCGCTACCCATTGTAGTCGGCCCTCAGTTGCTGAACCGCCTTCTTCTCCCATGCGGGGTAGGCAGTCGGATTCTTCCAGAACTCCCGCCATGCGCCGTTGAGCAGGGCGTGCACCTTGCCTGACGCAGAGCCATCGGCGATGCGACACCCGATCGCCCTGGTGCCCTTGAGTGCGTGCTCCGCGGCCTGCTCGATAAGGAATCTCGGGCAGGCCTTCCGGTAGTTGGAGTCCTGCTTTGACCCTGTTGAAGTCAAGAGGGCGCTCCACCTGTCCCGGACCGGGCCGGCCTCCTGCTCGAGGTGGATCAAGCTCAGACCATGCAGGATCGCCTCCATGCGAGCCTGGTCGGGGGGATGCGAGATGATTCGTTCGACTCTCACACCGTAGGGGTCGACCTCGCGCGCTGCCGCTAGATGGAAGTGCGCCCAGGCGTATGCCAGGCCAAGCGTGTAGAGCGCGAACAGGTCACAGAATATCTCCGCCGACCAATACTTAATCCACTGTAACTCGAATAGGTCCAGGGCCTGGCGGAAGTAGTCCCTGGGGCCTGTAATCCGCGCGTTTTCGAGCCGCTCCCGCTCGTAGTGCTCCGACACTGAGGACAGGAAGGCGTCAAATATGTGTTGAAGGGCTTCGACCTTGGGGTTGTCGGAGACGGCGAGCAGCGGGTGCGCAAGCTCGTGGTAGAGATCAGGCAGGTGCAGCAGGGAATCCGACTCCGCCAATGGGACGGCCAGCAGCCCGAGTCGGGGGTATATCATGAAGTAGCTCTGCGATGTGGCGCTGACGGCTGGCGGGGACAGAGGATACCGAATCTCCTGGTGTACCTGGAAGACGAGCTTGCTGAGGAGCACATCATCTGCATTCTGGCGGTGCAGGGCGGCGATGCCGGTCGCTTCCAGCTGCGACAAGTCGTCCAGCGCTCTGCGGAAGATTCTCAGCCGCTCTCTGATTGCCTGCGGCGACCTTATCTGCGGGTCTGAGTTCAGGTAGTCCAGCACCTGTATCGTCTGATCAAGAGATTCCTCGCAGGCTCGCTGGAGCCCGCCCAGTTCGGGAGTAGGCAGGGGGTTGGGCATCTTCCCCTTGAGTACCTTTGCCCTTTCGCGGGCTTGGGCAATCGCGGCATCAAGATACGCGGCGATCATGACCGCCCCCTCATGCGGGCTCCTGCGTCGGCGCATTCCCTGTCGATGGCCAGCGCTATCTGCTCCAGCTTCCCGATGTCCGCCTGGCCGGGCTTGCCTGTCTCCAGGACTGCAAGAAGGCCGGGAATCACGCCCACACCCTCGGCAATCGTCCTTGGCAGTTCACGTTTCAGTATCATCCAGACAATCCGTGCATGCGGGTTCTGTTGGCTGTTCTGACTCATTTGCCGGAGCATGGTCGCTATCTCGGCGCTCGCCTGTCTGGCAGAGGAGATGTCAGTGCCCCGAAGAAGGGCAATGGCGCGGTCCAGCCGGTCGGCATAGGACCGGAGCTGCTGATACAGACTGGCGTTCAGCCCCATGTCACTCATCGTCCGCCTCCTGTCTGTCTGAATCTTCGCCGTATTCAAGGGCGTCCTCGTCGTATTCTCCCGCGTGTTCGCGCAATCTAATGTCCGCCAACTTCAGCGTTAGGGGATACCGCGTGCAATCCTCGGGGCGGGTCCACGTGAGGCAGGTCAGGGAGTAGATGTCTTCGAGAATCTCCTCGAACGGCATTGTCCCCTCGATGTACTTCACGTGAAGGGGTAGCACGCAACCCGGTCTAGGGAACGCCCGCCCCGTCGAGCAGATGTAGCCGTCCTCTCGCGACGGCGCCCACCACGAGCCAACCTGCGGGTTATGTGTCCGGTCAGGGCGCGCACCGTCCTGCTCTACATCGAAGAGCCGCAGGGAGGCGGCGCAATGCTTGGGGATCTCGACGAAACTCACGGTCGCGTCGCTGCTCAGCACGCCCTCCTTGCGGAGCGTGGCGCAGGCTTCCTTGATTCCCTGGATTTCCTGGCCGCAGAACCTGCCATCCCTTTGCACAACGATAGTGCGGGCGCTCCCCAAGAGCACCTCCTGCCTGAGAATCTCGCTGAGAATCGTCTTGACTTGCTGTCTGCTTAGCATTTCCTTCTGGCTGGATTCCCGACATTCGGCGCGCATGTTGCGCCCCGCCTTGTCGATGAAGACGAAGCATGCCGTGTGCTGCTTGACATCGATCCCGATGGTGATGTCGGCGTGCAGCGGTGTTGCCAGCACGAACGGCCAACGGTTGTTGGTAAGAAGAACCTTGGTCAGCGCAACGTTCCGAAGGTAGCCCTCCAGCTTCCGGGCTTGTTTGCGATCGCGCACGCGCGAATAAGCCGTGCCAGCGGCCGAATTCGGCAGTAGTTCGTAGGATTCCCCCCCGACCTTGTTGTGGATCACGGACACGAATATGTCGTGCTCGCGCATCTTTCGCATGACCATTGAAGCCAACTGATCCTCATGACCGTTTCGTTGGCTGGCATATGGCAACATGACGACTCCATATCCCGGCTGCCGCGGCGTGGAGTCAACCGCAGCCAATATGGCCTTGCCCAGGCCGGAAAAGGACGTGGACCCCAGGTCGTCGTAGGTTATGACAATTGGATCATAGGGTATCTCTCCCGGGTAGAGTTGGTCAATGGTAGCCTTTAGGTCGCTGAGCAAGGCTGGGCCGAAGGTCGCTGCGACAGACTGGGGCAGTATGAAGTACTGCTGGTCAAGGGGTTTCGTGGCATACGTTCCGACATCTCTTGCGAACAGCGCCGACAGACGGGTGCGACCAAGTTCATCAAGCCCGATATGCACAGCACCGCGAGTGCTCCGAACGGAATAGATCACACCATGGCCGAAAAGCAGGTCGGGCGGAAGGAACCTTGCCTTTGTCACAGCGATTGGCGTTTGCTCGACAACGAGGCGTGTGCCAAGAAAGTCTAGGCCGGCCAGATGCTGAGCGACAAAGTCTGCGATGAGCGACCTGCGGACGTCTGGGCTAAGGATCGTCTCGCCGTGAAGGCTGCGGATGCGGGGATCCTCTGTCTCGAACACCGGATAGCAGAGTTGGGCCACAGCGGCCTTGGTTTCATCCCGGCCCGTCATGTAGAGCAGGGCAGTACCTTCGTCGTCCAGCCGGAGCACCTCAGTCGGCAGGGGTTGCCCGGAGTGCTTGCGGAGGTAGTCGCGCAGGCAAAGACGCTCGCCTTGCGGCTCTTGGATGAAGTATCTGGTGATGTTAAGACCACTGTGTTCTTGCAGCTTCACGTCGTACCACTGGTTGCCGTAATGGTAGACGCAGTTTGTGCCCTTCAGTCTGTGGAAGTCCGCTTTGCTGAGCCGGCCTAGCAGGGGTCTCTGAGAGACGTACCTGTGCTTGACATCAACGCACAAGGCCGAGACATTGTTGTCCAGGAGCACAACCCGCACTGCGAAGCCGCGAAAAACGTCCACCCCGTTCTTCTGAAGAACCGGACTGCGGCCGAAGAAAGGCCTGCCGGCGCCTGGCAGCCACAGGTCTCGGTCGTCCCTCAATGCCCCATTGACGGCGAACTGCAGGAACCGCTGGCAGATAGGGGCCGTCTCGTCGGTTGGGTGCTCGTAGTTCAGCTCAAGCACATCGCCGGTTCTGTGGAAGTGGGCGGTGCCGCCTACCAACTGGAAAGGCGAAGGTGGTTCAGGCGAGTCGTCACGCAGGACGAGATGGGGTTCGCCGTTGTGAAGCACAACCAGGGCCGGGTTTCTCAGCGCGAAACTCATAGCGCGGTTGAGTACCTGGACGTTCCGGTGGTAGTTTTCGCTGTCGGGGGACAGCCCCTCTATGCGGTAGAGCTTGTACCGGCTCTTCATGCTGCCAAGATTCGTGATGCGGAACACGTTTGAGTGGAGTTGGCTCATGGTTGGCCTCCCGAACACAGCTTTCTGAACTGGCAGGTCTTGCAGGGCCCCGGAGAGACCGCCGTGTCAAATGCTTCTGCCTGAAGGGCCTTTGCGGATGGCTGGCCTCCGCATGCAAGCATCATGTCCTGGAACGACCAGTAGATCAGGTCCGACACCTGGGCGATGTCTTCGTCGGTGACCGTGTGCTTGCGCACTGCCTGAACCAGTAACTGGACTTCGGCAAGGCGCACGTCGCAGGCCGTGATGCCCGATGGGAGTGGCGGCCAATCCTTATGTGGATTGCACCGGGTCAGGGCAATTCCATACGTGGCGAGCTGCAGCCAGAAATCCCGCACCGGGTCTGTGTTCACCTTCCAGTCAACGATCAGCGGGGGCTCGTTGTCGTAGAAGCAGATGACGTCCGGTCTTGCCGCGACGCTGGCCCCGTCGTGGTTGAAGGATAGAGTTCTCTGCGTAACGACGCGGCGTGCCGCCCTCATCTGCTCGATAAGGGGGGCATTCTGGAAGCAATTGCGGATTGACAATTCAACATCCTGCCACGCCTTATCGAACGTGCCTTCCGGAAACGGCTGCCGGTACTCAACCTCGACGAAACCGCCAAAGGAACCCTCGGCTTCGCCGTTTGAGCGCGCGCTGACCCCTTGCAGGCCGAGTAGCCGTTGCGCTTCGAACATGCGCCTGGCTTCAGCGAGGGCCGAGCCCACGGTGACCTGTCGGCCGGCGGCAATGCCGGGTATCACGTGGTCGCTGAGCACGGCATCGACAACCTTGCCGCGCCAGGCCCAAACGGTCGTGAGCTTGGACAGGCGACTTGCTTCGCGCCGCGTCTGGTCCTTGGCAATCGCACTGGCCAGGATGTTGCGGTAGAACCACTGGCGCTGACAACGCTTGAACGTCTTGTGCTGAGAGAACGACCACTTCATGCTCTCCCCCTCCTCTGGGACCGAGACCTGATGAAGGTCAGGTACTCGAGCAAAGCGTCTTCTTCCTCCTGGGAAAGGCGGCCGAACCGCTGGAACAGCCCAACGGACGCGCGCGTGTTCCTGGCCGCGGTTGGGGCCGGGTAGCCGGCCTTCTCCATCAGCGTGTCGTAGGGCACGCCGAAGGCGTCGGCAAGCTTGTGCAGCACGATCGGCGAGGGTCGCCTGACCTTGCCTGATTCGATCTGGCTAAGGAAGGCGTTTGAGACCCCAGTCTTCTCCTCGACGGCCCTGAGCGTAAGGCCCGCTGCCTCCCGGATTGCCTTCAGGTACTTCCCGATGGTTGTCGTTTTATCGTTCATGGTATGCTACTCCTACCAAGCCATGCTTGCTTTGTCAAGCAGATTTATAAAGATTGCGGTCAACTTTCCCACCCAAGGCGGACTGAGGAGACAATGCGCACGCGTGCACTATGTGCCGTGGTGTGAGGGCCGAGATTTCTTGGGTAAGAGGGGGAGCGAAGGACGTACGTCCTAGTACTCCGATCTGGCGCCGAAGCGATTCCGGCAACCGTCCACGCAGCCGCTGGGATGCTGTGTTGAGGGAAGTTCGCCGGACGCCAAGCACCAGCGTATCGCGACTTCTGAATCAGGGAAGCCTGAGCAGACTCAGAATCTGGCCGTACCGCTCCTGGATGAGGCACTCCTCGATAAAGACATCCTCGTCCTCCGTGCCCCCGCGCTCGGACCACGCGGATATGTCGACCTTCTCGGGCCCAACGGGACGGCGTCCCCCTTTGAACACGCTGCCTGCGACTGTACTCGATGGAAGCACCGCCCCGGCACTGATCCAGAACTGGTCCTCGAAATCCTTGCTGCCTCGCCACCACTGGACCCTGCCCGCGGAGGAAACCACCAGAGCGCATGCCTCAGGGCTAGCGTCAACGTACCTCATGGCGGCGGCTGTAAACGAAGCGCCAAAATGGTTTGCGAGCTCGGAGATGAGCGCCACCGATAGAGACGTTCCGCCGGTTCGCGCGGTGAAAAGCCTTGTCGGCATTAGCAGACCGGAAGCGAAATAGTTGGCTTCTGCCTCAGGGACACTGGTCTTACACGAGGCGACCATGTCATCCTCTGTGCAGGCAAGGAGTTGGGAGACGCCCTGGTGAAGCTCCCAGTGACCCAGTTCATGAGCGATGGCAAATCGCTTCCTGCCGATTTCGGGAATGTTGCTCTTCACGCGTATGAGCCCACGCGTCCCCTGCCTGACCAAGCGTGCCTCCATCCTGTCCAGAGGTCCTTCAGTAACAACCACACCGCGCGCAAGAGCCAAATCCTCCAGCACCAAGTCCCGAGGACTTGAGAATCCGAAAAGCTCCCACAGACGATCGGCTTCGCCGATAGCCATGATCTTCCTAAACTCAAGACTTATCATCTTCTTGGTCCCTGGAAAGGGCGTCAAGTCGGGCGATGTCCTCCAAGAGCGACCTGAGGTCCGCATCGCTAGCCGCACCCTCCAGCTTGCGGGCATAGACTTCTTGCTGCGGACCCGAGAACTGCTGAGAGATCATCGTCTTTAGAACTTTCCGGATGTCCGAACCTAAAGGCACCCTAATGCTTGTTAGCTTACCAAGAAGAGATGGCCGCCTTGCTTTGGCTTTCTCGAGAGCGGCGCGGGCATCCTGCGCCTCACGGGCCCGCTTAAGGGCTTGTTGGACCTTCTGTATCGCTGGTCCGACGTCAATGCCAAGCTGGCGCAACTCGGCTTCGACCTCCTTGCGGGTCATGGTTTCCGTGCCACAGAAGATGAAGTCGAAGAAACTATTCCACACACGCACATCAAGCTGATCCAGTTTGGTCATGATCGGCCCTCCTTGTCAGCCACGAAGGCCTGCTCAATTTTTCGGCGAAGCCGCTTCTGAATATTATTGATGCGCGCGATGTCCATATCGAGCACTTCAGCCATCTCCGATGGCTTATAGATCCCCGCCTCCAAGCACTCGAATACCTTCAGAATATCCGGGTCTTTCCCGGCCCCCTCTACTGCAACGGCCTTGGCTTTGGCTACCATGTCGGTGTTAAGACAGACCTCCAATGGGTCAGGGTTACGGCCGGGTAATTCGACCTCCTTCGGGTCTCCGCGTCCTCCTGTGCCGGCCACAATAGGAAGGGGCCGGGTCTTACGTGCCGGGGCTGAATTCGCCAGATGGGAGACCTGACTGTCGACAACAGATTCGAGGAATCTCATGAAATCAGGTTGGGAATCTGGGTCGTAGTTGCGGGTACCGTCAATCACGCTCGTGATAGCCGAGGAAGCCATGTCGTCAGGGCTCACTCCGCCGGGGCCGGCCCGGTCGAAGTTGCGACCACGCCCGCGCCAGCCAAGCCGGACAAACTTCCTGGCCGCGTACAAGGTCAGCCTCTCCACACATTCGGCCCATTGTTCACCCGTAAGTGTTGGTATACAGCCCACTTCGGTTTCCCCCGTGCTCAAGTCGCGGCCGCGACTCACTGAGAACATGCTACTCTACTATGCCGGAATCTGGAAGTTTTTTTCCGCGCGACGGCAAAAACTTGTTCCTCGGCGGCATATAGATGTAGCGGGCAAATAGCTGCTCCGCATTCCTGCAAGGAGAGAATTACAATGTCTAAGGACGACAAAACCCAGGGCCCCCCAACGATCACCGTGAAAGTCTTCGAGCCCTCGAGTCCGAGCCCGAAAGAGTTCACTTGGCAGAAGACGATGCGGGTCGGTGAGGCCGCCCGCGAGGCGGCTGCCGCCTTTGGCTTGGCCGCGGAGGATCCGACCTTCCAGAATTCCAGCGGGGAAATCCTTGACCGCAATAAGCCGCTGGTCGCTGCAGGTGTCCGCGATGGCGACACCCTGGAACTGGTCAGTGCTGGCGGTGGTGTGTGACGGTCCCCAAAGCTACCACCGTGGCGACGGTCGAAGAGGAATTGCTAGGTGTAAGATGTTATGCAGAGCGCCACGGGTGGGCTGTGTCTTGGGATCCCGAGACGCTACGGCTAACCTTCGACGGAACACATCCTAGCGACAAGAGGCCCCTCAGGGTCATTGCTGCTTTGGATGGCTATCGCGCTCTGCCGCCGGCATGGAGCTTCGAAGACCCTGGCACCGGCGCCGCATGCCTGCCGAAGCCAGCGCCCGTGCTGGGGCAATCGTCGATCTTCCACGATGGCTGTGGCATCTGTGCCCCGTTCAACAGATGTGCCTACAAGCAGCATGCAGGGCCACACCAAGACTGGGGTGGCCCAGAGTCTTGGCTTAACGTGCGAGGTCACGTCCAGGCGACCACGCTGGCGGCCATGTTTGCCGTGATCGTGGGACACCTAAAGGCGAGTCCGGGGATAAAGTGATGGCTGTCTTGCGAATGACACCTCTGCCCGAAAGGGAGAACCGCGGGAATCTCATTGTCCCGGAGCAGGTGGCCATCCACACCAAACTCGCACTTCTCGGCTTTCGCGGGTCTGACGGACGACACGAAGGGCTGACGTACTGGCTGGGCCGCCGTATTGGACCGGATTCACTTGTTGTGGCGGGCTACATTCCACAGTGCGATCATGGGGAGCAGTACGTCATGGCTACCGAATCAGCCATCGGGGCGGCCATACGCGCCGCGCGAGCCGTAGGCCTCTGCCTTGTTGCCCAGGTTCACTCGCATCCCGGCCAGGACACTCGGCATTCCGACGGGGATGACCGACTCGTGCTGATGCCGTTTGACGGCATGTTCTCACTTGTTGTGGCCTGTTATGGCGCTGGGGGTATGACATTGGACAAGGGGGCTGGCCTGCACCAATTTCAGGACGGTCGCTGGGTCCGTATACCTGCGAAGTACCGCCAGGCTCTCACGATTGTGCCGACCATGATGGGAGGCCTTTGATGACGGACAGGGAGAGGTTCTATGAGCAACGCGACCGACGAAGCCGAGAGTATCTCCCCGACATAGTCGGCGAGCAATGGTTCGAGCAGCCCGTTGCCATGCACGTTGGCAGAGATGCTGCGGACTCGCCGCGTGGACAGCTTGCCGCGTTGGCACTAGTTAACATGTTGGCGCGGATCCACCGTCATCTGTGCCTGCTGTGCCCGGGTAGCCACCTACTTGTCCCCCAAGCGGTCTTGGCGAATGGCTCTTGCGGACACGCCAGTCTCCGAGACGCTCTTGTCGCACAGGCTGCCGCTATCGATCCGTTTCTTCGGCTGGACCTCTCGCCGCGCACTCTTCCCGCCGCAGGCATCGCACTAGGCGGAACCATCGACCGCCCCGTACCTTGGTATGTTGGCTTCGATGGTTCCGTTGTGCGACTCGCAAAGGCCCCCGTTCCTGTTGACCAGCGAGAAGGCTTCTCATTGGGAGCCTGCTTTGCGGCCTGCCTCGCTGCCGCCGCGACCTTCAGACTTGTTCTGGGTCAGCCCGTGGCCGCTGTTGATGTCTCGGCTTGGAGCCTAGAGCCGCCACGCAGTGGTGATCCTGCCCCCAGCGTGCTAGGAGCGGTGGACGTTGGCAGGGTGCTCATGGTCGGGGCGGGAGCAGTGGGCTCCGGCGCGGCCTATTGGCTCCGGCAGAGTGGCATAAAGGGAGAGTGGATGGTAGTGGACGGAGACTTGGCGAAACTCCACAACACTAACCGGTCGCTCGGATTGACTGCTGCGGACGCTGGCTGGTCCCAGGACATTTCAGAACCCAAAGCCAAGGTTGCAGCGGATTTGATCGGCGCATCGGCCAGAACCTGTTGGTTCGATGAACTGGATTACGGTGCCCTGTGTCCAGACCTAATCCTCCCGTTGGCCAATGAACGCGGAGTCAGAACTACGATCTCGCAATTGGGCCAACCTTTGCTTCTCTATGCCACGACCTCACGGACATGGGAGGCTCAACTCCATCGACACATCGCGGGACGCGATGACTGCATCGTGTGCCGCATGCCCCTGCAAGCCTCGAAGGTCAGAATCGAGTGTTCGACTGTGCCCATTGGTTCGCTAGGCGTGTCTTCTGATGCGGCGCTGCCTTTTCTTTCAGCCACCGCTGGGTTGCTTCTGGTCAATGCCTTGTACCGTCTGATGGCAGGTGAACTAGCACAGGACGACAAGAACTTTTGGCGGGTCATGTTTAACTCGGTGCATGGGCTAACCCGATCAGGCCGATGTCACTGTCTAAGTGCATGTTGCGGGATCTTGCCCCCCGGCGCAAGACGAAGAATCAATGTCGGTCGGCGATGGGCCCACTTGGACGCTGGCGGGCAGTGATCAAGGACGACGTGTTAGCTACAATCAGCCAGCGCATTTCTCAATAGTCTGCCCCAATCAGGATCGTCGAACAGTACCCGGACGCAAGGTAGAGAGGAGGAGACGTGAGGCTCATTTGGGGCCCGCTGTTTCAGTCCTTTGCTGACCTGAACCTGGAGCATATCGTCGACGCTCGCCGTCTCGGATTCCATACACCGGACGTTTTCGAGGGACGGCAGGGCTGGCAGACGGAGGCGGGGCTGGCCGAAAGAGGTCTTTCGATGAAGCGGTAGCAAGCGGCGTGGTGTCCAAAGACGGGCAGCTGCTCTAGCCGGTCACGCTGAAACGGCGGAGACACGGAGCCTGCAGTACCATCGTGTGCCTCATGTGTTTGCCGTCCGATTGCGCTGCTGCTCGCGCGGGCCTCCCGTGCGTTCTGACGGCGCCATCACCTCTCAGCACATGGCGGCGTAGATGGCTCTCGAGTTGCCTGCGGCAACCTCGGAAGGTTTCGGCTCGCGCCGAAATCGAGGCTAACTCCGCCGCCAAGGTGGGGGCGAGGAGATGTCCTATGTCAGAACTTAACGAATACGGCCCGCCGATCCGTGCCCATCAGTAGAATGTTGTCACGCGGGTTTTTATATGTCGGCTTCCTTCGCACCCCCGCGACGAGAACACTCTAACGTAATCCGCCGCGCTTCTCAAGCAGGACTCGGGGAATCCGGGCTGCTG
>Ga0315280_10009530_pt1 | contig 12425 bp, 12 predicted proteins | sample YL17G06_40_MG_FD_203697 | JGI IMG/M metagenome (GOLD analysis project Ga0315280, IMG submission 203697) | Sediment microbial communities from Yellowstone Lake, YNP, Wyoming, USA - YL17G06_40 | ecosystem: Environmental > Aquatic > Freshwater > Lake > Sediment | place: USA: Wyoming | collected... | reverse complement strand
CCCGGTAACGCTCCAGGTTCTCCAGGGCGTCCAGGATCATCGCGCGAGCCCCCGCAGCGCCTCGCGGCCGGCCGGGTCCAGGCGCCGGAGCGGGGCGCGCACCTCGCCGGCCGGAACGCCCCGGAAGGCCAGGATGGCCTTGAGGCTGGCCAGCTCCTTCGCCTGGTCCCGGCCGGCGATGAAGGCGTCCAGCTCGGCCTGTTTCTCCCGGGCCTCGGCGAAGCGGCCCTGCCGGAACAGCCCGTATAGGGCCACGAGCAGCTCCGGGTAGGCCGCGGCGTTGCCGGAAACCAGGCCGTCCGCCCCTTCGTGCAGCGCGGGCAGGGCCAGGCTGTCGTTGCCGTTGAAAAGGCTGAAGCTTCGGCCCATGGCGCGGCGGTACTCCCGGAACCGCAGCAGGCTGCCCCCGCTGTACTTCAGGCCGATCACGTTGCCGGCCGCGCGGGCCACGCGCAACAGCAGGGCGGTGGAGATATCGTTGTTCGTGAACTCCGGGATGTTGTACAGGAACACGGGAAACCCGGAGACCGCGCGGGCCACTGCGGTGAAATGCTCGAACAGGGCCTGGTCGTCCAGCGCATAGTACGGGGGACTGACGATGCTGGCCGCGGAGGCCCCGGTTTCCCGGGCCTGCACGGCCAGGCGGCAGGCCTGCTCCGTGCCATAAGACCCGGCGTGGATGATGACCGGGACGCGCCCGCGCGCCTGCTCAACCAGCACCCGGGCCCCGGTAGCGCGCTCCGCCTCGCTGAGCAGGGGCCACTCCCCGGTGGTGCCGAAGGCGAACAGCCCGTGCACCCCCCGCTCGATCAGGAAGTCGCAATAGGCGCGCAGGCGCGGCTCCGAGAGGACCGTGCCGTCGTCGCTGAAGGGGGTGAGCATGGCGGCGTAGGTTCCGCTGAAGGCGGCTGAGGGGCTCATGTCCCGGCCCTCACCCGCGCTCCCGGGCCAGCGCCCGGGCCTTTTCCAGATCCTCCGGGGTGTCAACGCTCAGGGGGATGTAGCGCTGTCGGGTCTGCACTACCCGGATGCGGTAGCCGTGCTCCAGGGCGCGCAGCTGCTCCAGGGACTCCAGCTTCTCCAGCGGGGTCTGGGGCAGACGGGCGAACTTCAATAGAAAGTCCCTGCGGTAGGCGTACAGCCCGATGTGCTCGAACACCCGGTGCCCTTCGCGCCTTCGGGGATAGGGGATCAGGGAGCGGGAGAAGTACAGGGCGTGGCCGGAAAGGTCCACGACCACCTTGACCACGTTGGGGTTGGCGAAGTCCGCCGGTTCGGTGACCTCGTGCATCGAGGTGCACATCGGAAGCCGGGGATCCGCCAGCAGGGGCTGCACGATCTCATCGATCATCCCCGGTTCCACGAACGGCTCGTCGCCCTGGATGTTCACCACCACCTCGGCCTCCATGCCACCCGCCACCTCCGCCACCCGGTCCGTGCCCGTGTTGTGCTCCGGGGAGGTGAGCCGCGCCTGCCCTCCGAAGGCCTCGACCGCGGCCAGGATCCGCTCGTCATCGGTGGCTACGATCAGCCGGTCCAGGCTGCGGGCCCGGGCCGCGCTCTCGTACACCCGGCGGATCATGGGCCGGCCCAGGATGTCCACCAGCGGCTTGCCCGGCAGGCGGGTGGAGGCGTAGCGCGCCGGGATGACCCCCAGCGCCTTCACGGCTCGATCTCCCTCAGGCGCTCCAGCATGCGCTTCCGGTCCAGGAAGGCGACGTTCTCCACGATCCACTCCCGCATCCGCCGGCCCTGCTCCGACTCCTGGGGATAGGAGATGAAGTCCAGCTCCAGGCCCAGCTCCTTCGCAGTCCGCCAGGCCAGGACCGGCCAGACTACCCCCAGGTCGGCCACGATCGGGATGGAGCTTTCCAGGCGGGCGAATCCGGACATCTCCATGCGGAAGGGCACCTTGAAGGTCTTGGTCTTGGGCAGCCCCCTGTCGACGGCCTCCTGGACCTGGGCCCCGCTCCTCTCCAGCTGCCAGACCTGGGCCAGCACCGGGTCCAGGTCGATGCGCACCAGGGTCTTGCCTTGCAGGCTGTAGGTCCTCTTGCCCTCCCAGGCGGCCCAGATGCCGTGTCCGGTGTAGGTCTCGAACGGCCCGTCGTGGATCTCCTGGGTCAGGGCCACGGCGCTTTCGATGATCACCTCCGCGCCGCCAAGCAGCTCCGCCAGCTGGGCCGAGCGCCTGCTGATGGGCATGCTGTCGCCGATGGCCAACCCCACCGCCCCGCCGCCGACCAGTTGGGGCACCGAGACCAGCACCGGCACCCCCGCCTCGGCCGCCGCTCCGATCATGGTCCGCGGATCGGCGCCCAGCCCGGCCACCCACTCGAAGGTCAGGCCATGGGCCCGGGCCAGGGCCGCCACCTCCAGGGCCAGCCGCTCGGTGCGCAGGCCCATGGGATAGGCCATGTTGCCGGCGGCCTTGATGATCGCCTCGCCCGGAAGGGCCCGCGCCCGCCGGACCAGGTCCAGGTCCAAGACCAGCTCGCCGGCCAGGGCTTCCAGCTCCTGCTCCTCAAGCAAGGTGACCTCGAACAGGCCGCCCTTGGGCAGAACGGAGCCGGCGATGCCCAGCCTGCGGCCCTCGACCCGGTGCACCCGGTCCAGGGCGCCGGCCATCTCGTGGGCCACCACGGCCGAGCTGGTGCTGATGCCCTGCACCAGGCCCTTGCGCACCAGCTCGGCCAGCAGGGCGGTCACCCCCTCGTGGACGTTGGGGCCGCTTCCGGTGACCACCACGACCTTGCCTCCGCGGCGGCGGGCCCTCACCACCGCCTCGACCGCCTGGTCGACGGCGAGGCGCACTTCCGGCATGAGGCCGCGGTACAGGGATTCCACGAAGGCGAAGTCGGGTTCCACGGCGCCTACCCCTTGTAGCCCGCCAACCGCGGGATCAGGAGCACCGTGTCCGGGAAGGCGCTGATGATGAACAGGGCCAGGATCATGAACAGGATGAAGCGGATCAGCTCGCGGAACACCGCGCCTAATGGCGTATTGGTAACCCGGGAAATGATGAAGGCCGCCTCTCCGTAGGGCGGTGTGGACAGCCCGATCATCAGGTTCAGCGTGACCACCACCCCGAAGTGCACGAAGTCGATGCCCGCCGCCTTGATTAGAGGCATGATGATCGGCACCACGATCAGCAGGGAGGCGGAGACGTCCACGAAGCAGCCCAGGATCAGGAACAGCACGTTGATCGACAGCATGGTCAGGGCCGGAGTGCTGGTGATGCCCAGGCCGATGAAGGTCTTGGCCACCAGGGCCGGGATCTGCTCGCGGGCCAGCACGTACCCGAACATGAAGGCGCCGCCGATGGTGAAGCTGGTGAAGCCGGCGGCCACCACGCTCTCTACCAGGATCTTGTACAGCTGCTTCAGGCCCAGGCTGCGGTACACGAACAGGCTCAGCAGCAGCGCGTAGACGCATACGATGGCCGCCGCCTCCGTAGGGGTGAACACCCCCGTATAGATCCCGCCCAGCAGGATCACCGGCGCCAGCAGCGCCAGGAAGGAGTTGAGGAAGATCTTCAGGAACTCCCGCAGCGAGTACCAGCGCCCCACCGGGTAGTTGCGCTTGATCGAGATGATCGCGGTCCACAGCATCAGGCAGGCGGCCAGGATGATGCCCGGCAGCAGCCCGCCCAGGAACAGGTAGCCCACCGAGGTGCCGGTAAGCATGGCGTAGATCACCATGGGGATGCTCGGTGGGATGATCGGGCCCAGGGTGGCGGAGGCTGCGGAAACGGCGCAGCTGAAGGGCCGGTCGAAGCCGGCCTTCTCCATGGCGTACACCTCCATCACGCCGGGTCCGGACACGTCGGCGATCTCCGAGCCGGACATGCCGGCGAAGATCATGGAGTTGACGATGTTCACGTGCGCCAGTCCTCCGCGGGCCTTGCCCACCACCGCGCTGGCGAAGGCGAACAGGCGATCGGTGAGCTTGGAGGAGTTGAACACCTTGGCGGAGAAGATAAACAGGGGCACGGCCAGCAGGACGAAGTTGTTTTCGAACTGGATGACCATCACGTCCACCACGTTGGTGATGTCAACCTTGCCGATGGTCAGGTACAGGATGGAGCTCACGATCATGGCGAAGCCGTAGGGATAGCCCAGGAGGAACATGGCGATGAACACTGCCAGCCATACGGTCACAGCCATGGGTATGCCTCCGAGTCCTTGATTTCCCGGCCGCCCAGGCGCAGGACGTTCTTCACGAGGTTCGTGAAGTTGTGGATCAGCACCAGGGCGATGAAGACCGGAAAGACGATCAGGAGGAAGGTCCAGGGTATGCGCAGGGCCGAGGCTTTGATCTTGTACATCTGGAAGGTGTAGCGCACGGCCGGGAAGAACAGGACCAGCAGCACGCCGTTGGTGAGCAGGTCGAAGGCGATATCCAACACGCGCTGCGCTTTGAGCGGCAGGCTGCGGTAGATCAGGTCGAAGCGCACGTGCTGGTTGTAGCGGGTGGCCAGGGCCCCGCCCAGGTAGATCACCCACACGAAGGTGTAGATCGATAGCTCGAAAAGCTGGGGGCTGGGGTTGTTCAGCACGTAGCGGAAGAACACCTCCGCGGAAACGCTCACGATCAGGGAAGAGAAGACCACGACCGCCAGGTAGACCTCGAAGATGTCGAAGAGGAAACTCACGACTTTGCGCATGCGCTCTTCCCTTCCGTCGGGCGAATGATTGAAGGCGGGCGCCCGGGAGCTCCCGTAGCGCCCGCCGTAAAGCCGCTTACTCGATGGCCCGAATCTTGGCTAGCGTCCCTTTGCCGTATTTGGCGTCGAACTTGGGGTCGCTGTAGAACTTGGCCGCGCTGTCCATGAAGGCCTTCTTGTCCGGGATCACCACCTCGGTGCCCCACTCGGAGGCCGCCTTGCCCAGGAGGGTGGCCTCGTCCTCCAGGACCCTCTCGTTGAACCAGAAGCGGGCTACCATCATGGCCTTCTTGATAAACGCCTTGTAGGTATCGGGCATCTCCTGCCAGAGCTTCTCGTTGATGACCGGGGTCACGTAGCCGATGACGTGGTCGGTGAGCACCACGTACTTGGTCACCTCCAGGAACTTCTCGTTGTAGGAAGTCGGGATGGGGTTGTCCTGCCCGTCGATGGTTCCGGTCTTCAACCCCATGTACACTTCGCCGAAGCCCAGCGGGGTCGGGTTGGCGCCCAGGGCCCGGCCCACGTCCAGCCAGGTCTCGGTGTTGGGCATGCGCAGCTTGATGCCCTTCAGGTCGGCGGGGGTCTTCACGATCCCGGCCTTCTTGGTCAGGGTCAGCTCGCGAGTGCCCAGGTACCACACGTCCAGGACCCGGATGTTGGCCTTCTTGGCCAGGTTGTCCCAGTAGGACTGCCCGACCGGACCCATGGTGACCCGGTACATGTGATCGATGTCTTTGTACAGGTAGGCGGCCTCCAGGGCCCCGATCTCCGGATAGTTGGCCAGGTCGGTGAACCAGGAGGGGCTGGCGTCGCAGGCCATCTCCAGCGAGCCCTTCATGACCCCAAGCAGGCCGGTCTTCTGGTCGCCCAGCTGCCCGGAGTGGAACACCTGAACGTTGATCTTGCCGGCGCTCAGGGTGTTCACCACTTCCGCGAACTTCTCCATAGCCTTGACCTGGTCGTCCGCGGGGCTGGCCACCGTGTTGAAGCGCAGGGTGTAGGTCTTGTCCTGGGCGGACAGGCCCCCTGCGATCAGCAGTAATACGCTCACCGCCAGGATGAGCTTTGCCCATTTCAGCATAACGAACCTCCTCTTCAGGCATTAGGATGGCCTAGGGCCATCTAAAATTTGAAAAAAAACTTCAGGATCACCTCCTTTCGCCGGTCGCGGCTCCGGGCCGGTAGCCCAGCCTGCGAGAGATCTCCTCGGCGGCCTGTACGACCAGGCGGGCGATCGCCGCGTCCCGCTCCGGGGGAAGCCGGGTCGAGGGCCCCGATACGCTGATCGCGGCGCGGATCGCCCCCCCCCGGTCACGGAGCGGGGCGCCGATGCAGCGCACCCCCTCTTCGTGCTCGATGTTGTCGATGCTGTAGCCGCGCTCCCTGGTGCGGGCCAGCTCCGCCCGCAGGGCATCGGCCCGAGTCAGCGTGTTGGCGGTGAAGCGCCTCAAGCCCTTGAGGCGGATGATGCGCTCGATCTCGGGGGGCGGCAGGAAGGCCAGGATGGCCTTGCCCAGGGCCGTGCAGTGCAGCGGGGCCCGGTCGCCCAGGTCGAAAAAGGTGCGCAGCTGCCGGGAGGACTCGCAGCCGTCGATGTACAGGACCTGGTCCCGGTCCAGCACCGTGAGCTGCACGGTCTCATCCAGCCTGGCGGCGAGCTGCTCCAATTGAGGGCGGGCCACCCGGCTCACCTCCAGGTTGTGCCTGACGGCATAGGCCAGGTCGAGCAGCCGCAAGCCGAGACGGTAGCGGCCGCTGCCGTCGTCCTTCTCCACCAGCCCTTCGGCGGTGAGCGTGGCCAGCAGCTCGTAGACGCTGCTCTTGGGCAGCCGTAGCGAGCGGGCGACCTCGGTCACGGTGAGGGCGGAGCCCTGGCCGAAGACCTCCAGGATCCGTACGGCTCGGCTGACGGATCGGACCTTGCTCATAGTCGTTCAGAATAGCAAATCCTGTTCATATATGCAGACTATAGAAGCGACCTGCCCGGTTGTCAAGTTTTTTCGCCGTAGTCCCGCTCATAGCCGGCCACGGCCTCGGCCAGCAGGCGCAGGCTGCGCTCCGGCTCGGGGAACTCCTCGGTCAGGGTGAGCAGGAACCGTCCGGCGGCCATCCCGCGCTCGATGAGCTCCCGCAGCTCCCGGATCGCCCCGCCCTCCTCGCGCAGGAACACGGTGCCGGGCACGTTCACCCAGAGGGCCTTGTCCGGCCAGGCGGCGCGGGCCTGCTCCAGCTCCAGGTCGCCCAGCGGAGGAGGCGTGAAGCCCTCCACGAAATCCAACGGGCAGCTCCCGATCGCTTCCTTCAGGGCTTTGAGCCGGCCGTCCAGGTGCACTCCGTACAGCTTGCCGGCGGGCCTCAGGAGCGCCCCGGCCCGGTCGTAGTAGGGCCTTAGGTAGCGCCGGAACAGCTCGGGCCCGGTGATGTCCGCGGTCACGTTCTCGGCGCTCCACACGATTTCGGCCGGGGACCTGGCGGCGATGCGCAACGCCTCCTCGTCCTTGGCGGCCAGGCGGTCGAGCAGGCGCTCCAGGGGCCGGGGAGCGTCCTCCAGCGCGTACGCCAGGCCTACCGCACCCAGCCATTCGGCCAGCAGGCGCTGCAGCGGGGAGCGCATCATCCGGCACAGGACCACCCCGTCCTCGCCCAACGCCTGCTGGGCCGCGGCCACAGCCCGGTCGTTCTCCCGGTACTCCGTGTCCTCGCTGATGTATTCCAAAAGGCGAAAGTCGGCGGGGCTTTTGAGCGGGTACTGCTCGGTCCACAGGCTGCCGTCCGGGCCCAGCCGCAGGCGGCCGTCGAGGTCCCCGAGAGGGGTATGCCAGGTCCGCACGAAGCGCCGGACCTCGCCTTCCCAGCCGCTTCGTTCCTCCAGGGAGACGCGGCTATAGCCCTCCTGGTAGGGCCGGACCCCTTTCTCCACGATGGCCAGGCCCTGCTCGCGGAGCCGGCGCTCCAGGCTGCCTCGGGGCAGGAGCTCGTGGTGGATCGTCCAGGGGACCCGCCGAGGCGTCTTTCCGCGCAGCGCCGCCAGGATATCCTGCCGCATCGCCGCCCCTCCGCTCAGGCGGGCTCCAGGACCGGGTGCCGCGGCTTGCCGCCGCGCAGCACCCGCAGCGCCTCCTCGGCGGCCCGGCGCTTGACCTCGCTGTTGGAGGCGGGGGAATACCAGGCGGCGTGCGGGGTGATCAGCACGTCCTTCCGCTTCAGGAAGCGTTCGGTCCAGGGGTCTTCCCGCCGAGGGGGTTCCTCCCAGAACACGTCCGCCCCGTAGAAGGCCAGCCGCCCCGCTTCCAAGGCGGCGAGCAGCGCCTCCCGATCCACCACAGCTCCGCGGCTGGTGTTGACCAGGATCACCGCCCGGGCCCGCTCGAGCGCTTGCCGCCCGATGAACCCGCGGGTCTCTGCGGTCAGAGGCACGTGGATCGAGACCACCGCCGAGCAGGCGAACAGCTCGTCCAAGGAGCTCAGGCGCCGGTAGGAACGCAGCCGCCCTCTGCGCGGCACGTAGGGATCATAGTAGAGGATAGATCGGAATAGAGGCCCGGCGTAGCGGGCGAAGATCTTGCCGCTGCCGCCCAGGCCCGCGATGCCCAGGTCGTGCTCTGATGGACGGTACAGGATGCGGCCCGCCGGAGTGTCGTTCCACCCTCCGGAGGCTACCTCGGCGCCCAGCAGGTGAGTTTGGCGCAGCCCGGCTAGCGCCAGGGCCAGGGCGTGCAGCGCCACCTCCTCACGGCAGTAATCCGGCACACGGGCCACGATCTTGCCCAGCTCGCGGGCGGCCCGTAGGTCGATGTTGTCCACCCCGACCCCGTACTTGACGATCACCTTCAGCTCCGGCAGCGCCTCCAGCACGCGCCGGCTGATCATGGCGTTGGAGACCAGCAGTCCCGCCATGCCACGGCCTCGCTCGATCAGATCCGCCTCGGAGCGGCAGCGGCCGACTAACAGCTCGACCCCGGCGGGCTCCAGCACGGAGCGCTCCTCCTCGAAGCTCGTAGCGGTGTCGTCGGTGACCAGCACGCGTAGGGCCATGGGCTTTAGAGCAATTGCATCTCTTCGAGCACCCGGCGCACCCGCAGCCTGCGCGCGGTCGGTTCTACCATTTCGGCCTCCAGGGATGATAATCCACGCCCTCACGGGCGCAGATGGACCGGATCTCTTTCTCCAGCTCGCGTTCGGTTTCCGGGGCGAGGCCCGGCGGATGGTGCTCGGCCAGGATCCGGCGCACCCGCTCGGCCGCCCTCTCCAGTATCGTGGTGGCGCCCGCGCATTCCCAGGCCTGCCGGCTCGCGCGGTCGGCCAGCGTGGGCCGGTAGTGCTCCTGCCGGAAGTGCCTCAGGGTGTGCTCGTGCTCCAGGAAGTTCCCGCCGGCCGGCACCTGGAGAATGGCCCCCACGGCCAGGGTTTCCTCCGACACCTCGAAGCCGCGGGCGATGCGCCGGATATTCCCGGCCAGCTCATCGTCGATGGCCAGCTGCTCGAAGCTGACCGAGTCGGCCGCGCCCAGCATCCCGCCGAACAGCCCGATCTCGTCAGCGCCGGCCAGGACAGGAGGCAGGGCGGTCATCATCTTCTCGTAGGCCGCCTGGGCATCGGGCAGCTTGGCGTCAGGTGTTCCCGCCGTGATGTTCGAGGGGATGCCGTACCAGCGGGCCAGCTGGGCGAAGGCGGCCCCGGCCAGCGCCGTCTCGGGCGTGCCGCAGCAGTGGGTGGCCGCGCCCATGTCCATGATGCCGGGGTACGGGGTGTATAGCACCGGCGCCCCGGGCGCCGAAAGCTGGATCAGGACCACGCAGGAAAGGATCTCGGCGTTGGTCTGGGCCAGCAGGCCGGCCAGGGTCACCGGGTGGGTGGAGCCGGCGAAGGGCATGGGGGTGATCTTCAGCACCAGGCCGGCCTTCGCCCCCTCGATGAAGGCCAGGGCATTGGCCCCCCAGCGCCCCTTGCCGGCCGGGCAGGAGGTCAGGGAGAAGCTCTTCTTCCGGGCCAGCTCCTCCCCGCCCCCCGAAACGATCTCCGCCAGGCGGATCAGGTCCCGGGCCACGGTGGGGTTCAGCACGTCCCCGGCGGGGATGGGCTTGGCCGTGTTCTTGACCATCAGCTCGAAGTACAGGGCGTGAAAGACCGGCGGAGGGATCTCCTGGGACCAGACCCCGCCGTTGGCGCAGCCGAAGCCCGGCAGGGCGTCCGCCAGGCGGGCGAAATCCGCCGTGTCCTGGATGGTGGCCGGCCTCAAGCGGGTCGAGCCGTGATCCAGCACGTACAGGGTTGTGGAGCTGGAGGTGAAGGAGAGCTCTCCGGCACCGTAGCGCACCGGCGGGTAGGAGGGATGCAAGGCCTCCCGGGTGAATTGACGCGGCGTCTTGCGCACCGCCTCTTCCACCACCGCGGCGGGAAAGCGCACCACCCCCTCGCGGTCCACCTGCAGGCCGGCCTGGCGGAATACCGCCTGGGCCTCCGGCAGGGTGAACTGGATCCCGCCTTGCTCCAGGATCTGCAGGCTCGCGTCGTGAACTCGCCGCAGCTCCTCTTCGCTCAGGGGCTCGAAGAGCCGGTTGGCCATTCCCGCTGCTCCTCAGGGCCAGGTGACCCCCTGCCCCTGGCCCAGGATGCCGTGCCCCATGAGCGCCCGTTCGTCCAGGTCGGTGATGCCGCGCAGCAGCGAGGAATATACGGCGAACCACTGCAGCGGGATCATCAGGACGAACGGGGCCAGGAGCGGGTGCGCCGTATCGTAGCGCGCCGCGTCGTAGACTAAATGCGGCGCCCTGCGGGATTCCAGCAACCTGACCACCCGCTCCACCAAGGCGCGGCATTCATCGGCGGCCTTCAGCACCACGAAGGCGGGCCGCTCCCGGTCCAGCATCTCCGCCGGGCCGTGGCGGAACTCCGCCGCGTCGATGAACGAGCCGTGCACCCGCATGTTCTCCATGAACACGGTGAGCCCGAACTTGTAGGCCAGGCCCCAGAGCGCGCCGCTGCCCAGGGTGTAGAAGATCTTTTCTTTCCGGAACTTCTCGGCCAGCTCGCGAGCCGGCTGCTTCTCTTCCACGTACTGCAGCTTGAGCAGCTCCGGAAGCCGGTGCAGGCTTTCGAACACGGGCTCCAGACCGCCCGCGCCACGCAGGCGCGCATACTCCAGGGCGAACAGATACACCGCCGCCAGGGGCAGGATGTACAGCGCCTTGGACTCGTAGGCCAACACTACGTCCGCCTCCCGGCCCATCAGGCTTTCGGCCTTGTTCACCAGGGCGATGGTCCGGGCCCCCTGCTTCCGGGCGTGGCGCAGTGCGGCAACCGTATCCTCGGTGGAGCCGGACCAGGAAGCCAGGAACACCCAGCTCTTGGGGCCCAGCCTCTTAGGCGCCCCCCAGAGAAACTCGTAGGCGGTGGCGCAGTCACTCGGAGCGTCACTGAAGCGGTCCAGCAGATACTTGCCAGACCACAGGTTGACCAGCGAGTTGCCGCAGCCGATCCAGTAGAAATGCTCTACCTGGGCCTTCACCGCCTCGCGGGCCAGGCCGCGCACCTGCTCGCCGTGCTCGGCGAGAAACTTCTCTAGATGCGGGCCGAGCACCGGCGCGGTGAACAGGTTGCTGCCGACCGCCTTTTGCACGAGTTTTTCCAGATTCATGCTTTCTCCCCTCTAATCCATCAAAACCATCAGCTTCAGCGTATCGGGGCCGCCGAACAGGCGGAACACCTCCGGGTAGCGGGACAGGGGCAGGCGGTGGGAGATCAGGTTTGCCACGCGGCAGGCGCCGCTGGCCAGAAGCTCCACCGCCCGCAAGGTGGCGAACGGGTTGTTGAAGGAGCCGCGGATCGTGAGCTCGTTCTCGTTGACCTGGAACGGGTTCACGGGGATCGCGCGCCCCTGCGGGCCGACCCCGAAGAACACGATCGTGCCTCCCTTGCGCGCCAGGGAGAGGCAGGAGGCCTGGGCCTCGCTCGAGCCAGCCACCTCGAACACCACGTCGGCGCCGATGCGCTGCACCTTCCGCAGCTCCCGATCCACGTCCTGGCGGGCGGGGTCCACCAGGTGGGTGGCCCCGCTTTCCGCCGCGCGCTCCCGGCGCAGGGCGAGCGGCTCGCTCACGACGATGTTGGCCGCCCCGGCACGGGCCGCCAACTGGGTGATCAGGTTGCCCATCGGCCCGGCGCCTATGACCAGGACCGTGTCCCCCAGGCGGACCCCGGCCAGCTCCACCCCGTGGATGGCGCAGGCCAGCGGCTCGCAGAAGGCCGCCTCCTCGTAGCTCAAAGAGTCGGGGATGCGATAGACGTTGGAGGCCGGGGCCAGGCAGTACTCGGCGTCCGCCCCGTCCCGGTGCACCCCCATGGAGCTCAAGTTCTGGCAGAGATGCTCCAGGCCGGCTCGGCAGTAGGCGCAGGAACGGCAGACGCGGTTCGGGTCGGCCGTGACCCGGTCGCCCGCCGCCAGCCCGCGCACGGCGGCCCCGACCTCCACCACCTCCCCGGCGAACTCGTGCCCGATCACCACCGGGTAGCTGGCCGGGTAGTCGCCTTTAAACAGGGAGTTGTCGGTGCCGCAGACCCCGCAGGCCCGAACCCGGATCAACGCCTCCTCGGGCCCGGGGCGCGGGTCGGGAAGTGAAGTGACCCGCACGTCGCCCGCCTGATACAGAACCGCCGCTTTCACCTTGATCTGCCCCCATCGAGCGCTCTAATTGCTCCAGACAATAGAAAGGAAATAGCTATTGATGTCAAGAACAGCCTGGTGTGGATCGAACCG
>Ga0315280_10009526_pt1 | contig 12429 bp, 13 predicted proteins | sample YL17G06_40_MG_FD_203697 | JGI IMG/M metagenome (GOLD analysis project Ga0315280, IMG submission 203697) | Sediment microbial communities from Yellowstone Lake, YNP, Wyoming, USA - YL17G06_40 | ecosystem: Environmental > Aquatic > Freshwater > Lake > Sediment | place: USA: Wyoming | collected... | reverse complement strand
GGCTCAAGACCTGCTCCAGCTTGCCCTGGATCGTGCGCGGGCGCTCCGGGTCCTCCTCGCGCTGCCGCTGCCAGCCCAGGTAGCGGGTCCCGTCGTACTGTACTACCAATTTCAGGTTGGGCATGGATTGAGTAGAGTATAGTCCGTAGCGATGGCCTGGAGAACCAGGATTAAGCAAGATTTTCTTGTTGACAGATCAGCGGCTCTGATAGATAATTTGTGCAACCGGTTGCACAAATATTTTCAGGAGAGATTTGCCAGATTGGTTCCGATGCACCCGGTTGTCCGAAGCACTTTGTTCGGTCCAAGGATGTGCAGGTGACACCTCGGGAACGCATCCTGAAGACTCTGAGCGGCGGCAAGGCCGATCAGGTCCCCTGGTTCGGCGATCTGGATTATTGGGCCACCTCCCAGATCGCCCGCGGGCTGCGCCCCAAGGACTTCAAGGAGCGCGACGACTACATCGAGTGGCATCGGCAGCTGGGGGTTGGCTTCTACCTGCAGGGTTACTTTCCTTTTAAGGAAATTATTGAAGGCTGCGAGGTCCGGGAGTGGAGCGAGGGGGTCCTGCGCTTCCGGCGGATCCGCACTCCGCGGGGCACCCTGCAGGAATGTTGGAAGTGGAGCGAGCTGACCTACTCCGAAGCTCCAATCGAGAGACTGGCTAAAACTGTGGGGGACCTGCCAGCATACCGCTACCTTTTCGAACACATGCGCTACGAGCCGGACTACGCCTTCGCCCGCAAGCGGGCCGGCCAGGTGGGGGAGATGGGCGTGGTGCTCTGCTATCTGCCCCGCACCCCATTCATGCGCCTGGTAGCCATCGATGCCGGGATCGAAAACATCGTCATGATGTACGCCGACGGCCCTGAGGCTTTTACCGAGACCTTTCAGGTGCTGGAGGCCAGCGAGGAGCTCTCCAGTCAGATCGCGGTCGACAGCCCGGCGGAGATCCTGATGATGCCCGAAAACCTGTCCGCCGAGATGGTCGGGCCGCGCTTCTTCGAGCTGTTCCTGTGCGATTTCCAAACCCGCTGGTCGCAGCGAATCATCGCCGCTGGCAAGTTCTCCTGTATCCACATGGACGGCACTCTGCGCGGGCTGCTGCGCGAGGAGAGCGCCATCGGCCTGACCTTCATCGAAGCAATGACCCCGAAGCCGGTCGGGGACCTGGCCGTCCGGGAGTGGGACCGCTACAGGGACGGCTCGGAGGTGATCTACTGGGGCGGTATCCCCGGTTCCTATTTCACGCCGGCGGTGAGCGACGAGGAGTTCGACCGTCACGTCAAGGAAGTGCTTTCGGTCATGCGTCGCGACCGCCGCTACGTGTTGGGCGTGGCCGACCAAGTGCCCCCGGACGGGCTGGAGCGCCGGGTGGCCCGGGTCAGTCAGCTGGTGGACGACTTCGGTGTATACGAGTAGGACTCATGGCTGAAACCCCGACCCTGGATGATGTGGCCCGGGCGGCCGGTGTAGCCAAGTCCACGGTATCCCGGGCCCTGAGCGACTCTCCGCGCCTACGGGAGGAGACCAAGAGCCGTATCCGGGCCATCGTAGCCGATCTGAATTATGAGCCCAACTACATCGCCCGCAGCCTGACCAAACGCCGGACCCACAGCATCGGAGTGATCCTCGAGGACATCCTCAATCCCTTCTTCACCGAGGTGGCCAAGGGGATCGAGACCGTGCTGAAGAAGCACGGATACATCATGCTGCTCACCAGCTCCGGGTTCGTGTCCGAGGAGGAGGAGGAGCTGACCCGCACGCTGCTGCGGAACAAGGTGGACGGCGTCTTGATCACTCCCGTGGACTCCGACTCGCCGTCGATCCGCATGTTGAAGGAAAGGCGGGTGCCCTTCTTCATCATGAACGGGAAATCGGGCGACCCCGATGTCAGCTGGGTGGACAGCGACAACCTGGAAGGGGGACGCTTGGCCGCCGAATATCTGCTAAAGCTAGGGCATCGCCGGTTTCTGAACCTGTCCTCCCAAAGCCTGCAGGGCTGCCGGGACCGCTTCGAGGGATTCCGGCAGGCCATCGAGGCCCGGGGCCTGCGCCTGAAGGATCAGCTGATCCTGGGCAACGCCGAATCCCGTCAGGATGGCCGTGATCTGATGGCCCGCTTCCTCAGCGAGCGAGGGACGGGCGCCTTGCCCCCGGCCCTGGTGGCGGTAAACGACGCGGTGGCCATCGGGGCGATGGAGTGCCTGCTGGAGCAGGGTGTGCGCATTCCGGAGGATGTTTCGCTCATCGGCTACGACGACATCTACCTAGCCGGCCTGCTCCGCGTGCCCCTGACCACGGTGCACCAGTCCAAGTTCAAAATGGGCGAAATCGCTGCTTCGGGCTTGATTGACCGGCTATCTCGCTCCGACGGCGGCCAGGGGCACCACTTCCTGATCAAGCCCCGACTCGTCGTTCGTGGATCTTGCAGGGAGTACCCTGGATGAACAGCCGAGAGCGAGTGCGGAGGGCCATCAGCTTCGACTATCCGGACCGGCCGCCGATTTCTCACGGCATCCTGCCCGCTGCCCAGATCAAGTACGGGCGGGCGCTCGAGGAAATCCTGGCCGAGGTTCACGAAGACTTCGGTTGGAGCTACCTCCCCGATCTACAGCCGGAGGATTTCCCGGCTCTGTACAAGGGAGGGCTGAACCGCGACGAGTTCGGCACACTGTGGTCTGTTCACAACGAAGGGATCTGCGGCATCCCCGTCGAGTGGCCCCTGGCTGACTGGTCCAACTACGCCAGCTTCCACTGGCCGGAGTTCAGCGCTGGCCCCCCGAAGGGCCGGCTGTACAGCGGGCACATGGCCGGCAGGAACGGGGACTGGTACGCCCGGGGGGCCTGGATCACCTTCTTCGAGCAGATGCAGCAGCTGCGGGGCATGGAAAACCTCCTGATGGATCTGGCTTTCGAATCGAAGGAGGTTTACCGCCTGCGCGACGACCTGTTGCAGTTCAACCTGCGCTGGATCGATAAGTGGCTGGCCTACGAGTACGACGGGCTGCACCTCGCCGATGACTGGGGAGCCCAGTCCCGGCTGATGATTCCGCCCGAGCTGTGGCGGCGCTTCTTCAGGCCGGCTTACCAAGCCATGTTCGACCGGGTCAACGGGGCCGGCGTGGATGTGCACTTTCACTCCGACGGCTGCATCATCGACATCATCCCCGACCTGCTGGACCTGGGCGTGAAGGTGCTCAACTGCCAGGCCAGCGTGATCGGCTACGACGTGCTGAAGAAGAACTTCGCCGGAAATGTCTGTTTTCGCACGGACCTGGACCGCCAGAAGGTGATGCCGTTCGGCACGCCGGCTCAAGTGCGCAAACACGTCCGGCAGGTCTTCGACTATCTTGGAACCCCCCGGGGCGGAATCATCGCCTGCGGGGAGATCGGCCCCGACACGCCCCTGGAGAACATCCGGGCCATGTATGAAGCTTTTTTGAGCTATAGGAGGTAACGATGAAGCCAAGGGAGCGCTTTGTCACCGCCTTGAGCGGTGGCACGCCCGACCGAGTGCCGGTGTTCGACTTCCTATTCAGCCCCAAGCTGCAAAAGCAGCTCCTGGGCTACACCACAGAGCTGTACGATGGGGAAAGCCAGGTCAAGCTGGCCACCAGGCTGGGCCTGGATGCCCAGTTCATGCCGGTCAACGGCTACTGCGGTTTCGAGGACGAGCCGCACCCCCGGGGCGCCCATTACCAGGACGAATGGGGCATCACCTACGTCAAGGAAGGCTGGCCGGTGATAGTGCAGATCGATGTGCCCATCAAGAGTCGCGCCGACTGGAAGAACTACCGCCTGCCGGACCCGCACACGCCGAACCGGGTAAAAATGATCAAGGATGCCGTCAAGGCCAACAGCGGCCAGCTCGCCATTATCGCCGGATTTCTGGGACCATTCACCATGATGTACTGGTACTTCATGGATCTGGCCAACCTCTCCCTCACCGTCTACGACGACCCAGTGTTGATCGATGAGATCTGCGCGGCGTACGTGAAATGGACTCTGGAGGCGGTTCGGATCGCCTACGAGTCCGGAGGAATCGACGCTTTCGCGATAGCCGATGATTGGGGTGGCACCACGGGGCTGCTCATGTCCCCCGCACACCTGCGTCGGTTTTTCATCAAACCGTTCCGGGACATCGTACAGGGCATGCGCAGCTACGGCCTGCCGGTGATGATGCACAATGACGGCAATCTCTGGGAGGTGATGGACGACCTGGTGGACACCGGGATCAACGGCTTTCACCCGGTAGAGCGCGCGGCCGGTATGGACCTGGCCCGGATCAAGAGCCGTTACGGCCAGCGCCTGTGCCCCATCGGCAACATCAACAACAAGACGACCATGGTCTCCGGAACGCCGGAAGAGGTAAGGCGGGAAGCCCTGGAGTGTTTGAAGATCGCCGCTCCCGGAGGAGGCTACGTGCTGGCCACGGACCACAGCCTGCACGATGACATACCCTTTGAGAACATCCAGGCCTACATTGAGGTGGCCAAGAAGCACGGGGCCTATCCCCTGAAATTTTAGGCGAGGCATTTACTGTTCGTCGAACAGTTTAACTATTTTCTAAGGAGGAAGCGTATGAAGAAGTGCCTGACGATCTTGCTCGTCGTGCTGCTGCTCGTGGTGTTCACCACGACCCTCGCTTTCGCCCAGGCCAAGAAACCCAAGCGGGTCGGCTGGGTCGGCAACTACATGATGCACGAGTGGTACCAGAGCCTGCAGAAGGGCATGAAGGCCCGGGCCGCGGAGCTGGGCATCGAGCTGGAGGTCGCCGACGCCAACCTGGACATGGCCAAGCAGGTGGCCTTCGCCGAGGACTTCATGGCCAAGGGGGTGGACGTACTGATCATCTCCCCGGTGCAACAGGAGGGCGCGGAGGGCATCGTGAAGAGGGCCAAGGCCGAAGGGATCCCGCTGATTATCGAGGCCAGTGCCGTGAAAGGCATGACCACCCTGGTAGCCATCTGCGACTATGACTGTGGCTACAAAGGTGGGGTGGCGACCGGCAAGTACGTGAAGGCCAAGCTGGGCGGCAAGGCGCGCATCCTGGCCGTGGACCTGCCCGCGTTGCGACCCTGCATCCTGCGCGTGGATGGCTTCTACGACGGCATCCGCACCATCATCCCCGATGCGGTCATGGTGCACCGCATCGACGGCCAGGGCCTGAAGGACAAGGCGCTGCAGGTGGCCACCGACGCCCTGACCAAGGACCCTAACGTCAACGTGCTCTACGGCTGCAACGACGACTCGGCCCTGGGCGCCCTGCAGGCTTACAAGGCGGCCGGCCTGGACACCAAGAAGGTAGCGGTCTGCGGCACCGGCGGCGAGGGCAACGCCTTCATCGTAGCCATGAAGGAAGGCGGCCCCTACGTGGTCGAGGCGGCCATGTTCCCCGAGGCGGTGGGCTACGAGTGCATCAACATGGCAGTAAAGCTGTTCAACAAGGAGAAGGTGCCGGAGCACTGGGTCACCCCGACATTAGCCTTGACCCCCTCCACTTGGAACAAGTACTACTCCCTTGCGGGAGAGGTGCGGACCATCAACTGGAAGGCCGTGAACGCGATCAAGCGCGAGTCCAAGTGCAGTAAGTACTAAGGATATCTCGGCTGTCCCCTGCGTTGCGCGGGGGACAGCCGCTTTCTAAGAGGAGAACGGTCGTGGCCAATACCGCCACCCGCGGACAAACAATCACCCGGGCCCTCATCCTGTTCAACGAGCTCATCCTGGTGCTGGTCCTGGTGCTGCTGTCGATCCTGATCTCCATCGGCAACCCCAAGTTCATCAGCTTCGCCAACGTCCTCAACATCCTGCGCGACAGCTCCATGGCAGTGATCGCCGGCATCGGCATGACCATGCTCCTGATCAGCGGCGAGGTGGACCTGTCCATCGGCTCCCTGGTCGCCTTCGTGGGCGTGGTGACCATGGACGTCATCAACAAGACCCAGAGCACGGCGCTGGGGGTATTGGCTGGTCTGGCTCTGGGCTCGCTGACGGGCCTGGTCAATGGCCTGGTGCGCACCAAGCTTAAGGTGAACTCCCTGATCGGCACCATCGCCATGATGATGATCCTTCGCGGCGGGGTGTACATCTACCGCATCGCTGCCGTGCAGAACTATCACCTGAAGCGGGCCTTCTTCGAGATCGGCAACGGATACGTCGGCTTCCTGCCAATTCCCATTCTCCTGATGGCGATCCTGTACCTGGTGTTCCTGGTCGTAATCAACAAGTCGCTGGCGGGCCGTTACCTTTACGCCACCGGCGGCAACCCCACAGCGGCCCGGATCTCCGGGATCAACGTGGACCGCCTGAAGATTCTTACCTTCATCGTGAGTTCCACCCTGGCGGCCATGGCCGGGGTGATCCTGGTCTCGCGCATGAACTCCGGCCAGCCCAACTCCGGCCAGGGCTTCGAGCTGGAGGTGATTTCCGGGGTGATCCTCGGGGGTACGAGCTTGAGCGGCGGGGAGGGCACCCTGATCGGCACGCTGATCGGGATCATCATCTTGCGCATCATCAACAACGGCATCATCATCCTGGGTTGGAACCAGGACCTGCAGATCGTGGTGAGCGGGCTCGTGTTGATCGTCGCGGTATACCTGGACAACCGCCGCAAGATCGCCCGCGCCAAGATCATCACCACCTGAGAAGGCCATGAACGACAAAGATGTCATCCTGGAAGTGCGGAAAATCTCCAAGGAGTTTCCGGGCGTGAAGGCCCTGAACGGAGTGGACCTGACCCTGCGCCGGGGCGAGATCCAGGCCCTGGTGGGCGAGAACGGTGCGGGCAAGTCCACACTGATCAAGATCCTGGCCGGCGTGTACCGCAAGGACGCTGGAGAAATCCTGTTCGAGGGTACCCCCCTGGAGCTGCACAGCGCCCACGATTCTCTGCAGCGCGGTATCAAGGTGGTGTTCCAGGAGCTGACCCTGGTCCCGCAGCTTTCCGTGGCCGAAAACGTGTTCCTGGAGTCCTTTCCCCTGAAGCGCAGCGGGGCCATCGATTGGCGGACTCTGAACCGTCGGACCCAGGAAATCCTGGCCTCCATCAGCCTGGATCTGAACCCCACCCGGAAGGTGAGCTCTCTCACGATCTCGCAGCAGCAGATGGTGGAGATCGCCCGGGCCCTGTCCCACGAGGCCAAGGTGGTGATCATGGACGAGCCCACCTCGGCCCTGACCCCGAACGAGATCCGCTCGCTGTTCGAGGTGATCCGCCGGCTGAAGAGCCTGGGCATCGGCATCCTGCACGTCACCCACAAGCTGGAGGAGGTCTTTGAGCTGTGCGACCGGGTCACCGTATTCCGCGACGGCCAGCTGGTCTCCTCGCGCCCGGTGCCGGAAACCAACACCAACGCGGTGGTCACCGACATGGTCGGCCGCTCCATCACGACTTTGTTCCCCCGCACCCACTCCGGAAGGGGGCAGCCGGTGCTGCGAGTGCGCGGCTTGGCCACCGACAAGAAGCTCAAAGGGGTCAGCTTCGAGGTGCACGCCGGGGAGGTCGTGGGGATTTTCGGCCTGCTGGGTGCCGGGCGAACGGAGCTGGCCAAGGCCATCTTCGGCCTGGACCCCGTGATTGGCGGCGAGCTGGAGCTGCGCGGGCGCAGGCTGCGCCTGGGCTCAACGAGCCACTCCGCCCACGCGGGCCTGGGCCTGCTGACCGAGGACCGCAAGGGCGAGGGGCTGGTGCTGCAGATGTCCGTGGCCCAGAACATGACCCTGCCTTCGGTGCGCGAGTTCGCCCGTTTCGGGCTGATCCGGTCCAAGGCGGAGAACGCGCGATCCCAGGAGTACGTGCAGCGCCTTGCCATCAAGACCCCATCGCTGCGGCACAAGGTCGAGTACCTGAGCGGCGGCAACCAGCAGAAGGTGCTGCTGGCCCGCTGGCTGATGAAGAAGCTGGAAGTGATCATCCTGGACGAGCCCACACGCGGCATCGACGTGGGGGCTAAAGCCGAGATCCACAAGCTGATCGACGAGCTGGCCATGGCCGGCCTGGCGGTCATCGTGCTGACCTCGGAGATGCCGGAGCTGCTGGGGGTGAGCGACCGGATCCTGGTAATGAGCGGCGGCCGAATTACCGGGGAGTTCGGCCGCGAAGAGGCGACCCAGGAGAAGGTCCTGGCCGCCGCCATCGCCTGAACACGGGGAGAGCCTATGTCGAGCAATGTCCTGAACCGCCGGTCTGCCCGTTTTAGCCTTTCCCGCTTCGGGGAGCTGGGCCTGCTGGCTGTGCTGGTGGCCCTTTTCTTGGTGTTCACGTTCAGCTCCAAGTACTTCTTCACACCTAAGAACCTTTCCAACGTCCTAGGGCAGATATCCATCACCATGATCGCCGCGGTGGGGCTTTCCCTGCTTCTGATCTGCGGGGAGGTGGACCTCTCGATCGGGTCGCTGCAGGCCGTGGCGGCGCTGCCGCTGGTGCTGGTGATGAACGCCACCGGCAGCTTCTGGCTGGGCGTGATCCCTGCGCTGGCCGTCGGGGCGCTGATCGGGGTCATCAATGGCCTGCTGGTCACGCGCCTGAAGATCAACTCCCTGATCGTGACATTGGGCATGTACTACCTGCTGCGCGGCTTCGTGTACCTGGTGACCGGGAAGGTGCCCATCTCGGACCGTTCTGGCAAGGACCTTTTCTTCATGGTGGGAAACGGCAAGCTGTTCCGTTTCCTGCCCTACATGGCCCTGCTCATGATTGTGATCGTCGTAGTATTCATGTACGTGCTGCGGCACACCACGTACGGGCGCCGGCTGTACGCCATCGGCGGCAGCCCGGAGGTGGCCCGGGCGGTGGGCATCAACCCCGAGCGGCTGAAGTTGAGCGCCTTTATCCTGTGCTCCCTGCTTTCCACGGTCAGCGCAATCCTACTGGCCTCCCGCCTGAGCTCGGCCAACCACATGGCGGGGCAGGGCTTCGAGTTCCAGGTCGTGGCGGCCATCGTGCTCGGCGGGGTGAGCCTGGCCGGCGGGGTGGGCAACCTGCTCGGTGCTCTGATCGGGGTGCTGATCTTCGGGCTCATCCAGAACGGTTTGAGCCTGATGAACGTGGGTACCCAGTACCAGATGCTGATCACCGGCGCCATCATCATCCTGGCCGTGGCCGTCGACGAGCTGAAGAAGCGCCATGCCTGACGGTCGCCGGGCGGCAGTCCGGGGGCTAACCCCAGCCTTGCTGCTGGCCGCGCTCGCCGCTGGAGCGCTCCTGCGCGCAGCCAGCGGCACCGCGCTTGTTTCCTCAAACATGGTCTATGCCGCCGCTCTGCCAGCGGCGCTCCCGGGAACCAGTACCCCCGAGGACGCGGCTAGCAGCTTCTATCTACTGCTCGATCGGGGTGAGTACGAAAAAGCCTGGGACCTCGCACTGGAGCCGGACTGGAACGGCGGGACCCGGGTGCCTCTGCGCCGATCCCTGGAGGCATCCGGTCCGCTCTCCGGCTGGACGGCGAAACACACCTTCGTCGAGCGGCTCACCGACGAGCTGGGAGCCGGGGGCTACTGGCTGAAGCTGAACAGCGTCGAGTCTGCCGTAGCCGCCGGCAAGATAGCCCTGAAGCCGGAGGTGCGGCAACGCCTCGGAACGCAGAGTCTGATTCCAGTGCACGTGACCGGCACCCTGCTGGGCGCCTGCACCATCTTCCGCTGGGAGAAGGACCTTCCGGTGGTACAGACCGGCAAGGGCTACAAGGTGTTGCTGCCCGGGACTAAGGCGGCTGGCGAACAGTACTACCAGGCCTGGTTCGCCGATATCCGCAAGATCGGGACGCTGCGAGGCAATTCCCAGTGAGGGCGGTATACCTGGACAATGCCGCCACCTCCTGGCCCAAGCCGGCCGCAGTGCTGGCGGCCATGCGGCGCTATTTCTTCCGCTGCGGCGGCAATCCGGGGCGGTCCGGGCACGCCAAGGCCGTCGAGGCGGGCCGGACCGTGCTGGCGACCCGTGAGCGCCTGGCCGAGCTGTTCGGCGTTCAGGATCCTTCCCGCATCGTTTTCACCAAGAACGCCACCGAGGCCTTGAACTTGGTGTTCAGCGGCCTGCTCAAGCCGGGGGACCGGGTGGTGACCAGCAGCATGGAACACAACTCCGTGCTGCGGCCCCTCACCGCTTTGGAGCGCCAGGGGGTATGGCTGACCGTAGTGCAGGCCACGGGCGACGGGCAAATCGATCCGGAGGCGTTCTGCCGGAACGTGGACCGGGACATAAGCCTGGCTGTCGTGACGCAGGTCTCCAACGTAACAGGCGCGATCACCGACCTCGACCCGATCGGCGCCCACTGCAGGAAAATGGGAGTGCCCCTGCTGGTGGATGCCGCGCAAAGTGCCGGCTGCCTACCCATCGACGTCGAAGCTCTGCGCGTGGACTTTCTTGCCTTCAGCGGCCACAAGGGCCTGCTGGGACCGCAGGGCACCGGAGGCCTGTATATCCGTAGCGAGCGGGGGCTGGAACCGCTCGTCCGCGGCGGCACGGGCAGTCTCTCGGACCGGGAGGAGCAGCCCGAGTTTCTTCCGGACCGTTACGAGAGCGGTACGCTCAATGTCGTGGGTCTCGCGGGCCTGGGAGCAGGGGTAGGATTCTTATCAAAGCGCGGGGTCGGCGCGGTGCGCGACCACGAGCGCAGGCTCCTGGAGATCTTTCTGGAAGGTGTGGACAAGCTGGCGGGGGTAAAGGTCCAGGGTCCCCGCGACCCGCTTCGCCAGGCCGGGGTGGTCTCATTGACCTTTGACGGGCTATCCCCCTCCGAGGCGGGACAGATGCTGGAGGACCGCTTCGGCATCCTCAGCCGAATCGGGCTGCATTGCGCACCGAGGGCTCACCGAACCCTGGGCACCTTCCCTGAAGGAACCGTGCGCCTCAGCTGGGGGGTTTTCACTCGCCCGCAGGACATCATTTATGCCGTCAAGGCTGTGAGGGCGTTGGCCGGCGAGCGCCGAGGCTCAGGCTGAAATGTCGCGCAGGCAGGACAAGCGGGAGCTGCTGCGCAGGCTGGAAGGGGTGGTGACCTTCTTCGGCTCCTACCACGCCATGCGGGCTGAGAGTGTACTGAAGAAAAACGGCCGACAGGCGGTGCTGATTGCGGGCCCGCGGGAGATCAGCCCCAACTGCGGCGTAGCCCTGCGCTTCGATTTGGCCGAGCAGGAGGAGGTCCGGGAGCTGTTCGAGCGCAACCACGTGCAGTACGAGGACTTCCACCACTACCCGCTGCGCTAAGGAACAACCAATGACCAGGCGCAAGCACCTGAAGCCGTGGATCTTCGGCCTCATCGCCGGGCTGCTCTTCGTCGGGGCCGAGGCCCTGTTCGGTATCTACCCGCCCTCGGCGTACGCCTTCTGCCTGGCCTGCCACGTACGAGATTTAATGAACACGGTGCTCGGTCTATTGGACGGCGCGCGCTTCCAGACCTCGATGATCGCCAAGCGTGCGCTGCTGCTCACCTCGCCGGGTGTGCTGCTCGGCGCCTTCCTGGCGGCGCGGGTCTTTCGGGAGCACCGAGTCCTGCCGGCGCGCAGGGGTTGGGCTTACTTCCTCCTGGGGTTCGCGGTGATGACCGTAGGCATCGTCATCTTCGGCTGCCCCACCCGAATTGCGCTGCGGGCCGGTTACGGCGAGGTGTACGGGCTCTCCGCCCTGCTGGGCCTGGGACTGGGGACCGCTTGTGGCACCTTGATCCTGAGACTCCGCTTCCGGAGGAGTACCGATGGCTGAACCGCTTCTGCTCTCCCTGGTGTTCCTGTTGATTGGGGCCTTGATCGGGTTCTTGGCCCAGCGCTCGCGGATGTGCTTCGTGGCCGGACTGCGGGACTACCTGCTGGTGCGGGACACGGAACTGCTCCTGGGCCTGTTCTCGTTCCTGGCCACCGTGTGGGTGGCCTCCTCGCTGCTATACGCCGTGGGACTGCTTCGTCAAGGCATGCCCGAATACGGGGAGCTGGAGTTGAGGAGAGCGCTCGACGGGGGGGTGGTTTTCCGCCTGGGCTGGAACCGTCTGCTCGCTCCCCGGGCGCTGGGCACCGCCCAAGAAGCGGTGCCGGTGGCCGCGGTGCTCAACCGCTTTCTGGCCGCCAGCGCCGTGGGTGGCTGGCTGCTCGGGCTGCTCTCGGTAGCCGCCGGCGGGTGCGTGCTGCGCCAACATGTGCTGTGCGCTCAGGGAAACCGCAATGCCCTGCTGTTCGTGCTCGGCTTCTATGCGGCGGTGCCCGTATATTATCTGGCCCTGAGCAGGCTGTTTTCCTGGGTGTACCAATAACCGCCAGGCCCAGCAAGGCCTGTAGGATTCCTCTGTCACTGATGTGGATCCGTCAGGCCGGCCAGCTCCTCGACTTTGCGGTTGATCAGCTCCGCCAGCCACTCCTTCTCCCGCGGGGCCAGGGACTCGCCGAACTTGAGGGTCCGTGCGCCCACCTCCAGCTCCAGCACGTGCTGGGGC
>Ga0315280_10009525_pt1 | contig 12429 bp, 10 predicted proteins | sample YL17G06_40_MG_FD_203697 | JGI IMG/M metagenome (GOLD analysis project Ga0315280, IMG submission 203697) | Sediment microbial communities from Yellowstone Lake, YNP, Wyoming, USA - YL17G06_40 | ecosystem: Environmental > Aquatic > Freshwater > Lake > Sediment | place: USA: Wyoming | collected... | reverse complement strand
GAGAGGTCCTGAGCGTAACCAAGGCGGTCATCGACCGGAAGCTGGGCTTGGGAGGGTGACGGGCAGGAGCATGGATCCACGAAAGAGAGTAATCACCGAGCTGAACCGCCGGATCGCGGAGCGGGGCGTCGAGGCATCGACCCAGCTGGAGAGGTTGGGCGATTATCTGGCGAACCAGGATGAAGGCTCCTTTAGCGAAGCGTCGTTTCTGGAGCTCCATCGCCGCATCCAGGAATTGCGCCGGCGGCTGCCCGCGAGCCGCCAGCAGGTCCGCCGCATCATGCAGTGCGTCGAGAAGAACGCGGACCTGGAGGCCAGGATCAAGGAGGCGGGCGAGCGCTTCGCCGAGCTGCAGAATGAACTCGAGTCCGTCTGCGAGGAGATCGGTCGGACGGCGTACGCGTCGCTGGGCGGCGGATCGCCGGCGCGGAAAGAGCAGCTGGAGGAGCTCTTCTCCAAGGTCGCCCGCCAGGAACAGGAGCTCAAGAGCCTGGTGGAGGACCAGGAGCGCAACCGCACCTCCATGCGCACGGGCAATCTGTTCAAGATCATCGGAGAGGCCGGGCGGTCTTTCTTCATCCGCAGCGCGGTCAATTTCAAGCGCAAGGCGGTAGCGCGTGCCTATGCCGAGGCGGGGCGGCAGCTCTGCGAGTCCCCGCTGGCCGAGGAGCTCGGCGACGCTTCCCTGCGGCGGCAGGTGGAGCCGTACTTCGAGAACAAAAAGAAGCTGGAAGAGCTGGCGGGGGAGACGGAGGCGCTGCGCCAGCAGCAGTCCGAGTTGCGGGAGGAGCTAAGAGAGCTGGGAGCCGAGAAATCGCACCAGCGAAAGCTGCGTGAAATCGAGCGGCAGATCCAAAAGACCGAAACCGAGCTGAAGGATAGCTGCCGGAAACTGGGCGAGCTGTTCCGCGCCGGCCCGATCCGCAGCTTCGTAGCGGACCCGGAGGTGAAGAAGCGCCTTCGCCGCGTGGCCCAGGCGGAGAAGGACAGCGAGAAGGACCGCAAGCAAATCGGCCGTATCGAGGCGGCCATCCAGATCGACGCCCTGGATGCCCAGGCCCGGGCCATGCGGGACAAAATCGAAAAGCTCACCCGCGAGATCCGCAGCCGCCAGCAGGAAGTCCGGGCCTTGGAAAAGCGGATCAGCGAAGGGGAAAACAAGAAGGAGGGCCTGCTGAAGATCCGGGGCTCGGAGCAGACCCTGCTGCAGCTGGAGGAGCGGGAGGAAGAGGAGGCTGACTCGTGAGCGCTCAAAAGTTGATCGATCTGCGGTCGGACACGGTCACCCGGCCCACCCCGCGGATGCGCCAGGCCATGTACGAGGCGGAGGTAGGCGACGATGTGCTGCAGGAGGATCCCACGGTCAACGCCTTGGAGCGGGAGGCCGCCGAGCGCGTGGGCAAGGAGGCCGCCCTGCTCGTCCCTTCGGGCACCTTCGCCAACCAGCTGGCCCTGTTCACTCACTGCCGCCGCGGGGCCGAAGTGATTCTGAGCGACGAGAGCCACATCGTGCAGCACGAAGCCGGCGCCGCGGCGATCATCGCGGGGGTCCAGCTGCGCACTTTTCGCCTCCAGAACGGATTGCCGCGCTGGCAAGAAATCGAGCCCAGCATCCGCAAAGAGGAAAACATCCATTACCCCCCGACGGGGCTGATAGCCCTGGAGAACGCCTTGTCCAATGGGGAGGTGCTCTCCCTCCAAGACCAGGAGCAGATCTGCCGCGGGGCGCATCAGCACCGCGTGCCGGTGCACGCAGACGGAGCGCGTATTTTCAACGCCGCTTTGGCCCTCCGCACCGAAGCCCCGAGGCTCGCGGGGTGCGTGGACTCGCTCATGTTCTGCCTGTCCAAGGGGTTGTGCGCTCCGGTCGGCTCGCTGCTGACAGGGACGCGGGAGTTCATCGCCGAGGCACGGAAAAAGCGCAAGATCATGGGCGGGGGGATGCGCCAGGCGGGCATCCTGGCCGCCGCCGGGCGGGTAGCCCTGCAGGAGATGGTCGAGCGGCTCGGCGAGGACCACCAGAAAGCCCGGCTGCTGGGTGAAGCCTTCCAGCGGACCGGGCTGTTCGAGGTCCGTCCGCGTCCGGTCAAGATCAACATGCTATTCGTGCGCTTCCTCCCGGAGGAGCACCGGGGGAAGGAAGCACGCCTGGTGGAGGGGCTCGCCGCCGAAGGCGTGCTCACCTATCCGCCGGAAGACGGCTGGCTGCGCTTCATGACCCACCATGACGTTTCCTTCGAGGATATCGAGCTCGCCTGCCGGAAGGTGGAGCAGGCCGTAACCCGCCTCGGGGCATGAAGAAAAGCGAACTCCTTGTCCTGCACGGCCGGGAGCCCAGAGCCATGGCGCTGCGGATCCTCGAGGAGTCGGGGGTCGCCCGCCGGCTCGCCCGCGAAAGCCGCGTCGTGCTGAAACCGAACCTGGTCACAGCCAAGGAAGCTTCCTCCGGGGCCACCACCGCTCCGGAGGTGACGGCGGGAGTCATCGAGTTCCTGCAGCGTCTGGGCGTGCGGCAGATCACCATCGCGGAGGGTTCCTGCACCGGCTGCGACACGCGCCGAGCCTTCGAAGTCTGCGGCTACGAGCAGCTCGCCCGCCGCTACGGCGTGCCGCTGCTCGACCTGAAACACGATGCCTTCCGCGAGGTCGAGGCCGGCGGCCTCAAACTCGAAGTCAGCCGCAATGTGCTGGAGGCGGACTTCCTGATCAACCTGCCGGTCCTAAAGGGCCATTGCCAGACCCGTATGACCTGCGCCCTCAAGAACCTGAAGGGTTGCCTCCCGGACGCCGAAAAGCGGCGCTTTCATACCCTCGGCTTGCACCGGCCCATCGCCCTGCTGAGCACGGTACTGAAGCCGCATCTGACCCTGGTTGACGCCCTTTGCGGAGACCTGACCTTCGAAGAGGGGGGGACCCCGGTGCGGATGGACCGGCTGATCCTGGGATTCGACCCGGTGCTGGTGGACAGCTACGCGGCCACGCTTCTGGGCTATCGCCCCGAGGAGATCGAGTACGTGGCCCTGGCCGCCGCCCTGGGCGCGGGCAGCATGGACCTGGAAGGCGCGAGCGTACGGCAGCTCGGCAAACCTTCGCCTCTGCCGGATCGGCACCGTCTGACACGTTCCGTGGAACGGCTCGCCCGCCATATAGAGGCCCGGGAGGCCTGTTCGGCCTGCTACGGCAGCCTGCTGCACGCACTGCAGCGCCTGCAGGAACGGGGCACATTGGGCCGTTTGCGCACCAAGCTTCACGTCGGCCAGGGCTTCCGGGGCCAGAGCGCGCCGGGAATCGGAGTGGGATCGTGCGCCTCCGGCTGCTCGATGAGCCTCCCAGGCTGCCCGCCCGCCGCGCGGGACATCCTCGATTTCCTCGGCTCCGCTCTCCATGCCTGAGCTCCCGGAAGTGGAGACCGTGGCCCGCGGGTTGCGGTCGGCTTTGCCCGGGCGCAGGATCGCCGGGGTGCGGTGCCACTTCGCCGGGATCGTGGCCACGGATGAGAGCCGCTTTCGGCGCGAGCTGCGGGGCAAGACAGTGGCGCATGTCCGTCGGCACGGCAAATACCTGTTTCTCCTGTTCGCCGAAGGAAGAGGGGTGGCTTTTCACCTGCGCATGACCGGCCAGGCGCTCCTGGTGCCGGAACAGGAGCCCGCAGACCGCCATACCCATCTTGAGGTCCTGTTTCAAGGCGGGAGCCAGAAGCTCGTGTATCGGGATGTACGCAAGTTCGGGCGCTTCGAGCTGCTGTCCGCCGGGGTGGAGGAATTCGTGCAGGCCAAAGGCCTCGGACCCGACGCGCTCCAGATGCCGGCTGGCGAGCTGTATGCCCGCCTGCGCGCCAGCCGGCGCAGCCTGAAGGCCGCGCTTCTGGACCAACGCGTCCTGGCCGGGCTGGGGAACATCTACACGGACGAGATCCTGTTCCGCCAGCGGCTCTCGCCCCTGCGCCCGTGTTCCTCGCTGAGCCGCAAGAAGGCCGCGTCGCTGGCCGCGGCTATCGGCGAGGTGCTTGCCGAGGCCATCGAGGCCCAGGGCAGTTCTATCTCCGACTACGTGGACCCCAGGGGGCAACGGGGCAGGTTTCAGGCGTCGCTCAAGGTCTATGGGCGGGCGGGGGAGCCTTGTCCCCGCTGCGGAACGACCCTGGCCGGCGGCCGAGTCGCCGGGCGCAGCACCAGTTGGTGCCCGCGCTGCCAGCGCAATTCTTGAACGCCCGCGGTGGACAGCGGGGCCGATTAGTGCTAACTTATTCTCGAAATGGTAGCCGCCGAAGGGCGTCCGGGCACGGATCCGTCGGTGCTGCAGCCTGCCTCCGAAGGTGAAGAAAAGGCTGGCCTGGCACCCCAGGCTCAGGCCCTTCTGCAGCTTGTTCAATACTTCTCGCTGCAGCAAAAAAGCGTCCAGCTGGATTTCGCCGAGTTCGTAGGATTCGTCAAGCTCAATCTGCAGCGCTTCGTGCTCAAGAACCCGATCCTGGAGGATTACGCCCAGCGCACGGAGGCCCAGATCACTACCTACCTGCGCCTGCTGGCCGAGCGTGGGTTATGCCAGCTCGAGTACGATGGCCCGGAGGTCCGGGGGATCCGCTACCCGCGATTTTTCACCGATATCATTCACAGGGCCTATGCCCAGCTGGAAAGCCGGCCGCAGGATCCCTTCCCCAGCGAGAAGCTCTTGGGCATCAGCCTTCCGCCCGACCTGGTGCTCGAGGTCAACATCAAGACGGATTTCGTCAACATCCTGGCCAATCCCCCCGAAGGGGAGCCCGTAATCCTGCGCCTGGTTTTTCCGGAAAACCTGGCGGATATGCTGGTCACCGCGGACCTAGTGCGGAGGAAGCTGCTGGAGTTGTCCCTGGCCAAGCTGCGGGAATACCTGAACACCCGCAGCAACGTCGGATTCGTCACCCACCGCCTGCTGTCGGCGCTGCGCGGCAACGAACACGTACTGAGGGACACGATCAACTCGATAATCACCAAGTCCAGCCGCGCCCTCGCCTCGCTGACCGAACCCACGGACTTTTCATTCCGCTTCTGGACGCATTTCGTCAACCTGGTCATCGCCGAGTACCGGGAGCGGATGGACCACACGGTCGAGGAGCTGGGCCATTGCCAAGCCGGCTACCTGATCGGTTTCTTCATCACCTATTACCGGGGGCTTTCCCAGAAGGAGAGCGAAAAGTCCCTCCAGATCCGCCGGTTCGAAAACCAGTTCCGCAAGGCGCCCTATGCCTATACGATCAAGGACCTTTACTCGGTGAAGGATGAGAGAGGCCAGCCGCTGGTCCGCGCCACGACTCAGGACACCTTCGTGCAGTTTTTAGAGACCCGGACGCGCCTGGAAGGCGTCAAGGGTTTGCCGGAGATCGTCCGGCTGAAGGCGGTGAACGGGCAGGAGTACTTCCTGCACAGGGAGCTGATCATCCCCTTCGCCATCAAGCGGCTGTACGAGCGCCGGGAGCTCGTGCGCAACAGCTATATCGAAAACTGGGCCCAGGCGATCAAGGACGGCCGCCGGCTTCCCGAGATGTACAACGATCGGGCTTTCCTGCTCGATCTGGAAGCGCTGCTGAAAGCTCAGGATCCGCTGCTGCATGCGCTGCTCAACTACAGCCTGCTGTTCCTGGCCAAGGACGCGGCGAAACTCAGCTACGATCAGGCTAAAGAGCTGGATCGCTGGCTGAACGAAAAGCAAGCCCAACTGGAACCGCTCAACAATATCTTCGCCTTGGAGCGCAAACCCCTGCTGGAAGACGCCAAGCTGAGGGTCCCCGTGTGGCAGCGGTTGGTGCTGTTCAAAATCTTGGTCAACTGGCTGAGGGACCTGCTGCGAGGCGCTCGACGAGGGCCGCGGCCGGCGAAGGCGCCGCCTACGGCCGGAAGCAAGGAGCCCAAGGCGCGGCCGGGCGCCCGAGGAGCTTTGCGCGGGCGACGTACCGCCGTTCAAGAGAGGGGCCGCGAGGAAAGCACCGTCACCAGCCCGGTCTCCACTGCGCAGCTGGCCGCTTACCGCAAAGCGGTGCAGGAGCTGAAGCTGCACTTCGTAGGCACGGAGAAGACGGTCCCGGAGAGGCTGGGGGAACTGGCCGTTAAGTGGAACCCCCTGTATGATTCCCAGGCTCGCACCGAGCTGGTTGAAGACGTGAATTCCATGATCCGCGATTTTCTGCGCGGATTGCGGCGGGGTTTGAGGCTCAAGCCTCCGGACACCGAGCGCATCCAAGCCCTGGCGGCGCAACTCTCGCAGAACAAGGCCTTCGATCGCATCAAGCGCAAAGACCTCTTCCGCCAATACATCGAAGTCTACCTGATCAAGCTGCTGAGCGAGGGTTGAAGCGCCCGATCAGCAGTGGAAGGGAACGGTCTGCCTGGAGATGCGGAAGTCCGCGGCCAGGCGCCCCGGCTGTTCTCCGTCCATCTCCAACAGCACCTCCTCCGTCGGCGAGCTGATGTGCACCTCGCGCCCTCGGAACACCTGCACTTCGGGTTCGTTCAGGTGCTCGCCGCGGTAGATCTTGCCGATCTTCTGCAGCACCTTCAGGCGGCTCATGGCGCTGACCACGACGATGTCGAACTGGCCGTCTTGGGGGTCGGCCATGGGAGCGATCATCATGCTGCCGCCGAAGAACCGTCCGTTGGCCACCGCCGCCAGCAAGGTCGGGCCCTGGTACGCCTGCCGGCCATCGATCGTCACCTGGAGCACCGGGTTGTGCAGGATGCTCAGGGTGCGCAAGACCCCGATGAAGAAGGAGGCCTTGCCCCCGAAGCGCTTGGATGCCCGGTTCACGTTGTTTACAGTTTCAGCCGAAAAGCCGATGCTGGATTCATTGAGGAACAGCCGGCTGGTCTCCCGGGGTTGCGGCCCGGAACCCAGGAAGCGCACATTACCGCAGTCAAGAAGGCGGATCCGGCCGCTGCGCAGGCGTTGCACCTGCTCCCGCACGCCCAGCCCGTAGAGCCCCAGGGTGCGGGCGAAATCGGAGCCGGTGCCGCTGGCTATGTACCCGAGCGCCGCCCCCTCCCTGCGCGGCTTGCCGGCATCGAAGTAGCCGTTGAGGACCTCGTTCAAGGTGCCGTCTCCGCCCACCGCGATGATCAGGCCGGAGCCTCGGCGCAAGGCTTCCGCGGTCAGCTCGGCCGCGTGCATCGTACCTCGAGTCAACTCGAACTCTACGCTGCCCAGCTCCTCGCGCAACGCTTCCCGCAGCTCTTTCCATAACGCCATGGTCCGGCCGCTGGCCGCGTGGGGATTGACCACGAAAAAAGGGCTGGGCTGCATGGGGCATACCATAATACACCTTGGTCCTCCTTGACAACTTCCGGGCGCTGGCGATTTACTAGGGCATGGCCGGATCCGTTTCCGTCGAGATCGTGCAGGTCCAAACCGCGCGCCAGCGCCATGAGTTCATTCGCCTGCCCTGGCCGCTGTACCGAAACGATGACCACTGGGTTCCGCCCCTCATCTCCGATCAGGACGCCTTCCTCGATCCGCGGCGAGGCCCCTTCTACGAGCACGGCGAAGCGCAGCTCCTGCTCGCGCGCCGGGGTGGAAAAGCGGTCGGGCGCATCTCGGCCCACGTGAATCACCTCTACGACCAGATGTATCAGGACGGGGCCGGCTTCTTCGGCTTTTTCGAATGCGAGGACGATCAGGGCACGGCGCATGCCCTGTTGCAGGCGGCGGAGCAAATCCTGAGGGGAAAGAAGAAGCGCAAGATGGTGGGCCCCATGAGTTTCGGCGTCTATGACGAGATAGGGATCGTGGTTCAGGGCTTCGACAGCGATCCGTACGTGATGAACTCGCACAATCCGCCCTATTACCAAAGACTGCTCGAGCGGGAGGGTTTCGGCAAGGAGATCGACTGGTTCGCCTACCGCGGGTACATGGCCAACGAGGACCGGGTGAGCCAGCGGCTCTTCAAAGTGCGCGACCAGGTGCTGAAACGCGACGAGTTCCACCTGCGCCATATCGACCTGCGTCAGGTGGATCGCGAGGCGGCCGTCATCGACGCGGTATTCCGGAACGCCTGGGCCAAGAACTGGGGGCACGTGCCTTGGACCGAGCGGGAGTTCGCACGGCTCAAGCAGGCGGTCAAGCAGATCACCATCCCGGAGCTCTCATTCGTCGGTGAGGTGGGGGGAAAGCCGGTCGGCTTCGCCCTTTCGATCTACGACGCCAACCAGGCGGTCAAGAAGATAAACGGCAGGCTGTTCCCGTTTGGTTTCATCACCTTCCTGAGGCAGCTCAAGCGCACGGACCGTTTCCGCCATATTTTGATGGGCGTGCACGAAAATTACCGCAACCAGGGCATCGAGATCGCCTTCTATGCCAGCATCACGGAGAACGCCCGACGCATGGGCTTCCGGGAGGTGGAGATGTCTTTGATCGTGGAAAACAACGTATCGATGCGCAACTCCCTGAAGCATTTCCCGCTCGAGGCTTACAAGACCTACCGCATCTATTCGAAGAAGCTCTGAAACCCATGGAAGGCCACAAGCTCAAGGAGCAAGTAGAACTCATCCGCCAGGTCTTTCAGTACGCCCACCGCTTCCAGGGCAAAACCTTCGTGTTCAAGATCGACGGCCCCGTGATGGAGCAGGGTTTTTTCCCGCTGCTGGTGAAGGACCTGGTGCTGCTGCACCGGCAGGGGATCCGCATCGTGCTCGTGCCCGGGGCCAAGAAGCGCATCGATGAGGTCCTCACCCGCTATCACATCGCCTGGCGGACCGTCGAGGGCGTGCGGGTGTCCACGGCCGAGGCGATTCCCTTCATCAAGATGGCCGCCTTCGACGTGGCCAACCGCCTGATGACCCAGCTGGCGGCCAATGACGTGGACGGGGTCATCGGCAACTGGGTCAAGGCCCGCAGTCTCGGGGTGCGCAAGGGCGTGGACTACCTGCACACCGGGACCGTGGAGAAAGTGGAAGCGGAAATCATCCGCAAGATCCTGCAGGAAGGTCTGATCCCCATATTCCCGAACATCGGCTGGAACGCGATGGGCACACCCTACAACATCTCCTCCAGCGAGCTGGCCTGCGCCCTGGGCAAGGGGCTGGGAGCGGAAAAGCTGTTCTTCATCTCCGACCACCAGGGAGTCAGCGGCACGCGCTACCGCTTGCCGGAAGGGGTCACGGTGAGCGAGGAAGGCCTGGTCACCCACCTCAGCGTGCCCGAGGCCCAGGCCCTGCTGAGGCTCAACGAGGACAGGCGGGCAGATGAGCTGCTGGAGCTGGTCGGGATGGCCTGCCGCGCCTGCGCGGACGGGGTCGACCGGGTGCACATCGTCAACGCCGGTATCGAAGGCGTGGTGCTCAAGGAGATCTTCTCCAGCCGCGGCTGCGGCACCATGATCTATGCCAATCAGCACGAAAACGTGCGCCCGATGGCCCGCAGGGACATCCCCGAGGTGCTGCGGATCATGCAGCCCTTCATTGAAAAGGAGATCCTGCTGTCCAGGACGGAGGAGGATCTGGCCCAGCGGTTGGGCCAATACGTAGTTTACGAGGTGGACGGAATCATCCACGCCTGCGGCGCCCTGCATCCGTCGCAGGAACCCGCGGGCCGGGCTGAGATCGCCGCCATCGCGGTGGACGAGACCTACGCGGGCCTGGGGATAGGGAAACGGATCCTCGGCTACCTGCTCGACTGGGCCAGGCGGCTCAGCCTGCGGCAGCTTTACGCCCTGACCACCCAAACCGCGGACTGGTTCCTGCAGTTCGGTTTTCGGGAGGGCGAGGTCGGGGACCTTCCGGAGGAACGCCGCCGCTCCTACGACCGCCAGCGCAACTCGCGGGTCCTGCTGCTGGACCTTGGCCCGGACCGAGCCTCCGGGCCGGCCTGAGCCGGTGACCGCCGGCCGCCCCGGATCACCGCCAGAATGAGGGCAGGAGCAGCCTGAGCGCCGTGTCGGCGATCAGGCCCAGGATGAACCAAAACCCGAAGGAGCGGTTGTTCACGAAGGCCAGGGGCGCAAAGTACAGCGGCCATCCGCCCTGGCCTTCGGGAAAGGACTCCGGGCGCGTTTTGGGGCGGGGTTTCAGCAAAGAGGGAAAAACCCTGCGCAGGGAGGGGATGGCCAGGAGAACCAGCAGCAGGACCGGGGTGAAAAAGCGGGCGGCGATCAAGCCCAGCACGATGGCGTAGGCGAGCAGGATCGAGGCGACGATGGTCAGCCGGGCGGGCCGCTCGCCGATGAGCACGGGCAAGGTATGGATGCCCTTGCCCCGGTCCACCTCGATCTTGTCGATGTGTTTGCCGAATATGACCGTGGTGACGTTCAGCGCGTAGGGAATGCTGGCCAGCGCGACCCACCAGCTCCAATGGTTGGTGAGCACATAGTGCCCGCCGGCGATCATCAGAGGGCCCCAGACCACCAAAACCGCCAGCTCACCCAGGGCCAGGTACTTCAAAGGCCAGGTATAGAAAAGCACGAAGAACGCTCCGAGCCCGAGCAGCAGCCAGATGAACGGATCCCAGGCATTGAGCGCGATCAGCCCTATCCCCATGGCCGCGGCTGCCGCTCCGGTCAGGCCTGCATAGGCCATCAACTGGTGCTTGCTCAGCAGCCCGTGAGCGAGCGGGTGCGGCCCGTACAGGGTCCGAAAATAGTTGTCCTGGTCCACGCCGCGCGAAAAGTCCATGAAGTCATTGAAGAGATTGTTGGTGGCGTGGGCTAGCACCAACCCGCCGATCAACAGCAGCCATGAGCCGGGTTTGAACACGCCCTCCCTCAGCGCGAACAGCCCCGCCAGGACTCCAGAGACGAAGGTCATGACCAGCACGGCCGCGCGGCTGGCGATCAGCCAGCGGGCCAGAAAGTCAAGCTTACCCCATTCCTCCTTGGTCACCGAGGGGATGATCCGCAGGGCCTTGAGCCACAATTGGGCTCTGGTCCCCGCAGCTGCAACTTTTCGCTCCATTCGTTTAAGCTATTGAGAGGGAGGAAAGGAGTCAAGTTCCTCAGGCTGCTTGACTTAGCTTTGGGAATCCTGCACCATCCGCCAGAGCCCATGTTCAAGCTGCTCAGGTTCCTGAAACCCTTCGTCCTGCTGATCGCGTTGGTCCTGATTTTGGTCTTTTTCCAGTCACTTTCCGAGCTGTACCTGCCGACGCTGATGTCCAACATCGTGGACACGGGAATCGTGCGGGGCGACACGCGCTATATCCTGCGGATCGGCGGCCTGATGCTGCTGGTGGTGGCCGGCGGCGCGGCCTGCTCGATCCTGGCCAGCTTCCTCTCGGCCCGGCCCGGGCCGGCATGGGCTTCGGGCGGGACCTGCGCGGGGCGGTGCTCAGCCACGTGCAAGGATTTTCGCTGCGCGAGTTCGACCGCATCGGCACCCCCTCGCTGATCACCCGGACGACGAATGATGTCACCCAGCTGCAGATGTTCGCCATGGTAACGATGCGCATGATGGTCAGCGCGCCGATCATGGCCATCGGCGGGGTCATCATGGCGGTGCAGCAGGACGCCAAGCTGACCTGGGTGCTGGTCGTAGTCATCCCCATCATTGCGCTGATCGTCTCCGTTACGGCCGCCAGGGGTCTGCCCCTGTTCCGCGCCATACAGGCGCAGATCGATCGCATCAACCTCGTCTTGCGCGAAAACCTTACGGGGGCGCGGGTGATCCGGGCTTTCGACCGGATCGAGCACGAGCGGCGGCGCTTCGATGAGGCCAACCTCGATCTGACGGCCAGCTCGATCCGGGTCAACAAGCTGATGGCCCTGCTCATGGTGTCTTTCCTGTTCGTGATGCTGCCCCGAGCCTCCGCCTCGGCCGGCAGGATCAACGAGGTGTTCGCCCTCCAGCCAGAGGTCCGCGACCCGGAAAAGCCGCGCCGGGCGAACGCGGAAAGAGGGCATGTCGAGTTTCGGCACGTGACCTACCGCTACCCCGGGGCGGAGCAGGCGGCCCTCAGCGACATATGCTTCGAAGCCAGGCCGGGGGAGGTGACCGTGATCATCGGGGGCACGGGCTGCGGAAAATCGACCCTGGTGAATCTCATTCCGCGGTTCTGCGATGTGGAGAGCGGATCCATACTGGTCGATGGGGTAGACATCCGGGAGCTTTCCCAGGAGGACCTGCGATCTCGGCTCGGTTTCGTGCCCCAGAAGGCGGTTCTTTTCAACGACACGATCGCCGCCAATATCCGCGGACGGATTCCAGGCGGTGGTGGCCCAGGGGGGCACGAATCTTTCCGGCGGGCAGAAGCAGCGCCTGGCCATAGCCCGCGCCCTGGTGCGCAAGCCGGAAATCTACGTGTTCGACGACACCTTCTCCGCCCTGGATTTCAAGACCGACGCCAAATTGCGCGCCGCCCTGAAACGCGAAACGAGAGAAGCCACCGCGATCATCGTGGCCCAGCGGGTCAACACCGTCATGGGCGCCGATCGGATCGTCGTCCTGGATGAGGGCCGGGTAATCGGCACCG
>Ga0315280_10009524_pt1 | contig 12430 bp, 10 predicted proteins | sample YL17G06_40_MG_FD_203697 | JGI IMG/M metagenome (GOLD analysis project Ga0315280, IMG submission 203697) | Sediment microbial communities from Yellowstone Lake, YNP, Wyoming, USA - YL17G06_40 | ecosystem: Environmental > Aquatic > Freshwater > Lake > Sediment | place: USA: Wyoming | collected... | reverse complement strand
AGACCTGGAAGGCAGAGAAAGTCTCCATCTGGCAGGCCGGGATGCACGACAATCCGTTCGGGATGCGGCTGACCACGTGGATGATCGCCAAGAGGGTGCCCGACTCGTCCGTGCCGATGTCGCTCCTGGCCGAGCATCCCGACGTGCAGTTCAACTTCTACCGGCGCGGGATCGGGAAGGTAGAGGCGGAGATGCACTAATTCAGCCCCGGGTCTTCCGGAATCCGCTTCAGTTTGAGCACATCCGTGAGCAACGATCGGCCGACCTGGTAAGTGACCTTCGTCCAGAGGTCGAAATCGGCGTAGAAGACGAATTCGGGCGTGGCGGGGATGGTCAACCAGGCCCCTTGTTCCAGCTCGCTCTCCAACTGTCCTCCGCCCCAACCGGAGTGGTTGATGAAGATCCGGAACGGATGGTCATTCTGCTGGAGGAGTTTCTCCAGGTGGTCCCGGTGGGCGGCGAAATAGACGCCGGGAAGGACCGTCATCTCGGCCAGCTCGGGATTGCCGTGGAGGGCCATCACCGGACCGGAGACGGGTCCCCCCACGTAAAAAGGCTGCCTGCAATCGCAAGGCGTTTGGCCGGCCTTCTCCCAAAGCTCCTCGATGCTGCTCTCGGCGGGCCGGTTGAGCACCACTCCAAACGCACCCTGCTTCGAGTGGTGGATCAAGAGAACGACCGCGCGGGCGAAATTCGGGTCCAGCAGGTGGGAAGAGGCGATTAGGAAATGTCCCTTGAGCGACTTCATGGCAGTTCCATCCGTCAGAGAGAAACGGGTTCCCGCGAAGACTACCTCGCTCCTGCCCTCCTCCCTCTATGATTCTACCGGGTAGGAAACCCACGGGGGACCCGATTATCCGACCCAAGGGGATTTCTCTCGAGGGCCCGGAAAACAATAAGTTGGGCAATTTTATTGAAGCAAACGCGGCCAGGGAAAGGCGCTTGCGCAGAAACGACTGGTCAGCCGGGGCCGCATTTCCTTCAATAACGAGAGGGGAAACCGCAACTTTTCAGTGGCTTCAGCAATGGGAAAGCAAGGACCGCTGCGCGGCCTTGCTTTCCCATAATTGCCCAACTCACTGTTTTCCGGGCCCTTCCCGGCCCGCCAGGTGCGACCCCGCCGCGCCACTCCCGCGGCGCAAGGACTGCGGGTGGTAACCTCTTGCCGCTGCACAGGTTGCGGCAAGCGGTAGCCCGTCAGGGGCTACGGGTTTGATATTGCCTGACCGGGGAGGCCCCGTGTATAGTGCCCCCGCGGCTGGGTTTTCTCCGGGCACTTTACGGGTCGGCCAATGGGAACCTTGGTGGAGGCTTTTCGCGTCCCCGCCGGACCAATCCCAAGGGGCTACCCCAGCCATTTGGCCGGCATCGAGCCCGAGCGGACTACTTACCGCCGCGCTACCGCCCTGCTTGCCGGGTTGGTCCTCCTTTGCCTGGTACTGCGGGGCTGGATGGCCAGCCGCATCCCGGGCGTCAGTCCCGACAGCGTGCTTTACATTCAGCTAGCCAAATCGCTGGAAGCCCGCGATCTCCGCGGCGCCTCGGCAGCGATGTCGATCAATACGCTCCCGCTCATCCTGATGGTGCTGCACCGGGCGGGCCTCGACTGGGAACTCGCCGGGATGCTCTGGGGGATCGCGATCTCCAGCCTCGTGGTCCTGCCCCTGTTCGGTTGGGCACGGCGGCAGTTCGACGATCGCGTGGCCGCGGTGGCCTGCCTGCTCTATGCCGTCCACCCGAAGATAATCGCCTGGAGCCCGGAGATCATGCGCGACCCGACCTTCTGGTTCTTCTTCATGCTGTCACTCTATCTCCTGTGGCGGGCGATCGCGGAGGTGAGAGTCGGGCTGTTTGTGGCGGCCGGGTTGAGCGTCGCGTTGGCGTGCCTGACCCGCTTCGAGGGACTGTTTCTTTTCCTGCCCCTGGGGTTTTGGGCATTCTGGCGGGGGAGAGCCCTTGCCGCGCACCGCAAGAAGCTGGTCCTCGGCGTCGCCGCGTGCACTGCGGTCCTGCCGCTGGTGGTCCTTGCCGCGAACTTGGTGTGGCGGTGCTCCTCCGGGGATTGGGTCCTTCCGCGCCTGGCCCCCTTGGCTCGGGTCCAAACCTGGCTGGCGTCCCTCTGGGGGACCCAGCTTGAGCAAACGGCCCCCGCCGCAGCCGCACTCGCGCCGTCAACCGTTCCTCCTGCCTCCGCACCTCCTTCGTTCGGACAGATGCTGTGGGTCTTCTTTCCCACCATGACCCGCGGGCTGTCTCCGGCGTTCGCCTTGCTGATGTTGGGCGGGCTGTGGGGGTGGCGGCGGACTTGGGCCCGGAGGGATCATCAAGCGCTGTTCTGCGTCGCGCTCTTGGTCATGGCGGGGATCTGGGTCCAGTATTGGTATGATCGGCTGATCTGTCCGCGGTACGCGCTGCCAATCGTCTTGATGGCCTCGCCGTTTGCGGCGTTGGGGCTGCTGGGACTGACCGCGTGGCTGCGGCGGTTGTCCGAGCGGCTCCGTTTCGGCGTCAGGCTCCGAGTTGCGGTGGCCGCGGCCCCCTTGACCGCGGTTTGTCTGCTTGGCGTGGGCGGCGCCATGACCTGCAACCGCAGTTACTTCACCCTGCGCCGGCAAGCCGTGCTGGTGGGCCATTGGCTCCAAGAGCGGACCGCCCAGCCGCCGACGCTGGTCGGGCCCGCCGGCATCACGCAGGTCGTCGGCTACTACGCCCACGGGGGCGATTGCCGTACGTTCCGCTTGGACAATGAAGACCTCTCGCTGGTGGTCGAGATGGTGAGCCATTTCCGGCCGGACGTGCTCCTGTTGCACCCCACGCGAGGGATGCGGAACAGTGGCTGCGAGAGCCTCGTGGCGAGGATGAGGCCCCTGGGGCTGGAGCCGGCAGACCTTGCGCACGTCTCGGAGGGGCCGGAACCGCTTTACGTGCTGCTGCGCCGTTCATTGAGCTTGGCGTGCCGCGGCAGCGGGAACGGGTTGCCGTCCGCTGGGGACGCGTGTCGGTAGAGTCGCCCCTTTCTGCCGCAAAAATGGAGCGAGGACAAGATGTCCGGGCTACTGCCGCAGGAGTTCGACCGGCCGCTCGAGGCGTGTCCGCTGTGCTCCTTCCCGTCGATACGGCCCTACGATCGGGATTACCGGGGGATCACGATTTCCCGCTGCTGCCGGTGCGGCGTCAAGTTCATGAACCCGCAATACACCGACGCTTACCTGTCGACGTTCTACGCGCAGTACATCACTCCGGATCCCCCGTTCGGCCCCGGGCCTCAGCATGCGGTCATCGGGTTGCAGAGGCGCGCGGAGAACTGCGCGATGATCGAGGAGTGGGTGGCGGTTGGCAGGCTGTTTTCGATCGGATGCGGCCAGGGGCTTGAACTCCAGATCGCCCGACAGCGCGGCTGGGTCGTGGAAGGATACGACGTTGATCCGGCGACGACCCGCAGGCTGTCGCACGAGCTCGATATCCCGATCTACACGGGCGACTTGTGCCAACTCGGCCTTCCGGGAGCAACCTACGACTGCGTGTTCCTCGACCAGGTGCTCGAACACCCGAAGCAGCCGCGGAAATGTCTCCAGGAAGCCCACCGGCTCTTGCGTCCGGGCGGCGTGCTGTTCATCGGCTGTCCCAACATCATGTCGCTTGCCTCGGCGGCAAAAGCCCTGCTCGAAAGACTGCGCCTCAGACGCCGCAGCCGCGGCCGGTACTATGGCACGCAACACCACCTGTTCTACTTCTCACCCGGGGTCTTGCGGCGACTTCTCGAACGATACTACGGCTTCCAGGTGCTCCGGGTGCAAGGCGACCCGTTGATTGGAAAGAAGGAATACCCCAACCCGCTCTACACCTATCTGAGCCGCCGACTGCCGTGGCTTGACTCGACGTTCCAGTTGCTGGCCCGCAAGCAGGCGGCGCATCCGAGAGCCGTTGTGTGAACGCCCCGCCGACGATGCGCTATCCTTTTTCACATCGCGCCGCGAGGATCATGGTCTCACCGAAGAGCACCGGGAGTGAGAACATCTGCGCGAGGATCTCACGATTTCGCCGGCGTTGCGACCGGTCTGTTTCCTCGCGGGCGAACACCCAGGACGTGGCCACGTAGGCCACGGGAGCCACGGCGGCAAAACACCAGCTTATCGCCTTGATCCGATTGGTCCGTATCTCGGTGATGCGAAACCCATTGCCGTGCAACAGGTATCGGGCTTCGGGAAATGACAGCATCCCGATGTGGTGCCGCGGCTCCGGCCGCGTCTCGTCCAGGGGACTCTTGCACTTGTTGTGAAAGCCCGTCAAGAACCACCGCCACCGCGAACGCAGCGAGGAGACGTTCGGCGTCGATAGGATCAGCCAACCTTGATTACGGAGGATCCGGGCGCACTGGCGAATGAAATCGAACGGACGCTCGATGTGTTCAATGCCGTCGATCGAGACGACCGCGTCGAAATAGTCGTCGTCGTAAGGGAGCGGACCATTCATATCGGCCTGGCGGAAGACGGCGACCTGATCCAGCGGGTGATAGAGGCCGAATCTCCAAACCGTACAATACAGTGCCGCCCGGCTCAGGTGGTCCAGAGGGGGGAGAGAACGGTGATCCGCAAAGTGCTCTTGTCGCAACTCGGTGCCGGCTGTCATGATGCGCACTTTCTCCCCGCGGTTTGGGAAGCATAAGGCCCCTCGTCAACATGTGCCACCGCGGCCCACTTGCCGTCGCCATCGTCTCCGCGGAAGCCAAATGGCACGGCGGGGAAGAGCAGGCGCGGCTCTTGGCCCACGGGCTCCGCCAGCGCGGCCACCAGGTGGCGATTCTCGCTCGCGCCGGGGGGGCTTTTGCCGAGCGCATGGCGGCCGAAGGTCATGAGGTGGTCGCTTTCGCCGGGAACGGGCGAAGCCCCGCAGCCCTGTGGCGCCTCCGCCGCTTCTTGCGGCAACTCCGCCCGGACGTCCTCCACGCCAACGAAGCCAATGCCCTGACCCCCGCCGGAGTCGCCTCGGTGGGGCTGCGCATCCCTGCCCGAGTCGTCTCCCGCCGGCTCGATTTTCCCGTCCACTTCGCGATCCGCTACCGGGCCTTTTGCGACCGGGTGATATGCGTGTCGCGGCGCGTGGCCGAGGTCTGCCAGGAAAGCGGGATTCCCCCGCGCCTGCTTTGCCTGGTCCACGACGGCGTCGACCCCCAGCGGGTCGGCTCCGGGGATCGTCGGCGGGGCCGTCGGTCTTTGGGTGCCTCCGATGCCGACTGCGTCCTGCTGACGGTCGCCAGGCTCAGCGACCATAAGGGGCACCGCTTCCTCTTGGATGCCATGCCGGCAGTCCTCAACCGGCATCCGGAGGTGCGGCTGTTCCTGGCCGGCGACGGCGAGCTGGACGACAAGCTCCGTGCGCAGGCAAGAAACCTGGCGATCGACGCCGCGGTCCGTTTCCTCGGCTATCGCCACGACGTCCCCGACCTGATCCATGCCGCCGACCTGTTCGTCCTGCCGTCGCACTTGGAGGGGATGGGCTCGACGTTGGTGGACGTGATGCTCTCCGGCGTGCCGATCGTGACCACCACGGCAGGAGGCATCCCCGACGTCACCGGCAGCAGCGAGCCCGACGGCGAGCCGACGGCCTGGACGGTCCCGCCGCGCGACCCGCAGGCCCTCGCCGCGGCCATCGTTCAGGCCCTCCAGTCGCCAGAAGAAGTCGCGGTGCGATGCCGCCGGGCCCGCCGGCGTGCCGAGGAGCGATTCACGGCCGCGCGCATGGTCGAGGAGACGCTGGCGGTGTACTGGGCAGTCCTGGCGTCGCGGCAAAAGTGACGGGGAGGGCTGTCAGCTATCAGCTTTCAGCCATCAGCTACAAGCTTTCAGCCATAAGCCCAGCGAGTTCTGATAGCTGACGGCTGATAGCTCATAGCTGATAGCTCCTTTCACGCCGCGCAAGCGGCCCGCTGCTTCTTCAGCAGCCGCACCACCGACGAGAAAACCATGTCCGGGGTGAGGTCCTGCATGCAGCGGTGATGCGTCAGCGGGCAGACCCGGTTCTGGCATCCGATGCAGGGCAGCTCGAGGCGGAGGTTGATCGCCACGACGCTGGGATTCTCGCTCCAGACGGGAAGCGTCGGGCCGTAAAGGGTGATCACTGGCTTGCCGAACGCCGCGGCCACGTGCCGCGGTCCGCTGTCGGTCGAGACCATGAGTTGGCTGCGACGGATACACGCCTTGGCCGTCCCAAGGTCGAGCGGCTGATCGGCCATCGAGAACACCCGCGGGTGGTTGGCCAGGCGGACGATGTCTTGGGCCAACAGCCGTTCCTTCGGCCCGCACATCACCAGCACGTCTTGATCCAGCCGCTCGGCAACCAGGTGGGCCAGGGCGGCGAAGTGTTCGGAGGGCCAGAAGCGGGCCGGACCGTACGCGCTTCCGGGGTTGAAGGCAATGACCTGCTCATCGGTCCGCAGGCCCAGCCGGTCCCAAACCCGATCGGCAGAGCGTTCATCCTCCTCAAGGGTCGCCAATTCGAGGCGCCGCGATTCGGGCGGACAAGCGAGGGCCTCGGCCAGCTTCAGGTAGTAGTCCACCATCGGGGCATCGGCTAGGCGGCCGTTTATCCGCGGGGATTGCAGCTTGTGCGTCAGCAGCGGCCCGCGGCCATAACGGCAATACCCGATTCGCTGTCTCGCCCCACCCAATCGGGCTAGCACGGCGGCCCGCAGCGAATTCGGCAGCAGCAGGGCGATGTCGATCCGACGCTCCCTCATGCGGTGGATCAATGCCCAATGACGCCACTGCGGCCGCTTTGCCCGCGGATTGAAGAGCCATTGCTCGTCGAGCCAGTTGGTCCCGGCCAGAACGTCGGCCAGTGTCGGCCGGAAGATCCCGATCAAGCGATGCTCCATCCCAAAGTTCCGCCGTATCGCCCGGAGCATGGGGGTCGCCATCACGAGGTCGCCCAACCAGTTGGGGAGGAAAATCGCGATGTTCATCAGAGAGCGTCAGCAGTTGTTCGGAGGGGGGTTATTCTGCGGGCGGAGGATACTTCGATCGCGGGTTCTGACCAATAGCAGTTTAGCCGCCCGCCGCGTCCGACTCCGCCCGGCCCGGGGACAGACGCCGCGACGCCAACGCGATCAGCTTCCGCTCCAGCATTTCCCGGCCGGCGAGAAAGTTCACTGCAACGGTGACTGACCAGAGGGGTCGGCTTCCCAGCCGGTCGATGCCCAATTTGACAAGGTCCTTGGAGGTGCAAACGACGGCCGCAATGTCCAGCCGGTGGGTCCACGCGATGAGCGATGCTACGTCGGCCTTGGTGTAGCGATAATGATCGGCAAATTCCCGGAAGGCGATGACCTGATAGCCCAGTTTTTCTAAAGTCTTCCGGAATCCGGCGGGATTGCCGACGCCACAGAAGGCAGCCACGGGACTGTCTGCCAGCGAGGCGGCCGCCGCGCGCTGTCCGCGTGTATTGCACAACGCCTGGGGAGCATGGACGACCTCGGCCCACGCGGCTCGGGGAGCGAGGCCTGCGACCGTTTGGCGGATCGTCTCGTGCTGGTCCGGCGGCACGTCGTCGGCCCTCGAAAGGATCACCGCGTCGGCCCGCCGCAACCCTTCCGGCGGCTCCCGCAGCGCGCCGCGCGGGAAGACGTGGCCGTAGCCGAAAGGCTCGAGGGCATCCAGCACACAGAGGTCGAGATCGCGGGCGATGCGTCGGTGCTGGAAGGCATCGTCCAGAACGATGGCTTCGCAGCCGAAGTCGCGGATCGCTGCGCGGGCCCCTTCCACCCGATCGGGGTTCTGCACGTGCGGCACGCCCGGCAGTCGCTCCTGGAGTTCCAAGGCCTCGTCGTTTCGGGCCCCGCCCCGGGCCCCATAGCCGCGGCTGACGATCCCTACCCGGACGCCCCGCTGCGAAAGCCAGCGGCCGATCCACTCTACTAAGGGGGTCTTTCCGGTCCCGCCGAGCGTAATGTTCCCCACGCTGATCACCGGAACGGGGAGCCGGTGGACCCTTGCCCGTCCGGTCTCGTAGCGGTGGTTCCGCCAGCGCACGGCCAGCGTATACGGTACCTCCGCCAGACTGAGTGCCAGCCGCAGGGTCGCCGCGCCCGGACCGCCCCGCCGGCCGCTGATCAGGTCTCGAAACTCCGAGGGATGCCACAAGGCCTCAGTCCCTCCTGCGGGATTGAACCGATTATAAGGACTTCCGAAGCCACCGAAGGCTGGGGCAACGCCCCAGCTTACCCTTGCTGAGGCTTCGGAACCCCGCGCAGACTCCGGACGGTAGTGGTACAGTAGTTGAGACCGTTGGCCAAGACGAGTATTCGCCTTGACAGCCGGCACGGTCGGCCGACAACTCATTCCCGAGGGATCCAACGATGCGGACGTTCCTGGTTACGGGTGGGGCGGGATTCATTGGATCGCACATTGCCGAAGCGCTGGTCTCCCGTGGCAACCGCGTCCGAGTGCTCGACAACCTGAGCACCGGTTTCCTCTCCAATTTGGACGCCGTCCGCGACCGGATCGAGTTCATCGAGGGAGACCTGGTCGATGCTCCGCGAGTGGCCCGGGCCGTCAGCGGAGTCGATTGCGTGTTCCACCAGGCGGCGCTCCCTTCGGTGCCGCGGAGCATGGAGCACCCCCTGGACACCCATGCCTCGTGCGTGACCGGCACTGTGACCCTGCTGGATGCAGCCCGCCGTGCCGGCGTGCGGCGCGTGGTCTACGCCAGCTCCAGCAGCGTCTACGGCGACCAGCCGGCCAGTTCCAAGCGCGAAAACGATCTGCCGTCCCCGATCTCGCCCTATGGGGCCGCCAAGCTGGCCGCCGAGTATTACTGCCGGGCCTTTGCGGCGAGTTTCCCTCTGGAAACCGTCTCGATCCGCTACTTCAACGTCTTCGGACCGCGCCAGGACCCCGCCAGCCCGTACTCCGCCGTGATTCCCCTCTTCATCACCGCGATCCTCTCGGGCCAGCGGCCCGTGATCTACGGCGATGGGCTCCAGTCCCGCGATTTCACCTTTGTGGCCAACGTGGTCCACGGGAATCTCTTGGCGGCCGACGCGCCCGGCGTGTCCGGCCGGGTATTCAACGTGGCCATGGGAGGGTCGATCGACCTGCTTTGTCTCCTGGCATCGCTCAACCGGCTCCTCGGCACCGAAGTGAAGCCGATCCACGCCGATCCTCGCCCCGGCGACATCCGCGAGAGCATGGCCGACATCACCATGGCGCGGCGCGACCTCGGCTACGAGCCGCGGATTGGGTTCGAGGACGGGCTTTCCCGGTCGATCGACTATTACCGCAGGACGGCGGAGAGGGGTTAGCGGCCAGGGGCGAGGGATTAGGAGTCCCTAATCCCTGCCTAACTCCAGCGGCAGGATCGCCTCCCGGTTTTCCCGGTACCACTCGACACAGCGGCGGAGCCCTTCTTCCACGGGCACCTCGGGCGACCAGCCCAAGAGCTGCCGGGCCTTGCCGATGTCGGCCCAAGTGGCGAACACATCGGCGGGGTGGGGCGGCCGATAATCGATCTTCGCGATGCGCTCGACGAGGGCCGCGATCTGGTCGATGATCGCCGAGAGCCGCACCGGGCGGTCCCCGCCCAGATTGAAGATCTCGTATCCGCAAGGCCCAAGCGCGGCGATGGTGCCCCGGGCGATGTCGTCCACGTACGTGAAGTCCCGCTCCTGCGCGCCGTCGCCGAACACGGTGATCGGCTCCCCTTCGGCAATGCGCCGGACAAAGCGGAAGATGCTCATGTCCGGGCGCCCTGCCGGGCCGTAGACCGTGAAGTAGCGCGGGATGGAAACGTCGAGGCCGTAGAGATAGTGGTAGGTAAAGGCGAGGGTCTCGGCCGCTTTTTTGGATGCCGCATAAGGGGAGAGCGGGCGGTTGGTGTCGGCGTCCTCGCGGAAGGGCACCGGATTGTGGGCCCCGTAGAGGCTCGATGTGGAGGCCAGCAGGAACTTCTTCACCCCGAACCGCCGGCACATCTCCAGCAGGTTCAGAGTGCCGTCGCAGTTGGTCCGGTAGTAGACCCAAGGGTTTTCGACCGAGGCCCGCACGCCGGCGCGGGCCGCCAGATTGATCACCGCAGAGTAGGGCCAGTCTTCGATGTCCGAGGGAAACCGGGACGAATAGGGATCGGCATGACTTCGATCCCCGTCATGGGTGAAGAGTCGCTCCAGGGCATCGAGATCGGCAATATCAAGATTCACGAAGTGGAAGCCGGTATCGCCGAGGAGTCGATCGAGGCGCCAGTGTTTCAAACGCGGATCGTAGGCGTCGTTGAGGTTATCCACCCCAATGACGACGTTTCCCGCGTCCACCAACATCTCGACAACCCTGGAAGCAATGAATCCGGCACAGCCGGTCACCAGGTATCTCTTAACCATGGGGAACCCCGGGAGATAGCAAGCGGCAGCTAGGACGAGCCCCATTTCGGATTTCGGATTTGGTTGCGGCTCCGCCGCGTTGGGGAGACGTGGCCCACGCACGGCGCCAGCGGCCCCCCTTTGGACAATCACCGCTCTTCCAACGGGACTATTACCATCTCGCGGTGTGGTCCGTCGATGGCCATCGACCAGCTCGCTCAGACGGCTCGCGTTCCCTAACCGCTTGAATAACCTTCGGTTATGTCTCGGCGCCGACCTGCACGAGTACTATAGCTCACCACCACCGATGGCGTAAGCAACCGGCCAAACCAAGGGACTTGAAGGCCGCACCGGTCGCACGCTTTATCGGGGAAGTTCGCAGGATATCGCAAGGATTGGTGGCTTCGATTGTAGCGACTCTGCCGCCTGGGACGATAACCAGACAGGAACAGTCCCAGTCAATGGACGACCGCAGGCGCCCTTTTGGGGGGTATAAGCAAAAGGATTTGCCAAGAATGTTCACTAGAGGCCCGTATCGGCGCAATGTCCTGGCACTGCTCCTCGCGACTCTCGCGTCGTGTGCCGGGTGTAATGCCTTCCGCGAAACCGTCCCCGCCAACTGCTTCCCAGGAATCAGCGAGCATCCCCGCGAGAGCAGACGGCCGATCGATTATGCCCTGTTGCGCCAGGAGCCGCCCGCGGTCTATCAGCTTGGCCCGCGCGACATCTTGGGCATTTACATTGAGGGCGTGCTGGGCAAGATCGACGATGTCCCGCCCGTTCATTTCTCGGAGCGGAGGGAAGAGCCTCCCGCCCTGGGATTCCCAATCCCAATCCGCGAAGACGGCACGATCTCCCTGCCGCTGGTCGAGCCGATTGAGCTGGCTGGCCTTACCTTGGCCCAGGCGGAGGAAGAGATCCGGCAAGAGTACACGGTCCGGCGAAGGATTCTTCTGCCCGGACGGGACCGCATCATCGTCACCCTGATCGAGCCGCGGAAGTACACCGTGATCGTGGTCCGCGAGGATGGGGTCGGCCCCGAGGGGCGCCCCCTCCAATACCAGGCATACCAATTCTCGCCCACCGGGTCCATCCTGGAGCCTCCCAAGATGGGCATCACTAAGCAGGTGGAGCTGAAGGCCTACGAGAACGACGTCTTGCACGCCCTGGCGCAAAGCGGCGGACTCCCCGGTACCGGCGCGAAGGCCGAGCTCAAGATCCTCCGCGGCGCGTTCAAAAACACCCGCGAACGGGAGCAGTACCTCCGGAACCTCGCGGATCCCGCCTTGCGGGCCGAAATCGCCGCGACCAATCAGAAAACCGTGCGGATTCCCCTCCGGGTCGGCCCGGGCGAAGCGATGCCGAAGATCGGCCGTGACGACATCCTCTTGGACAATGGGGACATCATCTACATCGAGTCGCGGGAACAAGAGGTCTTCTATACGGGCGGCTTGCTCCGCGGCGGGCAGTTCCCGGTGCCGCGCGACTACGACGTCGACGTGCTCGGCGCCGTCGCCATGGCCGGCGGCTCGATTGCCGCCGTGGCGGGCGGATACGGCGGTGGGCCCGGCGGCCGCGGAAGCGCCGCCGGCATCTTCCCGCCCACCCGCCTCACCGTGCTGCGGACGATCGAGGGCCGGCAAATCGCCATCAAGGTGGATCTGAAGCGCGCGATGACCGACCCTTCAGAGCGAATCTTGATTCAACCGAACGACTTCGTCCTCCTCGAGTACACGTCGATGGAGGTCGTGATGAACGTGATGCTCAACAACATCAGCATGAACTTGAGCCTGAACCAGTTGTTCGGGCAGTAATCTGCTGATTCCATAGACTCCATGCGCGGCCCGGCCGGGCTCCAAATCGGAGGCCCGGCCGGGCCGTTTGCTTCATCTGAGAGTCCATCTGTCCGGCGATCGCCGATTGCCGGCAATCTCATGGGCTTACGAGCCGAGGGTGGCAAATCGCGGCTCCCGCTGCCTAATGTTTGCGGTTCGATACCACTAATAAGGGTTAGAACGACGGGGTTTTTTGCCGGCGCTCAACTTTCCCCGCTCACCGAGAACTAAATGCTTGACTCCGCTA